>Ga0207674_10003749_pt1 | contig 18541 bp, 15 predicted proteins | sample KBSCornC72_FD_184303 | JGI IMG/M metagenome (GOLD analysis project Ga0207674, IMG submission 184303) | Corn rhizosphere microbial communities from Kellogg Biological Station, Michigan, USA - KBS Corn C7-2 (SPAdes) (version 2) | ecosystem: Host-associated > Plants > Roots > Rhizosphere > Soil ... | reverse complement strand
CTGATGTCTGACGGCCGGTCAGGTCGGTTGGCAGGTCCGCCGTCATTTTCTCGAGGTCGGATGCCAGCTCACGCTGCTGGCGCGCTTCGGCCGAATTCTCCTCGAACTGGAGCGAGTCCCCCCAATCGGCGTACTGCTTGAGCGAGTCGCCTGGCGCGCGGTGAATCTCGAATCGTCCGCCGGGCCACCTGCCGGCATCGTCCCGCACCAGCTCGTCCTCCTTGAGGGCGCCTCCCTCTTTGCGCCGCTCGCGACCCACTTCCCGCAGCGAGTCCCGCCGCGCCTTGACCAGGGCTTTGATGCTGTCCGGATCGGTCACCGAGTCCGGCAACTCCATCGTGAACCGCACCGGTTTCCCGGTGTTGACCTCATAGTCGTCGAAGGTGGTGGAGGCCTGGAACGGAATCACCAGCTCGCCGAACCAGGGAATCTCCACCCGGCCGCTGATCACCTGGCGGTATGGCATCCAGTACTTGGACTCGAGCAGGAAATACTCCAGATCCGCATTCAGGCTAAGCAGCTGGTTGATGATCTTGTTGGCCTTCTTGGCCTCGGAGGAATCCTTTCGCGTTGTCCCGTCAGGGCCGAACCAGAGATCGGTCCCCACGTAGCGGAAGGAGAATCGCACCACATCCGAGGTGACCGCGTCGAGCCAGAGTCGCCCTGCGACCAAAGCGCCACCTTTCCGGCGCGGCAGGACCTCAACCGCCAGCAGGTGCGCTGTCGTTCCGTCCGGAGCGGTGATGGTGACACTGTCGGATAAAGCGTAGTGGTACCAGGCGGGACCGTCCGGGGCGAGCGGGTGCAGCGCCGCACGCTCGGGGAAATCGTTGCCGAAGACTCGGACCGAGTCGCCGAGTGAGCGGGGCACAAACCAGGGCTGGTCGAAGACCGAGGAGATGTCGAACTGCTCGGAGCGGGAGCGGGCGCGACGTCCCAGAATCTCCACCCTCAGGTCATTGGGCGCCGACCAGTGGACACGCCCTTCCTGTTCCTCCACGGCCGCGTTCGGTACCTCGGCCCAGCGCCGTCGGCCGAAACCAAAGGAGAGACGGTAACGGATCCGCGCGAAATAATCCTGGACCTCGGTATCCGCGTTCCGGTGCCGCTCCATCGCGCGCTCGACCAGAGCCTGCGTCGCGCTGGAGGCGAATATCGTCGTGTCTGTTTGTGGAGCAGCCGTGCCTTGAAGCGCGGCCAGAAGTACCAACAGCATGGAGCCGGTCCGCCCGGAGCGAAGGTGTGAACCGTCGCTCCGTCGGACGGGTGGGGACCTTCGCAGGTTTCAGGCTGCGACGGCCCGCCTGGCTGCTCGGGTCACCGCCGCACCTCGTCGGCTGTAAGAGAAGTAGATCACCAGCCCTATTGCCAGCCAGACGACCAGGCGCTCCCACGTGGTGACCGGCAAGCTGAACATCTGCACCAGACAAATCAGCGCTCCGGCGATGGGAACCCAGGGAAGACCGGGAGTACGAAAGGGCCGGGGGATTTCGGGCGAGGTCCGGCGCAGAATCAGAATCCCGATACACACCAGGACGAAGGCGAGCAGGGTGCCCATGCTCACTAACTGACCCAACACCGCGATCGGCACCAGCCCGGCGGCAATCGACACCACGATTCCGGTCACCGCCGTGCTGAGGTAGGGTGTGCGGTACTTGGGGTGGACGGCGCTGAATGCTTTCGGCAGTAACCCGTCGTGACTCATGGAATAGAAGATCCGGGTTTGTCCCAGCAGCTGAACCAGCATGGTGCTGAACAGGCCGAACAGGGCGCTCACCTTAACCAGAGGGCTGAGCCACTTGAGCCCGGTCCGGTCGATCCCCACCGCCAGCGGGTCCGGGACGTTGAGCTCGGGGTAGGGCACGATCCCGAGCAGGACCAGGGCCACCGCCACGTAGATCACGGTGCAGATCGCGAGTGAGAGGAGCATCCCGATCGGGAGGTCGCGTTGCGGATTCTTTGCCTCCTGCGCCGCGGTGGAGACGGCATCGAACCCGATATACGCGAAGAACATCACCGCCGCGCCACGCAGGACGCCGCTCCAACCGAAGCGCCCGAACTCACCGGTGTTGGCCGGAATGAACGGCGTGAGATTTTCCGACCGCACATAGGCCGCGCCGGCGGCAACGAAGAGGATGAGCACCGCGGTCTTGATGATGACCAGCACGGTGTTCGCGCCGGCCGACTGCCTGATGCCGAGAATCAGCAGACCGGACACAGCAAGCACGATGAGTGAAGCAGGCAGATTGAAAACACCGGTAACCACCATTCCCTCGGCGCCGGTGAGCATCACGCCCGGGGCCGCCGTAAGAGACGCGGGAAGATGGATGCCCAGATCGTCCAGCAGACTCACGCAGTATCCCGACCAGCCCACCGCTACCGTCGCGGCACTGAGCGCGTACTCGAGCACCAGGTCCCAGCCGATGATCCACGCGACCAGCTCTCCGCTCGTGGCATAGGCGTACGTGTAAGCACTCCCCGCCACCGGGATCATCGAAGCGAGCTCGGCATAGCAGAGCCCCGCGAATGCACAACCGACACCCGCGATGATCATCGAGATGACGAGCGCCGGGCCAGCGTTCTGGGACGCCGCGGTACCGGTCAGAACAAAGATCCCGGTGCCGATCACCGAGCCGATACCCAGCGCAGTCAGCGCGAGCGGACCGAGGGCACGGCGCAGGGGGCTCCGCTCGGCGTCCTTCCGCAAATCCTCGATAGCCTTGCGATGAAACAGGCTCACTATGGCTCTCCGGTGGGGTTCGAGAGCCAAGATGGGAAACGAGAGGTGGAGTGGTGTTCGGGGAACGTCCGAGGCTGGTCAGGACTCCTTGACCTGACCGGAACCGGCCGGCTCAAGGGTGAATCTGTATCCGGCTTTTCGCACCGTCAGGAAATGCTGTGGACTGGCGGGATCGTCTTCCAGCTTGCGGCGCAACTCGGCAATGTGGGTGTCAACTGTCCGGCTCATCACCTCATCCTGATAGCCCCAGACCTCGGTGAGCAGCTCGGTGCGCGACACCACTCGCCCGGCTCGTGAGATCAGGGCCAATAACAGCTGATACTCCTTGGGCCGGAGCGGGACAATCTCGTCACCCCGAATCACACTGTGGGTCGCGGGATATACGGTTACTGCACCGAAGCGGACCGATTCGGTCACTCCGTGAGTGCCTGTGGTGCGCCCGGCGCGGCGCAGCAGCGCGTCAATCCGTGCCAACAGCTCCATCAGCCCGAACGGCTTGGTCACGTAGTCGTCGGCGCCGACGCGAAGACCACGCACCTTGTCCGACTCGTCGCCCAATGCGGTGAGAATCAGTACGGGGGCCTGGTTTCCGCCGTCTCGCAGCTCTCGCAGTACCCGATAACCGCTCTGATCGGGCAACATGAGATCGAGGACGATCAGATCGGGAGAGAATGATGCCGCCTCCCGAAGCCCTTGAGCCGCATCGGGCGCGATATGGACGGTGTGTCCCTCGAGCTCGAGGTTGTTAGCGAGTCCCTGCGCCAGAGTCGCGTTGTCCTCGATGATGAGAATTCGGCTCATCGCTCGACGGGCTCGGTGGGTGGTTGGCAGGCCGGCAATGACACGATGAAACAGGCTCCGGATGGAGATGATTCGAGATCCACATCCCCGCCGTGCCCCTGAACCAGATCTTTCACTACGGCGAGGCCGAGGCCGCTGCCATCGGTGATGTTGCCGCGGCGCGCCACCCGAACGAACGGCTCCCAGATGTGAGCCCGCTCCTCCTCGGGAACACCGGCCCCCTGGTCGGCGACCATGATGCGCGCCATTCCATCTCTGCGAGTGAGTGAGACCGTAACAGTCTGCCCCGCGGGCCCGTACTTCACCGCGTTGTCGAGCAGGTTGAGCACGATCTGGGTCAGCGCTCCGGAATCGACCGGGGCGGCCACTGCTTCGTCAAGATCGGTTCGGACCCGCAGGGTTCCGGGCGGTGCGGTGGCGAGGAAGGAGGAGAGGATGCCTCGCAGACGCGGGGCCAGCAGCGCTGGTTGGGGCGCGAGACCGGCGAGCCCGCGCTCCAGTCGAGCGTATTGCAGGACGTTGTCCACCAGCCGCATCAGCCGCCTCGCCTCCTGGACGATCGTCTCCGCTGCCGCGCGACGCTCCTCGTCGTTTCTGGCGCGCTCCAGAGTCAGCGTCTCCCCGTAGAGAAGAATCTGGGCGAGAGGAGTTCGCAGCTCATGGGAGACGCTCGAAGTAAAGTCCGAGCGGAGCCGGGCCAGCTCGTGCTCCCGCCGCAATTGCCGAAGGCCGATTGCCGCCAAGCCACCGGACAGTGCCAGCAGAGCGAGCAACAGTGGGAGACGTGAGGAAGGAGTAACCGGAACGTCCAACCGGCTCGCCGCTGTCTCGCGCAACCCGACCCGTACCCGCAGAGCGGCGGGCGGATCCATCGCCACTTCGTGGGAAAACCGGTCGGCGGCGCCGGGAGCGGAGGCATAGATGGACCGGCCTCCCACATCGTAGACGGTAAGGGTAAGCAAGGAATCGTTGGGCAGGCCTCGGCTCACCGCCTGTGGCAGCAGAGCCTCGGTGACGAACACCCGTTGCAGGAGCTGGAGTCCCACGGCGCTTCGGCAAGTTAGGAAGCCATACACCGCTATTGGAGCGCCAGGCTCGGCGAAGGCGCCGTATTGGGCATGCTTGATCCCGTAGACCAGCGCCATCGTCGAATCGTGATCCACACCGCCTACCGTCCCGAACCTCCGCCCCGGCTGGAGCGCCTCCCACGTCAGCGTGTCAGTGATCCACCTACGCTGTGTAGGACTGGCCGTCGGTCCCATGGTGGCGAGCGAGCCGTCGCGCAGGTCGAGCCTGAAGTGCAGCCGGTCGGGATCGCCCCCGGACTCGTTGCAGCGGAGGAGAGGGGCCGCAGACGCGACAATCACCTGTGGTGAGGGGAGCCGGTCATACGGCGACGTAGCACGGGTTCCGGTAGCCGAGCTCAAGGCATCCCGCATCTCGTTTTCGAGGCGGGTCGTGGCCTTGGCGATGAGCTCCCAGGACGCGAAGGTCGCGTAATCGCGCAACGCCCGCTCTGCGGTCACCCGCCGGGAACGCGCCGCCTGAACGGCCTCGTAGGCGACCAATCCCGCGAGTGCCAATACCACAAGAAGGAGCCCGAGCAGCAGGCTGGCGCTGCCAGGCCAGGCGCGCCACGGTGAGGTACGGCTCATAGGCGAGAGTATGAGGTCGGGTGCAGGAAAAGCGAAGGGCCCCGCTCATCACGGGGCCCGGCACTACGGACGTTGATCGGTATCGCTTCGCTCAGCTCGCTGTACGGGCCCATTTGGAGCGCCCGTCGCGATGTAGTCCGTAGGCCTTCAGCCTGCGCCACAGGGTGGTGCGGCTGATTCCGAGACTCTTCGCCGTCTCCGCCAGCTTCCAGCCATGGGTATCGAGCGAGCGCACAATCGCATCGCGCTCGCGATCGGCCAGGGTCGTGGGACCATCAATGCCCGGAATGAACATCGCCTCTCCCAGCTCGATCGCTCCGACCCGCAGGGGGCGCAGCCGACCACCCAAAGAAGCCAGGCGGGGCATCAGGCCCGAAGCATCTTCCCCCGGCCCGAGCATGTCGGTCAGTGCTTCACGGGCTGGAGTGTTGGCATAGAGCATCCGGCCGTCAGGGTCGAAAACCACGACCCCTTCACTGAACCCGTCCAGAAGCGCCTTCGCCAACGGAGAAAAAACGGAGGGAAGCTGGGTTGGTGTAGTTGTATCCGGCATATCGCGTCCTACGTCCCGGGGTCAAGGCGGGTTTCAGGCCGTTACCCGGCGACCTGCTCCGCGAATTCATTGCAACCTATTCTGAGCTAATCAGTTCAAACGAATCAAGCCGGCCCACTTCACTGGCCTTTGCCGAGGGGACGAACAAGCCCGCTGCCGGTTGTACAACTCTGTTACTCACCGACCATGGTAGCGACCGGGACTTCGCGGCGCTCCTGCCGTTCGCCCCAGATCACCAGAGCTAAGCCTGCAAAGATGCCGAGGGCGGCAATCGCGGCCCGCGGTGTCAGCTTCTCCCCCTCCAGCAGCAGGGGTGCGACGGCCGCAGTGAAAAGCGGTTGGAGGTAGGTGAAGCCGGCGACCAGATTCGATGACGCGCGTTTGAGCGCCCAGATGTTCAGAAAGTAGGCGAGGATCGTGGGGAAGAGCACAATGTATCCGACCAGCAGCCAGCTCCGGGCATGGACCGGACCCAGTTGGTGTAGTCCATACAACCCACCGGGCACGACGCCTATCGCCCCGAAAAGCATCACGTAGTAACTCACCGTGATCGCCGAATAGCGATCCAGCATCAGCCGCACCTGCACCAGGTACGCCGCGTATGCCATCATGGCGACCACGATCATCGCATTCCCAAGGGCAAGACCCGGTGCAAGAGAAACCCGATCGGGTCCGATGAGGTAAACGGCCGCGGAACCGGCGAGCATGATACCCAGGACTTTGGAGGTAGAGGGGGATTCCTTCCGGAAGAGGAGTGAGCCGAGGACAGTAAATACCGGCACCATGGTCACCAGAATCGTGGCGTTGACCGCGGTCGTATGACGGAGGCCGAGGAGGAACAGCGATTGATTGGCCGCAACACCTAGCAGGCCCATCAGCGCGAGATTGCCGAGATCGGCCCGGTTTCGCACCGGCTGGAGCCTGAGCGCCCGGTGAGCGACGGCGAGCACCGTGGCCGCTCCACCAACCCGCGCCAGGATCAGGACCCCGGGCGGGATCTCCCGCATGACCAGTTTCCCCACGATGGCGAGACTCGCCATGAGGGCCTGGACCAGGATCAGCACCAGGTGGACGATGCGGCCTCCTAGCGGTGTCTGCGGCGACGAGGCCGCGCGCGAGGTTCGTTGCGGGGAAGGCTCATCAAGGCAACGCGTAATTCCGTGAGCGAAGCCGCACGAACCGCGGGATGCCTGCCGCGCACCACGGTGAACCGGACCGGACGATCGAGCGGCGGGATCTCGCGTTCATGTAATCGTCGTGCCTGACCTTCGCGTAGGCGCAAGCGGACTACCCCCGTGCCCGACTCGACCTCGTAATCGAGCGGGACAGCGTCGCCGTGCAATCGAACAATGGACGGGAGGGACATCAACCTGGCGCGAACGTCCTGAGACACCAAGTCTGCCGGATCGAGCGACAACCGGGTGGCGAGAAATCCCTGCCAGCTCGTGACGTCCTTCAGCGGATCCAGAAGCCGGGATCTCACCGCCTCCGGTCCGATCTCTATGAGACTGCCGCCGGATCGCCGCCAGAGCTCGCCCAGCTCGTCCAGTGCGCGACGGACGCGAGGCTGCTCGGGATGAATCGTCTCCCCGGCCATAAGGGCATCGACTAGTCCCTCGCGTAATGCCTCGCGTAGTTCCGGCTGGACTTCGCCATGCAGCGGCTCACGAACCTGCTCCAGCTCAAAACCGAAGTAGGCGAGGCGGCGGGTCACGACGAGATGCTGGTCGCGGCGCGACCCGGCCAGCTCGACGTGCGGGGACCCGCGGACCGCATAACGCCGAACGAGGTCGTAGGGAATCGTGGTTCCCTCGATAGCGGCGCGGGAGATGCCGTAGCGATCCGCGAAGTAGCGCAGGCCCCCCGCGACCGCACCCCAGCTCCCCGCCATCGACCCTCGGCTGACTCGCGCCTCCTGGCCGTCCGCTGTGTGTTCGTCGATCACCAGGTCGAAAGGCATGATCCGGGCGATCAGGTCGATGAATTCCTGCTGCAGCTCGCGGCCGAGATTGGGAAGCTTGTTGGGTAACTCGAGTTCCAGCGCGCGAAAGACCGATGCGGTTCCCAACGCCACGTCTTCGATCGCCTTGACCAGGACGCCGCGCCGTTCCGCCCACTCCTCCATCCCCTCATCGAAGAGGTGGCGGGAAAGCCCGTAGACCTCTCCGAGACGGCCATGCCGATTCACCGCTTCGGCATAGAGTCGGTAGGCAGTGAGATGATCGCTTCCGGTGACCTTCACGCCTTCCAGGTTGCGCTCCTCCCGGGTCATCCTGTGGAGCGACTCGATGTTGGAACAGACCGCGACGATCGGCAACAGCTCCGTGCCGGCATTGACCAGCAGCTCGCCCCAGGGACGCTCGACCGGCATCGCCTCGACCTCCCGCCCGTAATCCGTGAGTTTCCCATCGGCCACCAACCCGCGAGAGGTAAGCAGGGCCAGGGCTCGCCGGTAAGCGGTTCGATCGAGGGGAACTGGCAGGTCGAGATCGCTGGCATCGACTCCGATGGCGGCACAGGTAATCGCTACCCGTTCCGCGTCGCCCGCGAGCTGGAATTCGGGAGGCGTCGGACGCAATTGCTCGAAGACGAGGCGGCGGTCGCTGAGGATGAACACCTCGCCGTCAGGAACCCGACCGTGCACCCGCCCCGCCATCTGCAGGATCTCGTTGGCGCCGAGGTAGAGGCGGTGCAGCACGTTCCGCCCACGCTCGACCACGTTGGCGTAGCGGGCGTCGTAGATCACCACCGTGTCGAGGCCTCGGATATTCAGCGCCGATTGTCCCGCCGCCGTCATGGCCAGAAGGAATGGGGGTCGAGCCTCTCCCTCCAGGAAGGGCCGCAGGACCCGGATCGGTTCACCCCCGTGATAGAACGCGGCGGTGAGACGGGGCCACCGTTCTCCCAGGCCCTGCGCCAGTTGTTCCACTTCCGCTCGGGTTGGCACGAACACCGCCACGCCGCGCTTCTCCCGGATCACGTGCCGCAGAAATTTCTCGTCCAGAAATTCCTCCGCCCGCATCGGGATCACCTTGACCCGCGCCTTGAGCGCAGGATCGAACGCCGAGCTCTCCAGCACCTCGCTGCTGCCGAGGTAGCGGGCGTAGAAGGCGGGATCCACGGTGGCGCTGAGCCAGATGAAGCGGCATCCGGCTCGCTTCCCCAGAGCGAGGCAGAGCTCGAGCTCGGCGGAAGTCTGATGAATCTCATCCGCGATTAGTGTATCGCGGCCGGTGATGAGGCCGTCCTCAAACCACCGGCGCGCGATGCCGGTCGTAACGATCACGACATTCCAGGACGGCGTCTCCGGAGTTGCTTCCCGTTCGCGGTTCACGACTCCGACTTGAAGCGGCGCCTGCAAAATCGAGTCGGCGATGGGCCGGATCGCGAGTGTTTTTCCGACGCCGGTACCGGCCACGACGCCGAAGCCCTTTCCAGCCGCGGCCCATTCTCTCAGCTCCCGGCCGTGCTCGCGCTCCAGCAGCGTCTCGATATGGAGGGCGGTCGCCAGCTCAATGGTCTCACAGGCCGCGCGGGTCGGGGCAATGACGATGACTCGGCCTCGCGGATGCGGGGCGCGGCGATATGCCTCGAGATCGAGTGGGAGCTGGTGATTGCGGGCGGGGTGCACAACTAAGACTAGTTGCGCACGAACGCTATCGTCACCACCGCGTGGGGTTTCCGGACCTTCCGAATGGAGTCTTCCGCCAGCACCACGGTCCGGGTGATCTGAACCAGTGAAGCTGCCCCAGGCCGGACAGCGGGGTCCAAAGCCTCCCTTAAGGCGAGCTGAACGGGCTCAACTGAAACGACCCTGGCCGACACTTGCAGACCGCCCTGCTTCTGAGCTTGGGCGGCTGGGACAGGACCCAACAGAGTCAGTGCGACGCCGAGCATCACGCCCCCCAACCAAAACGGGGAGGTAGCGGTACGCGGCTCGGGCAGGGGCGCGTCCCGCAGTCGGGATGGAAGAGATTGGTACATGACGACTTGGCCTTCCTGGCGGAGGTACTAAGACTGCCCAGAATGCGGCTGGTTGTGTCTAATAGATAGACACCAGAAATTGCATGTTTTGAACGACTTACCTCGTGCAGCAGACAGGTTTAAGACAAGCGGCACACTGGTTGCCCTACCCCGGCCGTCCGGAGCTGACACTCCGACTGCGGTTCTCTCAACTCCAACAGGTGAGGCTAGGGCAATGCGCACTACTATCCGAGTATCGGCCGTCTTGGCCGCTTTCTTGACCCTGGGCGCAATGCCGGCCGTGGCTCAGAGCGCCAACATCACGGCCACCGCCAATGTGTTTCAGGCGATTACCGTGACCGGGGCCCAGAATCTCGACTTCGGGAACGTCTTCCCCGGCGTGAACAAGACCATCCCGGTGAGCGCAGGCTCCGCCGGACGGTTCGATCTCACCGGTCAGCTCAGCGCGCCCGTCCAAGTGGCGTTCACCCTGCCGGCCAATTTGACGAGCAGCGGGAACAACCTGCCGATCGGTACCTGGACCGGCTGCACCAGCCCGACCACGAGCGCGGCAGGTTGCACCGCCTTCACCCCGTCCGGCGCGCCCACTTCGACCGCGTTTAGCGGCGCGGGTGCGCTGTCGGTGTTTGTCGGCGCCACCGTCTTGCCGGGTGCCGCCCAGCCCGCTGGGACGTACACCGGCACCGTCACCCTTACGGCGAACTACTAACATCGACCGAAGGGCTTTCCGGGCGTCTCACGGGTGACATTGACTCGGCTATCTTGCTCGAGTCTTCCACCCGTGGGGCCCGCCCCGGGATTCCCACATGCCCAGATGCCCTCGTGTTCTCCCGCTCCTGGTCCTTTTCCTGGTGGCCCGCCCGCTGGCGGGCCAGTCGTTCGTTACTCCCATACAGGATCTCGATTTTGGCGTCGTGATCCGAGGAGTCACTACGTCGGTGGCACCCACCGATCCGGTACGGCGCGGGAGGTTTTACGTAAAGCACATCCTCAATCAACAAGTCGGCCTGCGTTTCACGCTGCCGAGCCGACTCGACCGAGTCGGCGGTGGCGCGACGATGCCGATCAATTTCGGGGCGAACGATCTGATGATTCAGGGCACCGCGAGCAACTCGGTGCCGGAGTTCTTCAATCCCCACGGCAACCAGAATTACAAGCTGGATACCAGCCCGGACATTTACCTGAATATGGGAGGCCAAGTTTCCCCGGCTGCCAATCAGCCGACCGGGGCCTACATCGGCACTATCACGCTTACCTGCACCTTCTTCTGACCGTGCGCCGGCTGTTCGCCCTCGTCGCCGTCATCGCGGGATTTCCCCGCGTCACCGCCGCCCAGGGAGTTCTCGTCGCACCGCACGCTATTTATCTCGACCATCGCACCCGAAGCGGGTCCCTGACGCTGTACAACCCCGGCGCCGATCCGGTCGAAATCACGGTCAGTACTTTCTTCGGCTATCCATCGACCGATTCCCTCGGTCAGTTCACGATCGTCACGCCCGACTCAGTCGAGGCTGGGATGCCATCGGCGGCGGCATGGATCGATGCCTTTCCCCGCCGGATGACGCTCGCGCCACTTCAGCGACAGACGGTTCGCCTGCTGGCTCGACCGCCGCAGGGCCTGTCGGACGGGGAGTACTGGTCCCGCGTGCTCATTTCCGCCAAGGGCGGGGTGCTCCAGGTCGCACAGGCAGATTCCGGCGGCATTTCGGTCGGATTGAACCTCGAGGTGCGTTCGATCCTGCCGCTCATCTATCGCAAGGGCCAGTTGCAGACCGGCCTCGCGCTGACCGACCTCCGCGCCGGCCGAGAGGGCGATTCGCTGCGGGTCCGGGTCCGCATGGAGCGCCAGGGCGGAGCCGCCTACGTCGGCACTGCGAGAGGCACCCTGCTGGACGAGAAGGGCAATCAGGTCAGCAAGTTCGAGCAGCCGATCGCTATCTACTACACCGCCGAGCCGTTCTTCATGATGCCGCTCGCGGGAGGAACCTCGGGGGGTTATCGACTGCGTCTCGAACTCTCCACCGAACGGACGGACATAGCTCCCGAGCTGTTGCTTCGAGCACCAGTAACCCGCGACTCGATTGACTTGACCTTGCCATGACCCGGATCGTCCGCTTCGTGGCGCTGCTCCTTTCGCTGGCCGGGTTCGGCTCGCGACTCGCGGCGCAACAGGCGGAGCCGGTGCTGATCGAGCTGCAGTTGGGCCGCTTGACCAGCAGGACGGTAGAGGCGTTTCGGGCCGGCAACGCGGCGCTGATCCCGGTCGGAGCGTTCTTCGACCTCGCAGAGATTCACACAGCCCGCCAGACCGATGGCAGCCTCGAGGCGCTGGTCCAGCCGGGGAATGTGCGGTTCGTCCTCGATCCCGCAAGCAAGAGGCTCACGTTGGGCAAGGAACGGATCGTCCTGACTGCCGACCAGCTCCAATCCACGCCTTCCGATGTCTACCTCGATACGCGAGTCCTGGGCCGCGCCTTTAGACTCGATTGGGACGTGAGTTGGCAGGACTTGCAGGTCACGGTGCTCGAACCGGGGTCGTTGCCTGTGGCGCGGCGGCTACAGCGGGAATCCATGATGCGGGCCAGGCTTGCCAGCTCCAGCACTCCCGAATACACCGGCCTGAGGCTGGGTCTTGAGCGCCCGCGGGTAAACGGGATGGTATTCGATTACTCGCTGCTCACTCCCACCACCGGATTCGATGCCGGCGCGTACTCCACGATGCTCGGGCTTGATGTCTTTGGCGGTTCGTTCGGGCTGGGCCTGCAGAGCCAGAACGGCGCCGGTCGCCCGCCTCGCGCCGATATCGGCTGGAACGGGATCTGGCGGGAGAACCGCTGGTTGACCCAGGCCCAACTTGGCGACGGGATCAGCAGCGGTCCACGTGCCCGCAGCCTGCGCGGTTTCTCCATTTCGAACAGTCCGTTCGTGCGCCCGATGGCCGTCGGCAATCTCCCCTTCACGGGACAGCTGGGCACCGGCTGGAGCATCGAGGCATATCGGGGCGGACGATTGATCGGCTTCGACTCGGTGAACGCGCTGGGCCAGTTTTCGTTTGACCTGCCGATCCAGTACGGCGAGAACCCGGTCGATTTCATCGCCTACGGCCCGTTCGGCGAGATTCGGGAATTCAACCAGACCTATCGCCTGCGTACCGATGCGCTCCCGACCCACCAGTTCGAGTACGGCCTGTCCCTCGGCCAGTGCCGGACCACCCAGTGCGACGCCACTGGCAATGTCGATCTCCGCTACGGCCTCTCTAGCCGCTGGAGCGCGCGGGCAGGTTTCGACGGTTTCTGGCGGACCCGGCCCGGCAATCTCCTGCACCCGTATGCAGGTCTCTTCGGCTCACTGACCAATTCGGTGAGCCTGGAAGCCGAGGCGGTGCGCGATGCCGTAGTGCGCGGAGCGCTCCGGTTCGAGCCATCGACCGACTTTCAATTCCAGGCCGACGTCTATCGCTTTGCTTCAGCAGTTCGCGACCCAATCCTGACGCCCGAGGGCAGGACGGACCAGGTAACGCTCTCGGCGTTTCTCCGGCCGATCAGCCGGATGGGCTCCAATTACCTGGAAGCAAGTCTGGACCGGATCAATACCACCTCAGGAAGACTGACCAGCGGCCGGCTCGGTGCATCATTCCAGGTGACCGAAGTGCGGATTCTTCCCGCAGTCCGCTTCCAGCGTCAGGAGACTGGATTCAGCCCCGGGACGAGCGAGACGTTCCTCGGCTTTAACACGTTCGTACTCCCTCGTCGGAGCCTCGGCCCGGTGCTCGGCAGCCTCTCGGCCAGGACGACGTTCGAAATGCAGCCCGGGGTCGGACCGGTCAACGCGTCCGCCTACGTCGGTGCGCCGCTGCTCAAAGGACTTCGGGCGGAGACGGGGATGACCTGGTACCGAGGGAGTCGGGGTCCTGGATTCTCCCTGCTCATCGCAGCCGAACTCCCTACCGTTCGCTCCTACACCACAGTTACCGGGGGTGGAGGAGCCGAGCCGGTGGGGACCCAGTACATCTCGGGTTCCACCATCTACAATCCGACCAGAAGCAGCATGGATTTCTCGGGTAGCCCCGCCCTCTCCCGTGGCGGCGTCACCGGTCGAGTCTTTCTGGACATGAACGCCAACGGGCGAATGGATGACGGCGAGCAGCCGCTAGCCGGTGTCCGTATCGTGGTCGGCCCAATCTGGGCCACGTCGGATTCGAGCGGCCGGTACCGGGCCTGGGACCTCCTGCCTTACGAACCCACGATGGTGGCGGTGGACTCGAGTACTCTTGCTTCTCCGCTGTGGGTACCCGCATTCGCGGCTGCATCGGTGGAACCTTCGCCCAATCGTTACCGCACACTGGATATCCCAGTGTTGCCGGGCGGAGTTGTGGAGGGTCGGGTGACGGGGGCGGCGATGGGCGGCATCACCCTGCGGCTCAAACACAAAGCTTCGGGCGAGCAGAGGATCCTCACCACCTTCAGCGACGGGACCTTCTATGGAATCGGTTTCCGGCCGGGGGACTGGGAACTCACGGTTGACCCCAAGTGCCTCGAGGTCCTCAATGCCGCAGCCGAGCCGTTGATGTTTACCATGCTCTCGAGCGAAGAGGGGGGTGCAGCCGAGGGTCTCGAGGTCCAGCTCTACTTCGCGACAGACCGGTAAGCAAACAACCCCGCATCGCGCGGGGTTGTTCGAACCCGGGCGGGGAGCCACGGGTCTGTGAAACCGGCCGTTGTTACAGCTGGCCGCAGGTAGGACCGGCCGGCTTCAGTTCGAGTCAGTCGCTCTCCCGGAAGTACCGACCATCGCACTCATAGACATACACCTCGTGCAGGCCGGGATGCCTGTCGTCGTAGCGATCGTAGTACTGGTCGTCGCGCGGGTCATACCAGGCGACCACCCGGTGTCGCGGCTTCTTGTACCAGCCCCGGTGATGGCCGTGATTCCGTTCAACCACGATCACGCGGGCAACATGGTAGCGAGGGTAGTAGTAGGGATTCACCGCGACGCGAGCCGCGATCGGTCCCTGGTGAATCAGGATCTCCGCGCTGACGACTTGAGCTCTAAGCGCCTGAGGAACGACCAGCGCGATGACGGCGGCAAACCATTTGGCCTTCATGCTGACCTCGTTCGGTTGGACAGGGGACGCCGGAAGCCAAGGCGAGCCCCATGCCGTGCGGAAAGTGTCCATCGAACAAGGACTTGGGCCGGATCACCTGCGGAGATACCGTCCCTTGAGCCGGACGTTGAGCTGGCGAATGTCCACCGAGCGCGTCGGGCCGGGAAGGCGCTGCATGCCGCCTTGACAGCCTCAGGGGTGGCCGACATACTAGGGGCCCCTGAGGTTCCGTTTTACGAGCCTCGAGCTACCCGCCTTGGCGGGACCGCGTGGCGCGGAGTTCCCCCTGCCCACGTCGCTCCTGTGCCCAGCTCCCGATCTGTCGAGCACACTATGTGGCAGCAGATCCTTTCATTCTTTAAAACGCAGATGGAGGTAGACATGGCAGCGGATTTCTTCATTGGCGAGTCGCTGGTAGGGGATGGGAACGAGATCGCCCACGTCGACCTCATCATCGGCTCCAAGAGCGGCGTTGCCGGTGCCGCCTTCGTTAACGCGCTTTCGAACCAAAAGGATGGCTTCAGCACGTTGCTCGCAGTGGTCACCCCGAATCTGCCGTGCAAGCCGGACACCATTCTGTTCAACAAGGTCACCATCAAGGGCGCCAAGCAGGCGGTGCAGATGTTCGGCCCGGCCCAGACGGCGGTGGCCCGCGCGGTAGTGGACAGCGTGGCCTCTGGGATCATTCCCAAGGACAAGGCCAACGACTGGTGCGTCCTGGTCGGCGTGTTCATTCACTGGCAGGCGGAAGACAACAAGAAGATCTACCAGTTCAACTACGAGGCCACGAAGCAGTCGATCGAGCGTGCGCTCAAGGGCCTGCCGACGGTCGATTCGGTCCTGAGTGGCGCCAAGACCGCCCGGCACCCGTTCTCGGGGGTCGACGGGGTCTGATTCACCGGCCGACCAAGACTGAAGCAACGAGGGGGCGGGCCGGGCCCGCCCCTTCGTGTTTCCCGGTCACTGTCCAAGACTTCTTGTGGCGAGATGATGATGCGGAAGCTTCTGTTGCAGCTCGATAGCTCCAGACTGCCGAGCGTGTTTGATCAAATCGTGGCCTACGATGCCGGTGCCGACCAGGTCCTGAGTTACGGCGGAGTCGCCCCGGAGGACGTCCGGGATCTGGTTCATGGCTGCATTTTCACCCGCGGACCAAAGGACCTGCACAACACAGCAGTCTGGATCGGCGGGAACAACATGTCGCAGGGCGAACAGCTCCTCGCGATGGCGCAGGATGCCCTGTTCAAACCCTTCACCGTTTCCATCATGCTCGACTCGAATGGGTCCAACACCACGGCGGCCGCCGCGGTGGTGAAGATCGAGCACGCGGTGGACACCGTGAAAGACAAACGAGTCGTGGTCGTCGCCGGAACGGGACCGGTCGGGCAGCGGGTCGCTGGACTGCTGGGCAAGGGTGGCGCCAAGGTCATCATCACCTCGCGCAAGCCAGAACAGGGAGAAAAGGCTCGGCGCAGCATCGGCGAGCGGTTCGAGATTCCGGTCGAGATCACCGAGCTGAGCAGCCCGGATCAGGCGACTAAGGTTCTTGATAAGGCAGACATTCTGGTCAACGCCGGGCCGGCTGGGGTGATGATGGTTCCCAAGGCCGCCTGGTTCGACCGTGGAGTAAGGGTGGTGGTGGACTTTAACGCCGTGTCGCCGGTCGGAGTTGAAGGAGTCGAGCTCAACGACGCGGGAGAAAAGCGCGGCGGTGCCGTGGTCTTCGGCGCCTTCGGGGTGGGGAATTTCAAGACGAAGCTGCACAAGCGGTGCGTAGCACGGCTGTTTGAAAAGAATGACCTCGTGCTGGACGCCGAGGGGATCGCCGATATCGCGCGGGAGATGCTGGCGGGCTCCTGATAAAGTCCGTTTAGAGCTTCACCATGGTCCGAGTCATCGGGATCGACCCCGGCACCGTGAGCCTCGATCTTTGCGGATTGGACGGCGAACAGGTGTGGCTGGATCAATCGCTGCCAACGGCTTCGGCGCTGGAGTCGCCCCAATCACTGATAGAACTACTGCGCGAAGCGGGTCCGGACCTCATCGCCGGCCCGTCAGGCTACGGTCTTCCCATGGTCCCCGCCGAAAGGCTCAGCGAGGAGGACCTGCGTCTGGCCTACCTTTCTCGACCCGGCGAGCCGGGAGGGATCGGAGGGTTGAGGCGCCTGGCGCGCGCCCTCGCGGAGAGCCGGCTGCCGGTGGTGTTCACCCCTGCGGTGATCCACCTCCCGACCGTGCCCCGACATCGCAAGCTCAACCGGGTGGATCTAGGTACCGCCGAAAAGGTCGCAGCGGCGGCGCTCGGAGTGTGGGATCAGGGCCAGCGGAGGCAGCTTCCCCCCAAGGACACCTCGTTCATTCTGGTTGATCTTGGGGGCGCATTCACGGCACTCATCGCCGTGAGCGATGGGCAAGTGGTGGATGGGATGGGAGGCACCAGCGGACCTATGGGTTGGCATTCGTCGGGCGCCTGGGATGGTGAAGTCGCTTTCCTCGCCGGCACGGTGGACAAGACCATGCTCTTCGCGGGCGGCGTCGAGTCCATTGCCGCGGAGGAAAGCGGTGGGCCGGATCCCAGCGCAGTTGCGATTCAGGGATATGTCGAAGGCGTGATGAAAGGGGTGTTGTCTCTCACCGCGTCGGTGCCCCAGCCGGCGGAGATTCTTCTCGCGGGGCGCCGGGCCCGGGATCCTAGAGTTCGTGATCCTCTGGGCGCCCGGTTGGAAGACATAGCCCCGGTTCGGGAGCTCAGCGGTTTTGCAAAGGTCACCAAACAGGGCGCGCAGGGGGCGGCGCTCATCGCCGACGGCCTCGCAGGCGGGCGTTGGGCTGAGTTGGTAGACACCATGCGGTTGCGAGAGGCCTCGGGCACGGCGCTCGACCATCTCAGCGTGATCACCCCGGCCCGCGCCCGGGAGCGCCTGGGGCTCTGATGCGTCAATCTCTCCCCACAGTTCTTCTGGCGGGCATGTCGGTGCGGGCCATGGCGGAGTCGGCGACGAAGGACGGCTACCGGGTCACGGCTGTGGATGGCTTCGGAGACCTGGACACAATCCGAGCGGCGGATAGCGTTCTCACCCCGCGGCGCGACCTCAATCGCCCGTACAGTGTCGAACGCCTGGTCGCGCTCTCGAAATTGGCTACGGCAGATTCATTCGCCTACGGTGCCAATCTCGAGAACCACCCTGCTGCAGTCGGCAGACTGGCAGAGGGACGAGCGCTCCTGGGCAATGGACCCGCCGAGCTCCGCCTCGCACGTAACCCGATCAGGCTGGCGGAGATTCTGCGCAGGTACCGACTCGCCGTGGCAAACGTTCGCACGACCCCTCCGTCCAATGGAGAATGGCTGCTGAAAGGGCGGCGTTCCGGTGGCGGGCGGGCAATAATGACCTGGAGACAGGGCATGCCTGTCCCGCGCTCGTGTTACTTGCAGGAGCGCATTCGCGGGATACCCGCATCAATCGTCTTCAGCGCTGATGGTGAGAGGATTATTCCCCTTGCGATTACCCGCCAACTCATTGGCGTTCGATGGCTGAGGGCCGCCGCGTATTGGTACAGCGGGAACATTCTGGCGCCGGCGAAGGATTCCCATCTCCCGCGAGGGGAGGCGCTCTTCGAACGAGCCAGGGCCGTAGCAGAGGTTGTAGCCGGGAGCTGCGGTCTCAAGGGCGTGAATGGCGTGGACTTCATCGCCCAGGATGGAA
>Ga0207674_10003748_pt1 | contig 18541 bp, 12 predicted proteins | sample KBSCornC72_FD_184303 | JGI IMG/M metagenome (GOLD analysis project Ga0207674, IMG submission 184303) | Corn rhizosphere microbial communities from Kellogg Biological Station, Michigan, USA - KBS Corn C7-2 (SPAdes) (version 2) | ecosystem: Host-associated > Plants > Roots > Rhizosphere > Soil ... | reverse complement strand
ATTTTTTCAAGAGGCTAACTGCCGCCGTTGACGTTTTAAAAACACATACAAGTGAGACGCCGTATGGTGATTTCGATTTGATCTATGCAGGAAACGTAGATAAATGGATCAAGTTTGCCAATACATTGCGTCTTCGCCTGGCCTTGAGAATATCAAAGGTAGATCCTGCAAGGGCCCAGGCAGAGGCTGAAGCAGCGGTGGCTTCCGGTACTTTAACGGACAGCCCTGATGAAGATGCCCTTGTAAAGAGAAGTCTGACAGGAGATGATAATAATGGCTTGTCTATTATGTCTGACTGGAACGAGTTCAGGATGAGCGCAACAATGGAATCGGTATTGAAAGGTTATTCAGATCCCAGGATGCCGGTGTATTTCTTACCTGCGCAACGGACGGGAACTTATGAAGGCGAACGAAATGGCCTCACGGCAACCCAACTTACGCAGAGTGTAAACTTGCATGATGCAAATTCACATGTGGGTCCCCGCTGGGCTTCTCCAAGCTATGGTGGAAATGCCGATTATCTGAGTACTCCGCAGAACGTAATGGCAGCGGCAGAAGCTTATTTTCTGCGTGCAGAAGGAGCATTGCTTGGATGGAATATGGGTGCAACAGCACAACAATTATATGAAGCAGGAATTACAAATTCTTTTAAACAATGGGGAATTACTGATCCGGCTGTTATCAGTAACTACATAAATAGTACGAGCACGCCAATTGCACCAAACGATTATTTGAATTCTCCGCCGGTGACTGACATACCAGTAAAATGGGGGGCAACTCCGGCTATTCAACTTGAGCAGGTCGCTTTACAAAAATGGCTTGCTACATTCCCTGACGGGATGGAAGCGTGGGCTGATTATCGACGAAGTCACGTCTTAAAACTTTATCCCGTTGCAAATTCAGACAATCCTGATATTACAAATACCACCACTCAATGGATAAGAAGAATTCCATTCCTGCTGTCGGAAACACAGAACAACAAAGCTGCGGTCGATGCTGCTGTGCCATTGCTCAATGGTCCAGATAAAATAACGACCCCGCTGTGGTGGGATAAGAATTAGATCAATAAAAGTTATCTCTCGTGATTCCACTGCAAATCCAGTGGAATCTTTTTTTTTAGTGTAGAAACATTGTGAACCGGAAATCTTTTTTACTTAACTTTTAGTTTCTTTACTAATCAGTAGCCAACATGTTCAAATACTCCGGTATCTTGATATCGTCCTTGATTATTTTTAATTCTTGCAAGAATGAAACTAAGACTTTGTTCACGAGCCTTGACAAAGATGCGACTGGAGTAAATTTTCAAAATACATTTTTTGACGATGGCCCTTTAAATGTGGCGAACTATATCTATTTCTATAACGGCGGAGGTGTTGCCGTTGGTGACATCAATAACGATGGCCTTCTGGATATTTTATTGACCGGCAACATGGTGAAAAACCGTTTGTTTTTGAATAAAGGAAACTTTCAGTTTGAAGATATAACGGCGCGCAGCGGCATAGCGGAAAAACAGGGCTGGTGTACAGGGGCAACGATGGTGGATGTTAATAACGACGGCAAATTGGATATTTATATTTGCCGCAGCGCTGACATAAGACCGGAACTAAGAAAGAATTTGCTGTTTATTAATAATGGCGACCTGACTTTTTCAGAAAAGGCGGATGAATACGGACTCGCTGATACGGGTTATTCAACCCAGGCGGCTTTCTTTGATTATGATAAAGATGGGGATGTCGATTGCTTTATTATCAATCATTCCACGCAGAAATATACCGCAGGTGTCCAGGACAACCCCGGCCTTCGGAAAGAATATAATCCGGCTTCTGCAAGCAAATTATATCGCAACGACGGCGGGCATTTTACTGATGTAAGCCAGCAAGCAGGTATTACATCTAATGTACTCACTTTTGGTTTGGGAGTTGCCGTAACTGATATTAACAATGATGGGTGGCTTGATATATTTCAGTCAAACGATTTTAATGAACCTGATTATCTTTTTATCAATAACCGCAACGGAACATTTACCGAGCAACTTTCAAAATGCATGGATGAAACTTCGTTGTTTTCTATGGGCTCTGATGCTGCTGATTATAATAATGACGGCTTTGTTGATCTGGTGACATTAGACATGCTGTCAGAAGAAAATAAGACACAAAAAATGCATAGCGGCGCCGAAAACTTTGATAAGCTTCAATACCTGTTCACCCAGGGTTTTTATTATCAATACAGCCGGAATATGCTTCAGAAAAATAATGGCAACGGTACTTTCAGCGAAGTAGGGCAACTCTCCGGTATTTCTAACACGGACTGGAGCTGGGCGGCGTTGTTTGGGGATTATGATAACGACGGTTATAAAGATCTTCTTGTTACCAATGGCTACGTGAAGGATTACACGGACATGGATTTTCTCAAGTATTCGATCGACAGGCTAATTCGCTCCAAACATGGCGAAACTGTAGACGCTATTCCTGAGTACATAAAAAAGATGCCGACGATCCAGATACCTAAAGCAATCTTTCGAAACAACGGTGATGAAACATTTACGAAGAAAACCAAAGAATGGGGATTTGATAATCCGCACGTTTCCGCAGGCGCTGCCTACGCCGACCTGGATAATGATGGTGATCTTGATTTAGTGATCAATAACTCCAATGATTATGCAGGCATTTATAAAAACAACAGTGAGCGACTGGTAAAAAATAATTTTTTGAAAATTAAACTCCTCGGCGAAGTAAAAAATCAATGGGGTATTGGCAGCAAAGTCACCTTGTATAGCAATGGCAACAAATATTACCAGGAGGAAATGCCGGTGCGAGGTTTTCAATCATCTGTTGATCCGGTTTTAAATTTCGGTATCGGGAAAAGTTCCCGTGTTGATTCGGTGGTGATCATATGGCCCAATGATAAGATGCAAACGCTAAGAAACGTAAAAGCCAATCAAACAATTTCTATCAATATAAAAGAAGCGTCAGCAACCTGGGTTTATGATTCAACAGTCGCCGCATCCAATTATTTTGTACAACAGCCTGCATTTAATTTTACTCATACTGAAAATCAATTTAATGATTTTACGGTGCAACCCTTACTGATAAATTATTTATCCCGGCAGGGACCCTGTATGGCAAAAGGGGATGTCAACGGCGATGGGAAAGAGGATATATTTATCGGGGGTGCCAAAGGACAGCCGGGCCGGTTATTTATCCAGTCAGCCAATGGAAAATTTACAGCAAGTCCTCAACCCGCATTAACAAAAGACTCCTTGTCTGAAGATATAGCGGCTGAATTTTTTGATGCCGATAATGACGGTGATTTAGATCTGATCGTAGGTAGCGGCGGCTATGAATTTAATGAAAACGATGCTGCGTTCCAGGACAGGCTTTACCTGAACAATGGCAAAGGCATCTTTACAAAAAAAGCGAATGCATTGCCACCTTTGCATATTAGCAAAGGTTGTGTAAAAGTGGGTGATGTAGATGGGGACGGCGATATGGATTTGTTTGTGGGTGGGCGACTAGTCCCGGGAAAATATCCAACATCGCCCGGAAGCTTTTTGTTGTTGAATGATGGCAAAGGAAACTTTACCGATGCCACTGATATCATTGCACCTGCTTTAAAAAATCTTGGAATGGTGACCGACGCATTGTGGATAGATATCAATAAAGATGGCAAAAATGATTTGATTGTCGTCGGCGAATGGATGCCAATAAAACTTTTCATCAACCAGGGTAAGGTCCTGGCAGACGAGAGCAGCAAGTATATAAATTTTCCGACCAACGGATGGTGGAATAAAATTTATGCCGGTGATCTTGATGGTGATGGAGATACAGACCTGGTAATTGGCAATATCGGGCTCAACACACAATTTCATTCAAATGAAAAAGAGCCGTTGCAACTTTATTACAAAGATTTTGATGGTAACGGTTCCATTGACCCGATATTCTGTTACTATATCAACGGTGTTTCCTATCCTGCCAATTCGAGGGACGACCTGGCTGACCAGTTGCCTATGGTCAAGAAGAAATTCCTGGAGTATTATCAGTATGCCAACGCAACCATCAGTGACGTTCTTACTTCTGACCAGTTAAAGGACGCCAAAGTATTAAGTGTCTCAGAACAAGCGACTCTTTATCTGAAGAACGATGCAGGAAAAGGTTTTAGTAAAAAGACTTTACCGATCGAAGCCCAGTATGCACCGGTCTATGCAATTATTTCGCTTGATGCAAATAAAGATGGAAAACCGGATTTATTGCTTGCCGGTAATAATTCCTGGACGAGAATAAAGTATGGACGCTATTCGGCAAATCATGGAATTTTACTGATAGGAGATGGTAAAGGGAATTTTAGTTACGTTCCTCAAATGCACAGCGGATTGGATGTGCGGGGGGATGTTCGAAGTATGCTGCAGATAAAAACAGGCGGTGCGGAAAGTGTTTTTTTTGGAATGAATAACGCTCCGGTAATAAGCTACCGGCTTAAGTAATTCCCTGTGTTGTCATGATTTTGACGCCGATGATTTTACTGACCTTTTCGAATAAACATTCAGGTTTCAAAAAAGTATAAATCTGTTTTTCGCATCGACCAATTTTCATTTGACCATTTAAAACTTTTCAACATGCAAACGCAACGCAGGTCTTTCTTAAGAAAAATGTTTGGCTCATTGGCAGCTGTAACAGGGATTGGATTAACGGCTAATGCAAAAAGTAATCCCACTGAGGAAAAAGTAGTAGGTAATGTAGTTTACGACCAGGAAGTTCCATTGTTCTCGGGCAATACCAAACTGGGTAATCTTGTTTTTATCGCCGGCAAGGGCGCCCATTTCCAGGGTGACATCAAGTCACACACAGATCATGTTTTAAAAGAACTGGAAAAGGAATTGATCCTTGCCGGTTCTTCAATGAAGAAAGTATTAAAAGTAACTGTATTTCTAAATGACATAGCAGATTACCAGGGTATGAACGAAGTATACAAGGGTCGTTTTGGAGACAAACCCCCGACGCGCACAACAGTTGCCGTGGCAAAAGGCGGTGTGCCAGGGGATTCACTGGTGGAAATGGATTGCATGGCTTACATATAAGAGGGGGACCAACAAGTAAACATCTCCCAATAAAGAATTGCAGGGAACTACACAACGGCAATCTATACATTGAATAGTAAATACCGCGATGAAGATATCAACATCATGCACGACTATTGAATACCATTCTAAAAAGAAACCCGGTTTAATTATCCAATTCTTTTTTTACGGATTTATTTTCCTTTTATTGATTATTGTCTTTGCCCAATGTAAAGGACGTTCAGGCTTACCCGATGGCGATGCCGATAACGGTGGTCTTTTCTTACCGGGCAATTTTGAAGCAGTCGTTGTTGTTGACAGTCTTGGCGGTGCCAGGCATTTGGCTGTGAATGACAATGGAGACATCTATGTTAAGCTAAGAGCGGTACACCCCGATGGAGGCAATGTTGCACTGCGCGATGAGGATAATGATGGCAAAGCTGATATTATTAAGAAATTTTCTGTGTATACAGATTCATTCGGATATGGTACTGCGATGCGCATACATGATGACTATCTTTATTACAGCTCGTCGGGCGATGTTTTTCGTTGCAAACTAAGACCCGGTAAATTGGTTCCTGATACAAATGCAGAACTGATACTTACAGATGATTTTTCACACGATCCTCATGGTTTTAATCATACTGCGAAACCGATAACTTTTGATGACAAAGGAAATATGTATGTTCCTTTTGGCTCACCGTCTGATGTATGCCAGGTGTTTGACAGGATACCCGAATCACCGGGACAGGATCCCTGCCCCCAGTTAGAAGAACATGCAGGCATCTGGACGTTTGATCCTAACAAGAAAAATCAAACCATTAAGGATGGCAAACGCTTTGCGACGGGCATCCGGAGTGCTGTTGCGATCACCTGGAATCCGGTTGACAAGAACATCTACATTGTTCAACACGGGCGTGATGATTTACACAGAACGTGGCCGGAAAAATATACCAAATGGCAAAGTGCATTGTTACCAGCAGAAGAATTCTTGAGAATCAAAGAAGGTGCAAATGCGGGCTGGCCTTATTATTATTACGATCAGATGCAGGGTAAAAAAGTATTGAACCCTGAATATGGAGGTGATGGTAAAAAGGAGGGCAATGGTAGTCAGTACGAGCAACCCCTGATAGCGTTCCCCGCTCACTGGGCCCCCAATGACTTGTTGTTCTATACCGGTGATCAATTTCCAGCCCATTATAAAAATGGGGCCTTCATCACTTTTCATGGTTCTACTATCCGTGGACCTTATTCACAGGCAGGATATTTTGTAGCGTTTGTTCCTTTCAAAGATCGCAAACCTTCCGGTCCATGGGAAGTTTTTGCTGATGGTTTTGCAGGCACAGATACTATTGTAAATACGACCGATGCAGTCTGCAGACCAATGGGTCTTGCACAAGGGCCCGATGGTTCTTTATATGTCAGCGATTCACGCAAGGGAAAAATTTGGCGCATTATGTATAAAGGAGATAAGACAAAATTTGGTGCTGCAGATCTTGCTGTCATGGAAAAAAGAAAGTCAAGTGCGCATATAAGAACACCGGATGAGATAGCAGATAACCTCGAAAAGGGCATAGCAACGGGTGGAGAAAAGATTTACAAAACTTACTGCATTGCCTGCCATTTAGGAGATGGTAAAGGTGATGGGAATCGTTTCCCACCACTCGACAGTTCGGAATATGTGCTGGGTGATAAAACGAGACTTATCAATATCTTGCTCAACGGCATGCAGGAGCAGATCACCGTAAAAGGCAAGCAATACAGTAACCTTATGCCAAGTCATCGCTTCTTGTCTGATGAGGACCTGGCATTGGTGTTAGCTTATGTGCGCCAGAATTTCGGTAACAGTGCGAGCGAGATCACAGCTCAAGAGGTGACTGAGCAGAGAAATAAAGCATTGTCTAAAAAACATTGAAATAAAACAACGGTAGATATATGAAAAAGCTCATCAGCATTTTTACTTGCATATTACTGTTATCATTTACAGTAATTGCACAGCAAGCCGATCCAGAATCGCGCATCAAGGAGCTCGGCATTCAGTTGATCAAGCCTGTTCCACCTATTGCCAACTATGTAAAAGCCGTCCGCGTGGGAAATTTGGTGTACTTATCAGGCCATGGCCCCGATAAACCGGAAGGTGGAGTAGTTACTGGTAAAGTGGGTAGCGATCTTACACTTGAACAGGGAAGAGATGCTGCAAGATTAACAGGTATTTCTTTATTGTCGACGCTGAAAGCTGAGATAGGTGACCTCAATAAAGTAAAACGAATTGTAAAGGTGTTAGGAATGGTTAATTGTGTTCCTACGTTTGACAAGCAACCGGCAGTCATCAATGGATTTTCTGATCTGATGGTTGAAATATTTGGAGAAAACGGTAAGCATGCCCGCTCGGCGGTTGGAATGAGCGCTCTGCCGAATAATATTGCAGTGGAAATTGAAATGATCGTGGAACTGAAGGATTAAGTATTTGAAAGGACCATAACACTGGCTTCAGCCCTGAATATTCTTGCTCTTTCATTTGCATTAACATCCATGAAAACAAATTATACAATATGTAATTAAACATTATGATCACTGATTAAATACAATAATTATGAAACGTCGTAGTATTATAAAGAGTCTTACGATGATTCCGTTTGCAGGAGCATTGGTTCCATTTAAGTCGCTCTATGCTGCCGGGAGATCCGATGGTACGTTGCTTCAAAATGGTGCTGATGAATTTGTTGGTGGATCACCAGCGTCAAATATTTTTCAGTCCATCGGCGTTGAGCCCATCATTAACTGCCGCGGCACATTCACGATTATTGGCGGCTCGGTGGAACGCCCCGAAGTGCGTGCAGCGATGGAAGCGGCATCTAAAGATTTTGTGCAGTATGATGAGCTGGCCGATGGAATTGGTAAAAGGCTTGCAGAATTAACGGGTGCAGAATGGGGAATGGTTTCTTCTGGTTGCGCGGCAGGAATGAAACATGTTACGGCAGCTTGTGTCACAGGTGGTAATCCTGAAAAGCTAATTCGTATTCCGGATCTTTCAGGTTTTGATAAGACCGAAGTAGTAATACCAAGATCTTCGAGGAATGTTTATGACCACGCTATTCGTAACATTGGTGTAAAGATCATTGAAGTATCTACACCCGACGAGTTGGAAAATGCATTAAATGCGCGAACGGCGATGATCTATCTTATGGCTTTTGATGAGGCACAACCGAATCAGCCGCTTTCCCTTGCGAACGTAGCGAAGATTGCCGCACCTCATAAAATTCCTATTCTCGTTGACGCAGCAGCGGAAGTTCTGACTATTCCCAATGTTCATCTTCAAGGTGGCGCTGATGTGGTAGTGTATAGCGGTGGCAAAGCTATTTGTGGTCCACAATGCGCTGGCCTTGTACTTGGAAAAAAAGATATCCTGATGTCTGCGTGGCAGGCCAGCTCTCCCCATCACGGACCCGGTCGCGATAATAAAGTTGGTCGCGAGGAAATGATGGGAATGCTCGCTGCTGTGGAGGCTTGGACAAAGCGTGATCACCCGGGCGAATGGAAAACCTGGCTCTCCTGGCTAGATCATATTGCTAAGAAAGTTTCCACCATAGAGGGTGTTACGACCTCAGTGTTTGAACCTACAGAACTTTCGAACCGTTCTCCCGTATTGAATATTTATTGGGATGCTGCACTACTCAATATTACGGGCGAGGAAGTTGCGGAAGAGCTGGGCAGAAACACACCAAGAGTTGCTATTGGCGCTCAGACCAAAGACGGAAAGACTTCTATTAATATTACTACGGGCCAGATGCAACCAGGAAATGATAAGATTGTAGCAAATCGTATTTATGGTGTGCTATCACAAAAACGCGATCCGAAACCAACCGAATTAGACGCGCCTTCGGCAAATATTTCCGGGCGATGGGATGCTGACATCGAATTTTTCAGCAGCACTAGTAAACATTCTTTGTTTATTGAACAGGATGGTAACTGGATACAAGGCCTGCACAAAGGAGAATTTACCGTGAGAGATATGCGGGGTACCATAGAAGGAAATACAGTCAAACTTCGCAGTGTTGATCGCCTTCCCGGTGACTCCATTACTTTTCTTTTCTCAGGGACGCTTGCAGGAGACACTATTTCGGGATCTATTTACATGGGTGAATACCGAACTGCAAAATTTGTAGCCAAGCGCAATAACAGTAAACTTCCGCGAGAGAAGATAGTGATACCCGGTGGTCCACCATTAGCAACATGATGGGTAACTCATCGGTTATCGACATTGCATTCATAAGAATACAGAATGTAAGAATGATTTTTTCTGAATTCTATATTCTGAATTCTTTGTTCTGTATTTCTTGCAGTTACAGAGAGCGTTGCATGCGACGTCATCCTTCAACGCGGTTGAAAATTTATTAAATCTAAAGTACATGATGTATCTAAAAAGATTATTGCATAGGTTCCCGGGAAGAACGATTTACATCATGCTGATGATCTTTTGTTTTTTTGTTGCCGGCATTTTGAACGCACAGCAGATTGATATCTTGTTGAAAGGAGGCCATGTGATCGACCCTAAGAATAAAATTGACGAGCAGATGGATGTGGCCATTACCAATGGTAAGATATTCCAGGTTGCAAAAAATATTTCGCCTCACCAGGCAAAAAAATTGATTGATGTAACCGGTCTGTACGTTACGCCGGGCATTATTGATATGCACGTGCATGCCTTCAACGGGACCGATGTTGACGCATATATTGCCAACGGATTAACAAGTCTTCCGCCGGATGCATTTACGTTTCGGGCAGGCGTTACAACGGTAGTGGATGCAGGTTCTTCGGGATGGAGAAATTTTCGACTTTTTAAAAAACAAACCATCGACAGGTCACAAACCAGGGTCCTTGCATTATTAAATATTGTTGGCAATGGTATGGTGGGGCGTTATGAAGAACAGGATACCACCGACATGAATCCACAGCAGACGGCTTACATGATAAAAAAATTATTTCCCGAAATTATTGTAGGAATTAAGGCAGCACATTACTGGGGAGATTTTACCCAGGTTGATCGTGCCGTACAAGCGGGTGATCTTGCAAATGTTCCCGTGATGGTTGATTTTGGTGAGCACCAGCCACCAAATTCAATTGAAGCACTGTTCATGCAACATCTCAGACCCGGAGATATCTTTACGCACACCTTTTCATATGGTCCGGCAGTTAGAGAGACTGTTGTCGACGACAGCGGCAAGGTGAAACCATTTGTTTTCCAGGCGCAAAAGAGAGGGATCATTTTCGATGTAGGACACGGTGGTGGCGCTTTTTCCTGGCGCCAGGCTGTACCCGCAATGCAACAAGGCTTTCAACCGAACGTGATCAGCACCGATCTTCATGCGGAAAGTATGAACAGTGGCATGAAGGACATGAGCAATGTTATGTCTAAGTTCCTCAACATGGGCATGAGTTTACAGGATGTCGTTTTGCGTTCAACATGGAATCCTGCAAATGTGATCAAAAGAACAGATCTCGGAAATTTAAGTGTGGGCTCCGAGGCAGATATTGCAGTGTTCAATTTGCGCAAAGGAGATTTCGGATTTCTTGATGTTCGCAAAACAAAATTAAAAGGCACACAAAAACTAGAGGCGGAATTAACCTTTCGTGCAGGGAAAATTGTTTGGGATTTGAATGGCATCAGTGCGCCATTGTGGCAAGAAGAATTGAAGAAAAAATAACTGATAGGTTACTCAGCATATTACTCAATGCTTTCAACAAAATTATCCATCGCAGTCGGTACAATGGCCGGGACAGCCTTGTTTGGTTTTTTATTTTTTCTCCCGGTGGCAGGGCAAGGCCAGGAATATGACGTTTTGATAAAGAACGGCCATGTTATCGATCCAAAAAATAATATCGACACAATAAAAGATGTGGCCATTGCAAATGGAAAGATCACTAAAATAGATAATGATATTCCGGCAACGCAATCAAAGAAAACAATTGATGTGACTGGATTGTACGTCGTGCCCGGATTGATAGATGTTCACACGCATGTTTTTGTAGGAAGTAAGGCCGACAAGTTTGCCGATGGTATTTATAGTGTATCGCCGGATGATTTTTCATTTAAATCAGGAGTAACAACTGTTGTTGATGCAGGTACTTCGGGATGGCGCAATTTTCCTTTGTTTAAAGAGCAAGTGATCGATAAATCACAAACACGCGTGCTTGCATTTCTGAATATTGCAGGTTCGGGCATGAGTGGCAAACCAATGCAGGAAGACGTGAATGACATGAATGCTGACTCTACGGCTTTTGTTGCGGAGAAATATAAAGACATCATTGTGGGCATTAAGATCGGTCATTATGAAGGCAGCGACCGGTCCCCGTTTAACAAAGCATTGGACGCTGGCAAGAAATTAAATAGACCATTGTTTGTTGAGTGTCATCTGCCACAATATAGTTTGGAAGATCAATTGCAAATGATGCGGCCCGGTGACATCATCACCCATTCCTATGAACAGGTTTCGGAAAGAATGCCTATTGTTGATGAACATGGAAAAGTTCGTCCTTTTGTTTTGATGGCACAGAAGAAGGGCGTTTTGTTTGATGTTGGTCATGGCGGTGCAGGTTTTTGGTTTAGCCAGGCTGTGCCCGCGTTTCAGCAGGGTCTTGCACCCAATTCATTTGGCAGTGACCTGCATCGTTTCAGCATGAATGCGGGTATGAAAAGCATGTTAAACATCATGTCTAAATATATGGCGATCGGTATGAGCATCGAAGATGTAGTTATACGGGCTACATGGAATCCTGCCAGGGAGATTAAACGTGAAGATCTTGGAAATCTCAGTGAGGGTGCTGTAGCCGACATTGCTGTTTTGAGTGTTCAAAAGGGAAAGTTTGGTTTTATTGACGCCGGAGGCAACAGGCTCGAAGGAAATAAAAAACTGGAAGCAGAGCTTACTATTCGTGCAGGAAAAATTGTTTGGGATCTCAATGGCCTGGCAGCGCAACCATGGAAACAATAGCTTTTAGAAAATATTCGACGTTTATATTGAAGCAACCAAAACCATGTGCGGTAACAAGAAAATCTACATTTACACCGTTGTGATTTTTTTCTTTCTCGCTGCGATCAGTTTTACTCGTTGCAACACAAGAAAGGAATTACCAAAAGGTGACCCAGGTAATGGCGGGCTTTTTGTCCCCGGCAATTTTGAAGCCGTTGTAGTTGCAGACAGCATTGGGCCTGCGCGACATCTTGCCGTGAATGATAATGGAGATATTTATGTAAAATTGAGTCATTCAAAAAAAGGGGAGGGGGGTAACGTTGCACTAAGAGATGTTGACAATGATGGTAAGGCAGATTCAATTGTAAGATTCGGAGGTTATGATAATCCCGGTGGTCTTTCCAATTGCATGCGGATACATAACGGCTATTTATATTTTGCGTCAGAGCTTGTTGTTTACAGAAATAAATTAACACCCGGAAAATTGATCCCGGAAAGCAAAACAGAAGTTGTGCTTACAGAAGAGTATCCGGGTAATACCCATTGGCATATTACCAAACCCATTTCATTTGATGATAACGGGCATATGTATGTTCCTTTTGGTGCTCCGTCAAATGCCTGCCAGGATTTAACAAGAACACCCGGCGGTACGCCCGGCTTTGCGGGACTTGATCCCTGTCCCGAACTTGTCGATCACGCAGGCATATGGCAGTTTGATGCGAACAAGATCGGTCTCACTCAAAAAGATGGAAAAAAATTCGCCACGGGAATAAGAAGTGTGGTGGCGATGGACTGGAACAAGGAGGATAAGAATTTGTACGTCGTAATGCACGGCAGGGATGATCTTCATTTGTTATGGCCCGATAAATTTACATCGTGGCAAAGTGCTGTATTGCCTTCAGAAGAATTTCTGAGAGTAAAAGAGAACAATAATTTCGGATGGCCTTACAGTTATTATGATCAGTTGCAAAAGAAAAATGTGCAAGCACCTGAATATGGCGGCGACGGAAAGATGCCGGCGAGAGACAGTTCTGTGCAGTTACCGATCATGGGTTTTCCTGGTCATTGGGCGCCGAATGATTTACTGTTTTATGAAGGAGATCAGTTTCCTGAACATTATAAACATGGTGCGTTCATTGCTTTTCATGGTTCTACTAACAGGTCACCTTATCCGCAGGCAGGTTATTTTGTTTGCTTTGTTCCTTTCGCAAATGGACAACCTACTGGCGAGTGGGAAGTTTTTGCGGATGGATTCGCGGGCGTTGATCCAATAGTAAATACAAGTGATGCTGTTTACAGGCCAATGGGGCTTGCTGTGGGACCAGATGGCTCGCTGTATGTTTCAGATTCGCGAAAGGGTAAGATCTGGCGCATTATGTTTAAAGGTGACAAAAATAAATTTGGCAAAGCCGACTTGGCTGCAATGGAAAAAAGAAAATTAAACTCAAACATTCGCACGCCGGATGAAATAAATGATAACCTTTATAAAGACAAACCGATACCGGGAACCCAGGTGTATCGCACTTATTGTGTATCATGCCACCAGTACAACGGGAAAGGAGATGGAAATCGCTTCCCGCCTTTAGATAGTTCTGAGTGGGTGAATGGTGATAAGGAAAAATTGATTGAAGTGGTATTAAATGGTTTGAATGAACCAATAACCGTGAACGGCCAATCATACAACAGCCTGATGCCACAACACAGCTTTTTAAGAGATGAAGATATCGCGCAGGTTTTAACGTATATCAGGAAACGGTTCAATAATAATTTAGATTCGGTGCTGGCTCACGAAGTACAGAAAGTAAGAAGGAACACAGGGAACAGGCAGTGAGTTGTTCAATCGAGCGATGTATGATGTCTGATGTTGGATTTTGATTTTGACTTTTAATTTATAAAAACATAACACTTAAAAATATGAAAAGGAGAAATGTAATAAAGGGATTATCCTTGCTTCCTTTTGCAGGTGGTGCAATTGGCAGTGTTATTCCTTCGTCATTTGCTGTTGCGGCGCCCGGACCGGCAAGGGATGTGTTCACAGAACTTGGTTTACGCACTTTTATTAATGCAGCCGGCACTTATACTGCAATGACTGCATCATTGATGCCGGAAGAAGTTATAGAAGCCATCAACAGCAGTGCAAAAAAATTTGCGATGCTGGAGGACGTGCAGGATAAAGTGGGAGCAAAAATTGCCGAGATGTGCCATGCTGAAGCTGCGATGGTTTCAGCGGGCTGCTGGTCTGCCATGGTATTGGGAATGGCAGGTGTGCTTACAGGCACGGATGTTAAAAAAATTGCACAGCTGCCATTTCTGCAAAACACAGGTATGAAGTCTGAAGTGATTGTTCAGAAAAGCCATACGAACGGTTATGATCACGCATTGACGAATGCAGGCGTTACACTCATACCAGTAGAAACAAGCCAGGAAGCAGAAAATGCAATTAATGAAAAGACAGCTATGATGTGGTTTTTGAACAGGGAAGCACCGGCGGGTAAAATTCAACATGAAGAATGGCTTTCAATTGCCAAAAAACATGGGTTGCCGACGATGATCGACCTGGCAGCAGATGTGCCACCCGTAGAGAATCTCTGGAAGTATAATGACATGGGTTTTGATTTGGTTTGTATTTCAGGTGGTAAGGCTATTTGCGGTCCGCAAAGTGCAGGCATACTGATGGGAAAAAAAGATCTTATTGCAGCTGCAAGATTGAATGGTCCACCTCATGGTGGCAATATAGGCCGGGGCATGAAAGTGAATAAGGAAGAGATCATTGGTATGTATGTGGCACTTGACATTTATGTAAAGAAAGATCACAACAAAGAATGGAAGATGTGGGAAGACCAGATTGCAGTGATCAATAATGCCGTAAAAAATATAAGCGGCGTTACAACTGAAATAATCATACCTCCTATAGCGAATCATTCACCATCGCTGGAAATATCCTGGGATAATTCAAAAGTAAAAATAACAAGGGACGCTTTTGCAGAAAAGCTGCGCCAGGGATCGCCCTCGATAGAAGTGGTTTCCTGGGAAAAAGACAACAGCATCAGGCTTACGGTATTTATGTTGAAACCCCGCGAGGAGAAAGTGGTCGCTTCAAGAATAAAAGAAGAACTTTTACTGGCCTCTGCTTAAAACTATTCTATTGACCCTGATGAAAACAACCAAGACAAAAAACAGCATTATGAAAAAAATATATTGTTTATCGCTGGTCGTATTGACTTTTTTTGAACCCGTTTTTGCTCAATCATATGATATTGTGATCAAGGGTGGTCATATTATCGATGCAAAAAATAATATTGATGCTGTAATGGACGTCGCTATTCAACAGGGGAAGATCGTACAATTGGCTAACAACATTGATGCTAAGCTTGCAGCACAGGTTGTGGATGCAAGGGGCATGTACGTTACACCTGGTCTTATCGACTTGCATGCACACGTTTTTTTTGGTACAGAGCCCGACCATTACCTGAGCAACGGCATGTCAGCGGTTGTTCCCGATGGATTTACTTTCCGCGTTGGCGTTACAACTGTCGCAGATGCCGGAGGCGCCGGATGGAAATCATTTCCAACATTCAAAAAAAATATCATTGACAATTCGCAAACTAGAGTATTGGCCTTTTTGAATATTGTAGGTGAAGGCATGCGTGGAGGTGCCTACGAACAAAACGTGAATGACATGGATTCAAAGTTGAGCGCCATGGTTGCGAAGCAATACAAGGATTATATAGTTGGTTTTAAAGTAGCGCATTTTTCAGGGCCTGACTGGACGCCTGTTGACCGCGCCGTGGAGGCAGGCAAACTTGCTAACATACCCATTATGGTTGACTTCGGCGGTAGCACTCCGCCTCTTCCCATTGAAGAACTGTACATGAAACATCTTCGTCCCGGAGATATTTATACGCACACGTATACCCTGCTGGAAGGTAATGTGAGAGAGACAGTCGTTGATACGGTAACCAATAAAGTAAAGCCCTTTATTTGGGATGCCATTAAAAAAGGAATTGTCTTCGATGTTGGGTACGGGGGAGCGAGCTTCAATTTCACACAGGCTATTCCTGCAATCAAACAAGGCTTCTTTCCAAAAACTATCAGCACCGATTTGCACACCGGCAGCATGAACACCTCTATGAAAAGCCAAATTGATGTGATGTCAAAATTTTTGTTTATGGGTATGCCTCTGAAAGAAGTGATCAAGGCAAGCACGTGGGCCCCCGCGCAAGTGATCAAACATGAAGAATTAGGTAATCTTTCGGTTGGTGCCATTGCAGATGTGGCTGTGTTGAAATTACTCGATGGCAATTTTGGTCTTTATGATAAGACCGGTTATAAAGTAAATAGCAAGCAGAAGTTTGAATGTGAAATGACGATCAAGGACGGTAAAATTGTGTATGACCTTAATGGCATTGCAGACCCCATTTATGTAAAAAGTAAAAAGTAAAAAAGTTTGAGAACCGAATAATCGGGCTGCAAGCTGCAAGCCACAAGCTTATAGCTTATAGCAGATAGCTAAAAGCTTTTAAAATGATAAAGAAATCTTCGATCTTGAAACTGCTCCTAATAGTTGTTGCGACCGCCTGCAATCATCATAAAGGTTCAGAAGAATTATATAAGTCAGCTGATCTGACAGCAGTAAATAGTTTTACCTCAGGAGCTGAAGGTCCCGCCGTTGATAAAGATGGCAACCTGTATGCAGTCAACTATTCGAAAGAAGGAACTGTTGGAAAAATAACACCGGCGGGTGACAGCAGCATATTTATTGAATTGCCAAATGGGAGCATCGGCAACGGTATCCGTTTTAACAGCAGGGGACAAATGCTTATTGCTGATTATACGAATCATAATATTCTCAAAGTGGACATGGCAAGTAAGCAACTCAGCGTGTATGCACATGATTCAAGGATGAATCAGCCGAATGATATTGCTATTGACAGCAAAGATCGTCTGTATGCCAGCGATCCAAACTGGAAAGCGGGCACAGGTCGCATTTGGCGTATCGATACGGATTGCAAGACAACAGTGCTGGAAGACAGCATGGGCACGACTAATGGAATAGAAGTAAGCCCTGATGAAAAAACATTGTATGTAAACGAATCTGTGCAACGTAAAGTGTGGGCTTATGACTTGTCACCCAGTGGCTCGGTCAGCAACAAAAGATTGCTGATTGAATTTCCTGATTTTGGAATGGACGGTATGCGTTGTGATATAGACGGCAATCTTTACATTGCAAGACATGGAAAGGGTGTTGTAGCAAAAGTTTCGTCAAAGGGCCAACTATTGAAAGAAATAATATTGCAGGGGAAGAAGCCAAGTAATATAGCTTTCGGTGGTCCCGATGGAAGAACAGCCTATGTTACATTACAAGACCGTAACAACATCGAAACTTTCCGGGTAGATGCACCGGGCCGCGAGTGGAAAATGATTCAGGCGAAAAGATAGGGTCTCGGCAGCTATAACTATATCGCGTCCGCCCATCTTGCCGTCCGCTATGGGGCTGTTGCTATAAAATATGTAGGCAGACCCCGGGCATTATAAGAGCTATCATCATAAATAGTGCGGGTTTTTTACTTTTTTCTATTGTTGTCTTTCCCAATGACGAAACAACCTCTCCTTTCAATTTTGTTGTTTAACGATACACCAATGCCAGTTCGGTTCAGGCACGATCAAAAAGACAATAGCATATGCTTCGTCACATTTACATGTTTTAAGTGGAAATGGCTATTTGACTTATCAGGTTCTCGCGTCCGCCCGGGGTCTTGACGTCGGCTATAGGGCTGTTGCTATGAAAGATATGTAGGCAGACCCCGGGCATTATAAGAGATATCATCATAAATAGTGCGGGTTTTTTACTTTTTTCTATTGTTGTCTTTCCCAATGAGGAAACAACATCTCCTCTCAATTTTGTTGTTTAACGATACACCAATGCCAGTTCGGTTCAGGCACGATCAAAAGGACAATAGCATATACTTCGTCACATTTACATGTTTTAAATGGAAATGGTTATTTGACTTATCAGGTTCTTGGAATACCGCTTATAAATGGTTTGATGCTTTGTTTAGCAAGGAAATCCGCGTTACGGGATATGTAGTTATGCCCAATCATATTCACAGCTTGCTGTTTTTTCCGCAAATGTCAAAGTCCCTGAACACGATAATTGGGAATGCCAAACGATTCATGGCCTACGATATCATTGCTGGACTGGAAGAAAAGAAACACGTAACCTTACTCGATGAACTCCATGGTTGTGTAAAAAAGAATCAGAAGAAAAAAGGGCAACGCCACAAGGTATTTGAAGATAGTTTCGATGCGAAAGAATGCCGTAGCAGAGAATTTATCAAACAAAAACTGGATTATATTCACAAGAATCCTGTATCCAAGAGGTGGCAGTTAGTAAATGATTACACAGAGTATCCTTATTCAAGTGCGAGCTTTTATGAAAAAGGGATAAAACGTTATGAGAACTTGCTTCATGTTGCAGAAGTTTGGTAGCTTTCTTTTATCCCGGGGTCTGCCTTTC
>Ga0207674_10003747_pt1 | contig 18547 bp, 16 predicted proteins | sample KBSCornC72_FD_184303 | JGI IMG/M metagenome (GOLD analysis project Ga0207674, IMG submission 184303) | Corn rhizosphere microbial communities from Kellogg Biological Station, Michigan, USA - KBS Corn C7-2 (SPAdes) (version 2) | ecosystem: Host-associated > Plants > Roots > Rhizosphere > Soil ... | reverse complement strand
GCGGTCGCGATCACAATCGCTACGCACTATGGGATCCCGGTCAGCACCACTCACACCATAGCGGGCTCGATAATGGGAGCAGGCGCGACCTACCGATTCTCGGCGGTGCGCTGGGGAATCGCCCGCCGAATCGTCTGGGCATGGGTTATTACCATCCCTGCCTCTGCGCTCGTCGCAGCGATCAGCTACCGGGTACTCGCCCTTTTCGGCTTGCGCTGAACCCGCAGGGCGCGGTCAGAAATTCGCGACCAAATGGAGGAAGTACGTTCTCGCGCGGGGCGACGTCGCGGGCGCGTGCGGGGTCTGCTCCTGGTAGTCGGCGGAGACAGACACCTTCTTGTTGAGATCCCAGGTTAGGCCAGCGATGATCGTATTCACGACGCCGGCGGACGCGGTGTTGGGCGTGAAGCGGTCCCACCTGGCGACGACGCCAAGCGGGAACCGCGACGACTGATCACGGAGCTGAAAGGGCTTGACCGACGCGAAGCCGGCGATAAGACGGCCACTGCTGTCTGATTCGACGCGTGGAGAGGCAGCAGTATTGGCACCGGATTCACTGCCATCTCGTCGGGCGTCGAATTCGAGTCCCGCCGCCAGACGGGGATCACGCACTCCAACGAACACGCCGGCTCTCGTTCTCGGCAGGGCTGAGCCCACTGGACCGACCTGCCCGGTTCCTCCAGCCGCGAAGCTGCTGCCAATCGCTCCATCGTAGGTCCAGCCGGTCACTGCCAGGGTGCTCCACACCTTGTTTCGTACGTTCGAGAGAGGGGTGATGGAGATTCGGGCCGCGTAATCCTTGAACCGGTCGGTTTCGTGCGATGTGTAGCCGGGCCCATTCACGATGGTTGCATACAGCTCGCCCCACTTGCCGGGGAATGTCCAGAGGGTCGCGACCCCGACGTCCGATGAGGCGAAGAAACCAGCGCGCTCGAGGGGCGACAACGAAAGCCACCGTGGCCAGAATGACTCGATGTGATCGATGACCACATTCTGAAGGATCCCACCCCGAATGTTAGCGCCCCATCCTGCCCGCTTGATCAGATCGTATTGCAGGTACGCGTACTTGGCCCGGATGACCCAGCCACGATAGAAGGAATCATTCGGTGCGGTATTCTGTTGGAAAACGTCGGCGGTTATCCGAACGCTGGCGCGATCGCCAGCCGGCATTCGGAAGGTGAGGTACGCGCGCTCGACGTCGAATTTGTTCTGGGATTTCAAAACGCCGCTGTCGCCGCGATACTGAAAGTTCGCGAACAAGGTTCCGGAAAAATCCAGCGAGATCGGAGACGCGCTCGTGGCCGCCGGCGGAGCAGTCCTGGTTGTGTCGGGAGCACCTTGCTGCGCCACGACGGCGCAAGGCACCAGGAGCGTTATGCACGCGACTGTCGAGGGCCTTATCATGACTTTCAGGTCGGTGTGAGTGCCAGAACGCCAGAATCTAATCTGTCGAGCGATGAGCGAAGGTGAATCGCTACACTCCCTCGACCGATAGCGCGCCACTACCTTTGCATCTCCCCCATTCGAGATGCGTTCGAACGAGATGATTTCACGGCGGATTGGATTGGTACTCCTTGGCGGACTGGCGTGCGCCCCGACCCAGGTGCCGCGGGCGCCGCAGTCCGTCGACCTGGTCATCGCCACGACGACAGACGTGCATGGGCGGGTGAGGGCCTGGGACTACTACGCCAACCGCGCGGAGGCGGTGCGGGGCCTTACTCGCGCGGCAACCATCGTCGACTCGGTGCGCACCGCCAATCCGGGACGGGTGATTCTGCTCGACGCCGGCGATCTGCTGCAGGGGAATCCGCTCGCGTACGTTGCTGCGCGGGTCTCGACCAATAGAACCAATCCGATCATCGCGGCGATGAATGCGATGCATTACGACGCTGCTGCGATCGGCAACCATGAGTACAACTACGGCGTTCCTTACCTCGACTCGGCGGTGAGGCAGGCCGCGTTCCCATTCCTGTCGGCGAACACCTATCGAATAAATCCTGCTGGCGTACACGCGTATAAAGCGTGGACCATCGTTGAAAGGGCGGGAATAAAGATCGGCATTGTGGGCGCGACGACGCCGGGAGTGATGGTCTGGGATGCGGCGAACATCAGCGGGCGGTTGCGATTCGGCGATATCGTCCCCGCGGTGCGAGAGGCGGTACAGCAGGTGCGCGCTGCCGGCGCCGACGTCGTCCTGGTCACCATTCACTCCGGACTGAACGAGCCGTCGAGCTACGACACGGTGAGCACGGGGCTGCCGAGCGAGAACGTGGCAGCGAGAGTGGCGAGCGAGGTTCCGGGAATCGATCTGCTGCTGTACGGCCACTCTCACAAGGAATTGCGGGGAACGACCATCGGCCAGACACTCCTGATCCAGCCGAAGAACTGGGCAACGAGCGTCGACATCGCGCATCTGACCGTGACGCGATCGGGCGATGGTTGGACGGTTACGGACAAGCGGAGTGACCTGGTGCAGGCTGCCGGACACCCCGAGGATTCGGCCATACTTGCGGCTACCGACGCGGTGCATCGAGAAACAGTCGCCTACGTCACCACGCCGATTGGCACGACGGCCGAGCGCTGGAGCGCCGACTCGGCGCGGCTCAAAGACACGCCGATCATCGACTTCATGCTGGCGACTGAGCGCAAAGCAGCAAACACCGATCTCGCTTCGACCGCCGCATTCTCGACCGACGCCGTGCTGGGCCCGGGCCCGATCACGATAGCGCAGGTCGCGCAGCTTTATCCGTACGACAACACTCTGCGAGCGGTGCGCATCACTGGAAAGCAGCTGCGCGACTATCTGGAATTCAGCAGCCGGTATTACCCGACTCCGGCATCGCCAGCGACACCGCTTGCCGCGGATCCGCGGATTCCTGGGTACAACTTCGACGTCGTTTCGGGTATCGACTACGTGATCGATGTCTCGCGTCCGATCGGATCCCGCATCACGCGCCTCGACTTCAAAGGCCAGCCTGTCCGCGATACCGACACATTCACGATGGCACTCAACAACTACCGCCAGACAGGCGGAGGTGGTTACGCGATGCTGGCTGGCGCGCCGGTGGTGTACGACAGGCAGCAGGAGATCAGGCAGCTTCTGATCGACGAAGTCAAAGCGCGGGGTACGCTGCGGCAGTCTGATTACTTCGTGCCGAACTGGAGACTGGTGCGCGGCTCGGCGTCTGTTGGTGGAAGAATCACCCCCACGTCCGCACGAATCGACACAGCACTGGTCCCCGATAGAATGCAACCTGCCGCCGGAGTCGTTTTTCCAGCCGGTACCCACGTTCTGCGCATCATCGCGACAAACGACTTTCACGGCGCGTTGGAGCCGAGGCCGGACGCGAATGGAGTGAGTCGGGGCGGTGCGGCGTACGTCGCCGCGGCAATCGAACGCGCCGAAAAGGAATGCTCGCCAGGGTGCGAGACGTTGTTGCTCGACGGTGGCGATCTCTTTCAGGGCACGCCCGCTTCGAACCTGTCCTTCGGGCGGCCGGTGGTGGACTACTACAATAGAATGGGTTACGCCGCGGCGGCCCTCGGCAATCACGAGTTCGATTGGGGTACGGACAGCCTGCGCGCACGGATGCGGCAGGCAAAATTCGGAATCTTCGGGGCCAACGTGCGATACACGAACGGCCGCGACGTTCCGTGGATCCGCAACGACACCATCGTCAGGCGCGGCACTACGCGCATCGGCATCATCGGCATCTCGACCGTTGCGACGCCGACCACTACACGCGCGGCCAACGTCGCCGGACTACGCTTCGACGATCCGGCGCCGATCGTCGACAGCATCGCGCCGGCGCTCCGGAAGCGCGGTGCCAACCTGGTGGTGGTGATCGCCCACGCCGGCGCTTTCTGCGACAGGGACGGCGCAACCGATTGCGGCGGGGAGATCATCGACTTCGCGCGCAAGCTGACCACCAGGGTAGATGCGATCGTCAGCGGTCACACCCACTCGCTGGTGAACGCGGAGGTCAAAGGGATTCCCATCGTGCAGGCCCGCTCGAGCGGACGCGCGATCGATGTGCTCGACGTTCCGCTCGGCAATTCGGCCCTCGCGATCAGGCACCAGGTTCGGGAGATCGCCGACGACACCCTGCACCCGTTGCCAGCGATCGATTCGATAGTACGGAGAGCGGTGGCGAGCGTAGCGTCGCTCGTCAATCAACACGTCGCGACGATCGCCACCACACTCCCGCGCCAGGGACCCCAGTACCCGCTTGGCAACCTGATCGCGGATGCCCAGCGCTGGGCCGGCAAGGGCGATGTCGCAATCATGAACAACGGCGGGATACGCACTGAGCTCCGCGCGGGCGAGGCGACGTATGGCTCGCTGTTCGAGCTTCAGCCATTCGGGAACACACTGTATGCGCTGACGATGACCGGCGCGCAGCTGCGCGGATTGCTCGAGGCGATGCTCGCCAGGAACGCCGTCAACGATCACGTCGCCGGTCTCACGATCAAATACGATCCGGCGAAGCCGGGCGGGTCGAGGCTGGTCTCGGTGACAATGGCCGACGGAACCGCCCTCGATGACGCGCGGACCTACAAGGTGATCGTCAACGATTTTCTGGCGACTGGTGGCGAAGGCTACAATGCAGGAGGCCGCGCGACTTCTTCGAAGCCGACCAACATCGTGGACCTCGACGCGCTGATCGCTTACCTGAAATCATTGCCGTCCCCCATTACCGCGCCCACCGAGGTGCGCATTTCGGCCGTAAGCCCGTGAGCCAGGCTGTGCGCATTTACATCAATGGCAAGCCCGTCGAAGTGGATGGCACGGCGACGGCGCTCGAGGCGATCGAGTCCTGGGACGCAGCACAGGGGGCTGCGATTCGAAGCGGTGAGCGAATGATTACCGACAGCCGCGGAATTCCCGCTCGAAACGACGCGCAGGTCCAGAACGGCGCCATCTTTCGCATCGTTCGCGCCCGGCAGTCGGCCGACGACAACGACCTCAACTTTCTGTAATGCCACTCTCGATTTTCTCGACGAAGCTTCGTCAGCTTCCCAAGGCGGAGCTGCACTGTCATCTCGACGGCTCGGTCAGGCCCGAAACGCTGGTCGATCTCGCACGCGAGCATCGCGTCCAGCTGCCGAAGCAAACTGCGGAGGAGCTCGCCGAATACATGCGGGTCGATGACGCGCGAGACCTCGAGGATTATCTGCGCCGCTTCGACGTGACGATCTCCGTGCTCCAGAGCGAGGAGGCCCTCGAGAGAGTCGCCTACGAGCTGGCAGAGGACGCCGCCGAGGACGGAGTGCGCTACATAGAGGTGCGGAACGCACCACTACTCAACGTGGTCCAGGGGCTGACGCTGGTGCAGGCGATCGAGGCACCGCTGCGCGGGCTGCGCAAAGCCGAGAATGACTTCGGGATCACCGCGCGATTCATTGTCTGCGGCCTGCGTCAGTTCCCGCCCGAGAGCTCGCTGGAGATGGCGAAGCTCGCCGTCGAGTTCAGGAACGAAGGAGTGGTTGGCTTCGATCTCGCGGGTGGCGAAAAAGGAAACCCTGCGTCCCGCCACGCCGAGGCGTTCCGGTACGCGCGGGAGAACAACCTCGCCGTCACCGTGCATGCCGGAGAAGGTGACGGGGCGGAGTCCGTGCGCGAGGCGGTGCACATCTGCGGCGCCAACCGCATTGGGCACGGCACGCGGCTGATCGAGGATCCAGACCTCACCCAGTACGTGAACGACCGTCGGATAGCCCTGGAAGTCTGCCTGACGAGCAACGTTCAGACGCGCGTCACCGACTCCTATGCCGCGCATCCATTCCGCGAGTACTTCGATCGCGGACTGAACGTCACACTGAACACGGACAACCGTCTGATGAGTGCGACGACGCTCACCGACGAGTACATCTATGCAGCGGAGCACCTGGGTTTCACCGTCGAGGAGCTGGCGGGGATTGCGCTCAACGGATTCGAGAGCGCATTCCTTCCATGGGAGGATCGCCTCGTGCTGATCGAGGATGCATCCGATAAAATCGAAGAGCTGATCGGAACCGACGAATGAAGAGAGAATACTCGACCGACGCCGCGGTCAAAGCGGCAGCCGCAATCCGGCAACGGGCGCCCAATCAACAGCCCAAGATTGGAATCATCCTCGGCTCCGGCCTGGGTGGGCTCGCCAAATCCATTGTTGAACCCGTCCGGGTCCCGTTCAGCGAGATCCCTGGCTTTCCTGAGCCCACCGTCAGCGGACATGAAGGTGCGGTGATCGTTGGCGCGCTGGGCGGTCGCGAGGTCGTCGCGTTGAGCGGGCGCTTTCACATGTACGAGGGACACCAGGCGGCACTGGCGGCGTTTCCGGTGCGGGTGTTCCACGCGCTTGGCGCACGCGATTTGTTCGTGTCGAATGCAGCGGGCGGCATTTCGCCCAAGCTCGCCGTCGGAGATCTGATGATGATCTCCGACCACCTCAATCTGATGGCCGCAAACCCCCTGGTGGGTGAGCCGCAGAAAGGTGAGATCCGTTTTCCCGACATGACAGACGCGTACAATCCAGGGTTGCGGTGGCTGCTCCGCACCACCGCGGAAGCGCTGGAGATAACGTTGCGCGAAGGCGTGTATGCCGGACTGCTCGGTCCGTCCTACGAAACGCCGAGCGAGGTGAAGATGCTGCGGATGCTCGGCGCCGACGCGGTGGGCATGTCGACGGTTCCCGAGGTGATCGTGGCGAGAGCGCTTGGGATGCGCGTTGCCGGCATCAGTTGCATCACCAACGCCGCCGCCGGCGTGACTGGCGCGGCGTTGAGTCACGCCGAAGTGCTCGAAACGACCAACCGCGTCAGCGGAGCGTTCGAGTCGCTCGTAACGGAATTCCTTTCGCGACTCGGCACGCCACAGCTGCTGGCGATCAAGTAGTCGCCGCTACCTAGCGGTCGGCGGCCAGGTGATTGAGGGGGCCGTGGCCGCTTCCGAGTCCGGGAGCGCTGGCGATGGCGTTGTGGACGTAGTCGATGGAGCGGCGCACTGCGGCGTGAAGTGACTCGCCGTTGGCCAGCTGGGCGGCGATCGCCGCCGACAGCGTGCACCCGGTGCCGTGGGTGCTGGTCGTCTCCAGGCGGCGGGCGCGGAAAGCGCGGACGTCTCCGTCGTAGAGGATGTCGACCACTCTGTCGCCGCTATTGAGGTGACCTCCCTTGATCAGCGCGGCCTGCGCGCCGAGCTGGTTGACCAGGATCTCCGCGGCGTGAACCATCGAATCTTCATCAGTTATCTCTTCGCCGCTGAGCAGAACTGCTTCGGGCAAATTCGGGGTCACCAGCGTCGAAAGCGGCAAAAGCTGCATGCGAATCACTTCGACGGCGTCTTTCTCGAGTAACAAGTCGCCCGAGGTGGCGACCATCACCGGATCGAGCACGTAATTTCGAAGCGCGTGCTCTCTGATGGCGGTGGCGACCGTTGCAGCAATGCCGGCGTTGCCGAGCATGCCGGACTTGGACGCGGCGGGCGCGAGGTCGACGACCACGGCATCGATTTGCGCGCGCACCAGCTCGGGCGACACCGTCTCCCAGCTCATGACGCCGCGGGTGTTCTGGGCGGTGACGGCGGTTATGGCGGTCGTGCCGAATACGCCGAAGCGCTGGAAGGTCTTGAGATCAGCCTGGATTCCAGCGCCGCCGCCCGAGTCGGAACCGGCGATGCTTAACGCGGTGCGCATGACGAAAGATGCGCCGCAAAACATCGCGGCGCATCTGTGGGTTGGAGTCGGCTCGCTGCTATTGAAGCTGGCGCGGCGGCGGAGACGGCGGCAACGACTGAAGTCTCGCCTTGAATGCGTGGAAGTTCCGCGTGTCGGTACCGAGCCGCGCCAGCTCCGGCGGCGGTAGCTGGTTGATCCTTGCCTGGACCGCTGTGATGCGGTCTTCCTCGAGCGGATGGGTGAGGAACCAAGCCTCGACTCCGGCCGGCCGGGTCTTACGCTCCTCCAGCAGCTTTCGGAACATGGTGACCATTCCGACGGGACTTATTCCGGCACGGACGACGTTCATGAAGCCCTCATCGTCGGCTTCGGCTTCGTCCTGACGGCTGAAGCGGGCGAAGACGGCACCGCCGGCGATGTTGATCGCAGCGCCAGCGACCTGACTGTTGCAGATGCTGGTCAGGATACATGCGAGCGTGAGCCCCACGTTGGCGCCCTGTTCCTTCTCCATTTGCTTGACGGTGTGGCGCTTGACGACGTGGCCGATCTCGTGACCAAGAACCCCGGCCAGCTCGTCCATCTGGTCGGCGCGCTCGATGAGGCCGCGATTGACGTAAACAAAGCCTCCGGGCACAGCGAAAGCGTTCACTTCCGCGGCATCGACGATGAAGAAGTGCCAGTCGAGATCGGCACGCTTGGTGAGCCGCGCGATCGAATCGCCAATGACGTTGATGTACCGATTGAGCTCGGGATCCTGGATGATCGGTAGTTGCGCGTTGATCTGTTGCGCATATTGCTGTCCCATCTGGACTTCCTGCTGCTGCGAGATTCCGCAGCCGAGGAGGGAGCAGGTGATGGCAACGCCTATTAATGCCCGTTTCATTGGTGCTCCAACGATGAGAGTTCTGAGAGTCGCAAAGGCAAGACCCATTCCAGCCAGCCTCGCTACCAGCGCGTGAAGCTACTCACTCTTGCGCGCGATCTTCGACGCAGAAAGGCACGCGAGAAACACGCGCTATTCGTCGCCGAGGGTGTTCGATGCGTCGAAGAGCTTTTGCGCTCGGGGCTCGTCGTGCGCGGCGCACTGGTTGCGCCGCAGCTGATCGAAGCGCCGCGCGGCCAGACGCTGCGCCGGCTGCTCGATTCGTCGGCCGTAGAAGTCATGGAAATCTCCGACAAGGATTTTCGCTCCGCGGCCGAGACCGAGTCGCCGCAGGGAGTTTTGGCCGTTGCCGAAGTTCCCGCGCGCAATCTTGATACACTCGAGACCGGCGAGGTGTGCCGCCTGCTCCTGCTGGATGGCATTCAGGATCCGGGGAACGCCGGCACCATCGTGCGCACCGCCGCCGCTCTGGGCGCGACCGCGACTATCGCACTGCCCGGCACCGTCGACCTGTGGAATGCGAAGGTAGTCCGCAGCTCGATGGGTGCCCAATTCGAGCACCCGGCGCTGCACGCGGGATTGGAGGAGACTTTCGACTTTCTGGAGCGCCGCAAGATCGAGCTGTGGGTCACCGAGGCGGGAGGGGAAGCACTGACGGCCGCGGAGGCCCCGGCGCGCCTGGCGATCGCGCTCGGCAACGAGGGATCCGGCGTGACGACACCGGTGCGATCCAAGTCAAGAAAGAGCGTGGCGCTACGGATCGCGCCCAAGGTCGATTCACTCAACGTCGCGGTGGCGGCGGGCATCATTCTCTACGAGCTCCGTGCATGATCGAATTTCTTGAAGGCGTTTACGTGTTTGCGGTCGGCGCAGCGATCGGATCGTTTCTCAACGTTTGCATCGGTCGCTGGCCTGAAGGATTGTCGGTAGTAAAACCGCGCTCACGCTGCCCAAAGTGCGGACACCAGATCAAGGCGACGGAGAACGTCCCGATTCTAAGCTGGCTGATGCTGCGCGGCCGCTGCAGCAGCTGTCATGAGCGTATCTCGATTCAGTACCCGGTCGTGGAGCTGATCGTCGCGCTTATCTGGCTGCTCGTGTATTTCCATTTCGGCGTGACCTTCACCGCATTCCGTGTTGCCGTCTTCGCGACGATTCTGCTGGGCATTGCCCTCACCGACGCCAAGCACTTCCTGATCCCCGACGGATTCACGGTGTTCGGGGTGTTGTTCATGCTCGTGACGGCGATGGTTGCGCTCTACCTCGGCGAATCGGACCCTTTCGTCAAGCCGTGGGAAGCGCTGCTCGGCATGTGCGTCGGAGCCGGAGCGATCTCGATCGTCGGCTGGCTGGGCGAGGTGTGGCTCAAGCGGCCGGCGATGGGGTTCGGCGACGTGACGTTGATGGCTGTGATCGGCGCGGCCCTCGGACCGACGCGGTCGCTCCTGACGATTTTCATCGCTGCTGCGCTGGCGCCGATCGTCTTACTGGCGGTTGTGTATCCTCTCTCGGCGCGCGGATTCGCGGATGACAAGGGACAAACCGAGCTGGCGCTGGATGGCGGCGGAGGCTGGCGCAAACGCGAGCTCCCATTCGGCGTATTTCTCGCGCCTGCCGGGTTCATCGCGCTGACGCACGGGGATGCGATTATCGGGTGGTACCTGAGAATCTCTGGGCTCTGAGAGGGTGGGAGTAAGGACGAGCGCGCACTCGTCGCTCCCATCCGCATCCCCTACCGCTCTTCCGCCAACTTCACCTGCGCCGGATTGACGATGTTCGGATTCGCGCCAGCGGGAACGTCGACGTAGACGACCGTCGGGCGGCCCTGGATCTCGACGGTCGAAAGCTGGAGCGTCCTGCCGGCCGCTGAGTATTTCTTGACCAGCTCAGTCGATCCCGTCGCCGCTTTGGTGGAATAGCGCGATTCCACCGACTGGCCCGCCAGATGAAAGAACTCACCCGCTTCGACTGCCGAATCCCAGACAGTCAGCCACACGATGCCCTGGCCCTGCGGGGTGTTCACAACGGCGTATCGGTCGCCGTCCCAACCCGCCGCGCCGCGTACGGCATCGTTCTGGTCATTCAAATGCTGAAAGAGAAAGAGTCGCGTCTCGAACTCCCCGAGATCGTTCTCGTAGACTTTGGTGGCGTTTGACAGCGTCCCTAGTGTGACTCTCGTGGGATTGTCACGCGTCACAAAGAACGCCGCGGGGTGGATGATCTGCTCCGTCGAAACCGGCATGTCCTTGTAAATGATCGAGCCCGGCTTGCGTTCCTTATAGTTACGGTAGAATTCCGCGCCGCTCAGGTAGGGGAAAATCAGTGTCTCCTGGATGACCTTCGGCGCCGCCGCAAACACCGGCATCGATGCCTGGTTCTCGCGGATCATCTCCCTGATCCGGTCCCAGCCACCCGGAAGATTGATCGCGATGTTGGAGCCGCCGAGCATGATGGAGATCTGCTCGTAGACAGCCTGCCCCTCGAACACCGCCTGGCCGGCGGAGAGGCGGTCGTTGTCGTCCTTGATCTTCTGCAGCGAGTCGAGGCTGATGTACTGGTCCTGAAGAGCGTGCACCAGCTCGTGGGTGATGGTTATTCCCGCCATGTCCTTCGGCGATCCATCCACGACGTAAAGGACTTTCGTTTTCGGATCGTAAAACCCAACGATCTGCTCCTCGAGCAGACTCGTCAGGAACGGCTGCAGCTTGAGGGTGTCCGGGATCATCCCGAAGAGTTTGTACGCCGCCTCCTGACCGGCGATGTCGTGCATCGCCAGCGAGTCAGTGAACTGCTTGGTGACGAACTGCCGAACCTGTTCCTTCGATCGCGTCTCGACCTTGGGCGGCGTCTTGAACTTGAGGCCGACTGCTTTCTCGATCATCGGAACGGCCTCCGCCACCTCGGCGCCGTACGGTCCCTCGTACTGTGGCTTCTGCCGATCACAAGCGGAGACGGTGGCGACCAGTGCCGCGAAGATGGAGGGGAATGACTGTCTCAGAGTGATGATCATGACCTCAATTCTATCGAAAGAAATCCACCGCGTCAGTCACAAACCGCCAATCTTGGTCAGCTCGCGCCTCCCGCCTTCCTCTACAGCCCCACCAGTTTCTGGATTCCGAATGTCACCAGCCCGACCAGCGCTCCCAGGACGTAACCGGCGATGATGATCAGGCGCAGCTCCTTCTCGATCACCATCAGCAGGATCTCCTCCACACGCTCGACACCGAATGCGTTCACCTTGCGCTCCGCCATCGATTGCACGTCGAGCTTCTTCAGCAGCTCGGGAATCTGTTGGTCGATCCAGTCCCAGATCACCGGCGCGGCGGACGCCGCGATGCGACGCGGAGCGTCGGGATCCTTCCGCGCCTCGACATCCCCAGGAATGTCAGAGATCGGCTTCTGCAGGTAGGAGATGATGGCGTCGTGGATTGCCTTGGAGATCTCATCTCTGACTTCCGGCTCCCCGAGCAATCCAACCACCTGCTCGACGCCATCGGTCTCGATCGCGTCGAGCACTGCCTCGAACTTCGACTCCGTCATCATCAGCTTGGCGAAGATGCGCTCGTGGAACCGCATGTCGTCGACGAAGCGGTTGAACATTTTGTGGAGCGTCGCGCAGCTTCACGCGGGTCGTCGGCTGACCCAGAAATGCGCCGAGCTTGGTCATCGCGACCGGAAGGTACGACGTGGTTGCGCCCTCGAGCGCCGTCACGACTGCAGGCGGGACCTTGTCGATCAGCGGTTCGCGAGACGTCAACATCATCGCGATCACTTCCTGGAGCCGCGACTCGAACGCGGCGCGAAATTCGGGCGTGACAGCTCGCTCTGCAGGTCCCCAGGCGTGAGAAGCTTTTCGCCGACGGTGCGGCCGAGACCCTTTGCCAGACGCGCCTGATTTTTGGGTATCGCGCCCTGGAATCCGAAGCGGGGCTGCTTCGGGTTGAACAAGATCCATACAGCTATGTGTTGGTAATTCCGCCGGCAAAGGTGCCCACGAACACCTGGATGCCGAGCTGTACCCACGGATTGTTGGAATTCACCCTACTTCGTGACTGCTCCCGCCGGCTCGGCGCGGTTGATTGACGCGGTGGTCGAGTCACCGACCGCGTTCTTGGCCGGAACATCCCCGTGCGGCTCGGCGGAATCAGCGAGCGTTCCCGGCGGTTTCGGCAACAGCGCGAGGTGGACGATCTCGTCCATCGTCGAGACGAATGTGAAGGTCATGCTGTTGACCACCTCGTCAGGGATTCCGCGCAGATCCTTCTCATTCGCCTTAGGCAGGATCACTTGCCTCAAGCCGGCTCGGTACGCGGCCATGACTTTTTCCTTGACGCCGCCGATCTCGAGGACCTTTCCGCGCAGCGTCATCTCGCCGGTGAGGGCGATGTCGCGGCGGACTGGCCGCCGGCTCAACACGCTCGCGATCGCGAGGGTGACGGCGGCGCCGGCGCTCGGACCATCCTTGGGGATCGCACCGGCAGGGAAGTGGACGTGGAGATCGACTTCCTTGAACTCGACATCATCTACGCCGAGGGTGTGCGCGCGGGAGCGAACGTAGGAATAAGCGGCGTCAACCGATTCACGCATTACGTCGCCGAGCTGACCGGTTACGGTGAGCCGACCGGAGCCCGGCATCCGCAGCGCTTCGATCACCATCAGGTCGCCGCCGGTTGCAGTCCAGGCCATGCCCGTGACCGCGCCGATCTCCGGCTCCTGCTCGGCGTCTTCCATCGTGTAAGTGGGGTTGCCGAGGATATCGATCACCATCTGGTTGTCGACTACCCAGGCGCCTTCTTCGCCCTCTGCTTTCTTGCGTGCGCGCTTTCGCATTAGCGAGGCGATGTTGCGCTCGAAATTACGGAGTCCCGCCTCGCGCGAGTAGCGATTGGAGATGAAGCCAAGGACTTCGTCGGTGAACTGGATGTCCTTGTCGGTGATGCCGTGCTCCTCGAGGAGGCGGGGCAGCAGATATCGCCACGCGATCTCGACTTTTTCTTCGACGGTGTAGCCGAGCACCCGTATGACTTCCATGCGGTCACGAAGCGGCGCCGGGATGTCGTAGAGATTGTTGGCGGTGCAGATGAAGAGGATGCTGGAGAGGTCGAACGGCAGGTTGAGATAGTGATCGACGAAGTTCGAGTTCTGAGAGGGGTCGAGGACTTCGAGCATCGCCGCCGTCGGGTCGCCTGAGGGACCGCCCGAAGACATTTTGTCGATCTCGTCGATCATGAGCACGGCGTCGCGAACCTGAACCCGCCGCAGCGACTGCAGAATGAGCCCGGGCATCGCCCCGACGTAGGTGCGGCGGTGGCCGCGGATCTCGGCCTCATCGCGCACGCCGCCGACGGAGATTCGGTAAAACGCGCGGCTGATCGATGTCGCGATTGCCTCGCCAAGCGAGGTCTTGCCGGTGCCTGGCGGTCCGACGAAGCACAGGATCGGGCCGTGCGGGTCTCCTCCGCGGAGCTTGCGCACGGCGAGATACTCGACGATGCGCTCTTTGGCTTCCTTGAGCCCGTAGTGCCGGCTGTCCAGCGAATCCTCGACCTTCTTGAGGTCGATGATCTCTTCGGTCGTGGAGCGCTTGTTCCAGGGAAGAGCCAGCATCCAGTCGAGATAAGTGCGAATCACCTGATACTCACTCGACGCGGGCGAGAGGTTGCGCATCCGCTCGATCTCTCGCTTGCCCTCCTGCGCTGCCTTCTCGGGGAGGTTGGCTTCCTCGAGCTTCTTCAAGGTCTCGATCGCTTCCTTTTCGCCCGGATCGCCTTCGCCCAGCTCGGACTGGATCGCGCGCAGCTGCTGCCGCAGATAGAACTCGCGCTGGTGCTGCTCGATCTTGATCTCGGTCTGGCGCTTGACGTCCTCGGCGACCCGCGCGCGACCGACTTCGCGCTCGACCCGTCCGAGCAGGAACTTGAGACGCTGGCCGATGTTGAGGCGCTGGAGGATCTCGTCCTTGTCGGAAACCTTGAAGTTGAGGTTGGTGGCGGCGAGGTCGGCGAAGCGGCCCGGATCCGAGATGTTCATTTTGAGGATCGCCGGCACTTCGTCCGGAATGCGCTCGATCAGCTCGGCGAGGGTCTCGGCGCCGGTGACGATGCGCGAGATGAGATCATCGACCTCGTTGGGATCCGGCGGGATTTCCTTGGCCGGCTTGATCCGGACGATCGGGAACGGATCGGTCTGGACAACGCCCTCGACGACCAGGCGGCGAAGTCCCTGAAGGGTGATTTGAACCGTGTCGCCCGGCAGGTTGATCCGCTCGTGCACTCTCGCCGCGACGCCGACACGTCCGACGAAGCGTTCCGGATCCAGCACATCGTCGTGATCACCGCTTGCCACCACCAAGCCGACGATGAGTCCGGCCTGCTCGTTGGCCTTGAGCAGGGCGAGGTTCTCCGGCGCTCCCATTTGCACCGCGATGGTGCCGAGTGGGTAGACGATGGTGGATCGAAGCGCCATCAACGGCAGCGTCGATGGAAGGTCAGCCTGCAGGATGTCGTCTTTACGCTGGGCGGCGGGCATTCAGTTCCTCTGTAACGTCATGGTGCTTCAGTTGTTTCAGAAGTTAACGGCGCCTAAGTTTAAAGGCTATGTTCGAAGATCTGAGCGAGAAGCTCGAAGCCACGTTTGCCCGCCTGCGTGGGCGCGGCGTTCTATCCGAAGCCGACATCAGGGAAGGGCTGCGCGAGGTCCGGCGGGTGCTGCTCGAGGCGGACGTCAACTTCCAATTGACGCGCGAGTTCCTGGAACGTGTCGAGCGGAAGGCTACCGGCGTCAACGCGCTGAGCACCGTCTCGCCCGGCCAGCAGCTCGTCAAGATCGTCCACGAAGAGCTCGCGGCGATGCTGGGCGAGCAGCGCGAGGGTCTCAAGCTCGGCACGGTGCCACCGTCGGTCGTGATGATGGTCGGGCTGCAGGGCTCGGGTAAGACGACGACGGCGGCAAAACTGGCCCGGAAGCTCAAGGCCGAAGGGCGTTCGACCCGACTCATCGCAGCGGACGTATACCGGCCGGCAGCGATAGACCAGCTCGAGACGCTCGGACGAGATTTGGGGATTCCCGTTTACGCCGACCGCGGGACGACCGACGTGGTGAAGATCGCGCGAGCGGGTGTTGCCGAGGCGCTGCGCGAGCGTGACCGTGTAGTGATCGTGGATACCGCGGGGCGGTTACAGATCGACGAAGCGATGATGCAGGAGCTGTCGAAGCTCAAGGAAGCTTTGCGGCCATCGGAAATCCTCCTCGTCGCGGACGGCATGACCGGGCAGGACGCGGTCAAGATTGCTCAAGGTTTCGACCAGGCCCTCCACATCACGGGCGTCATCCTGACCAAGATGGACGGCGATGCGCGTGGTGGTGCGGCGCTCTCGATCTACGGCGTCACCAAGAAGCCGATCAAGTACATCGGGGTCGGCGAGAAATCCGACGCGCTGGAGGAGTTCCACCCCGAGCGGATGGCGGGGCGCATTCTGCAGATGGGCGACGTCATCACGCTCGTCGAGAAAGCGCAGGCGACTTTCGATGAGGCCGAGGCGAAGCGGCTGGAGAAGAAGGTGCGCAAAGAGGGAATGGATTTGAACGATTTCCTCAACAGCATGCGTCAGATCCAGAAGATGGGCCCGCTGGAGGGCATTCTGAAAATGCTTCCGGGCGTGAACACGAAGGCGCTGAAGCAGATGAAGAACGCCGACCCGAAGCGCATCAAGCATGTCGAAGCGATCGTACTTTCGATGACGCCGGACGAGCGCAAGAATCCGGGGATCATCAATGGCTCTCGTCGAGCGCGCATCGCGAAGGGTTCCGGGCGACCGATCAGCGATGTGAACCGCCTGCTCGATCAGTTCCGCGAGATGCAAAAGATGATGAAGAAGATGGCGGGCGGAGGGCGGATGGGGATGCCGTCCATGCCGGGGATGTTCGGTCGGTAACTGCTTCTCGTTGGGGTTCCCGGCGCTTCCGCCGGCACCGCTAGTCCAAAAGTCGGCAGGCGGCAGACTGGACAGCTGGAGTCTTTTAGCTGTCATACTGGCGAGCTGATAGCATCGCTCTTCCTATAGATGCGAAGCACGACAGACTGAAACCCTCCCGACTGTCCACGTTTCCCACCTGCCGACCTTTGGACTCGTGTGGCCTGAGGCGTCCGGACTGACTGAGCACGGCAGCCGCAGATGCCGTGGTCCTGAGCCGTGACCCGTATTAGATTCAACCCCGGGTGCGCACCGGATATTCCGGCGCCGCGAGGAGCCCGTTCCAGGCGCGAGAGCGCCTTTTTTACACCCTCCAGGGAGCAGTAATGGTAAAGATTCGCCTCCGTCGTGTCGGACGGAAAAACGCGCCGTTCTATCGCATCCTCGTTGCCGACTCGCAGAGTCCGCGCGATGGAAAGTTCATCGAGATCATCGGGCAGTACGCTCCCCGGCAGAGTGAGAAATCGCTGCAGGTCGACGAAGCCAGAGCGAATCACTGGCTCGACCTCGGTGCCCAGCCAACCGATACCGTCCGGTCGCTGCTTCGGCGCGCGGGCGTGCTCAAGCGCCGCCACGAGCAGCGCATCGGCATCGAGCGGAAGTCCGCCGCGGTTCCGGTCAGCGAGAAGTCGGGCGAAGAAGCCGGCGCCTAGAGCGCACGAGTCGCACATGCCCGAGCCCGAATACGCGATCGTCGGGCTGATCCGCAAAGCACAAGGGATTCGCGGAGAGGTGGTGGTTGAGCCTTTCACCGGACAGCCGGACGTGGTATTCGCGTCCGGCAGTCGCGTTTTTGCGGGCGACCACCACGGCGATCTCTCTGTCGTGCGCGACGTGATGGGCGAGGAGGACCGGCTCACGCTCACCGTCGCGCGCTCCAAGCCTTTCAAGAAGGGTCTGATCGTCCAGTTCGAGGAGCTCCAGGACCGGAATAGCGCGGAGCTGTGGCGCGGACGTTATCTGCTCGCGCCGTTCAGTGAGCTGCCGCCACTCGAGGCCGATGAGGTCTACCTTCATGATCTTGTCGGCATGACGGTGCGAACCATGGAGGGCGAGCCGCTCGGAACGGTGACGACCTGGTATGAGCTGCCGCAGGGAGTGATGCTCGACATCGAGACGAGTCGCGGAAGCGTGCTGGTACCGTATCGTCCGGAAGTGATCGCTCGCACGGATCGCGAAGAGCGCGCAATCATCGTCAACGACACACTGGGCTTCATGGACATTTCCGGTGGAGAAGAGTAGTGGCGCTCCGAATCAACGTCGTCACGATCTTTCCGGAATTTTTCAGCGGGCCGCTGGGGATCAGCATTCCGTCGCGCGCGGCAGCGGCGGGGAGTGTCACCTACAACATTGTCGATCTCCGCGATTTCACCCACGACAAGCACCGCACGGTGGATGACTACCCGTATGGCGGGGGCGCCGGAATGGTGATGAAGCCGCAGCCTTTTTTCGAGGCGGTGGAATCGCTTGCCACCAAGCCTCCGATCGTGCTGCTGTCACCGCGCGGCCGCGTTTTTTCGCACGCCGACGCCGAGCGGTTTGCGGCAGGGGAGGAGCTGACTCTTCTGTGCGGGCACTACAAGGATGTGGACCAGCGGGTAGCGGAGCATCTCGCAACGGAAGAAATCTCACTCGGCGATTTCGTCTTGAGCGGTGGGGAGGCCGCTGCGCTGGCGGTGATCGATGCGACGGTTCGGCTACTGCCCGGCGCGATGTCGGACATCGAAAGCGCGCGCACGGACTCTTTCTTCGGTCGCGGGCTGAGCGCGCCGAGCTATACGCGGCCGCCGGAGTTTCAAGGGCACACGGTCCCGGAGGTGCTGCTGTCAGGAGATCACGCCCGGATTGCGAAGTGGAGGGAGGAACAGGCGGATCGCTTGACCAGAAAGAGGAACTGATCCATCTCGGCGTCGAGTCTCGAACTCGTAACTGGCCACCCCTCGTGCATAAGCGGGCAGCTGCAAGCTTTACAGCTGCTACGCCGACGGCTTTTCGCGGATTTTCGTACTCGGCTGGTTCCTCAACATCTAACA
>Ga0207674_10003746_pt1 | contig 18548 bp, 7 predicted proteins | sample KBSCornC72_FD_184303 | JGI IMG/M metagenome (GOLD analysis project Ga0207674, IMG submission 184303) | Corn rhizosphere microbial communities from Kellogg Biological Station, Michigan, USA - KBS Corn C7-2 (SPAdes) (version 2) | ecosystem: Host-associated > Plants > Roots > Rhizosphere > Soil ... | reverse complement strand
TTCGCCGCCGAGCGGCCATAGCTTGCCGGTGATGTATACCTTGCCGGTAGTGGAATCATACGCAATGCCATTCATCGTATCCGCGTGGGCATATTTGTTCTGTTCGGCATTGAACAGGGTTTCCAGGTCCAGCTTACCAACCACCTTGCCGCTGGAGGGATCGATCTTCAGAATATAATTGGTTTGCCATTGATTGGCATAGATAAAGCCATTGATCAGCTCCAGCTCATTGATATTGCTCACCGGACCGTTGTTGTCCATTACGGCTATTGTCTTTACAACCTGGAAGCTGGCGGGGTCCACATAGCTGATATTGCTGGTGCCGTCGCTCATGATAAGATGGGTGCCGTCCGTGGTCATTCCCCAGCCTTCCTTGACAGGGATGGTGAATTCTCCCAGCTTTTTAAAGGTTTTGGCATCGTAGATAAAGCCGACTTTGGTCTGCCAGGTGAGCTGGTATACTTTATCGTTCAGAAAAGTAATGCCTTCACCGAAATATTTATTCCTGTCCAGCTCCGCCTTTATCGAGACTTTTCCTGTTTTAGGGTCTACTACGCCGAACATGGACTTCCTGCTTTCAGGCATGCTGGGTTCGGTCCCTGTGCTTTCGTAAAGCTCTCCTTTGTGAAAAAGGAATCCTTCCGTGAAGGAGGTTGTATCATGGGGGAGGGTCCTCACTACGCTGTAATTGATCAGGGGAGGGGAATTATCTACCTCTTTGTTGCTGGTGACGTCGGGGTTGGAGTTATTACAAGAGGTCAGGATGCTTAGGGCAATGACGAGAAACGGAATAGACTTCTTCATAATGAGACTGGTAAGGCGCAAATTTAAGGTTCTCCCTGTCTTTGGCCAACGCTCTTAGGCTCGTTTGGGGTTAATTGTAAAAGTTTTAGCATAAAAGCTTGCATTTACGCGAAAAAATGTGTTGTTTTACAGTCGCTTATCATCTGTATACCACTCATTTAGCTCCTGCTAATTTCCTTTCAGGCCGGGTGATATTTTACAGATATCCCCAATATCCATTTACGATCGGGAACTTGATAAAATCCAACCCTTGTGGGAAGCCTTTGAAAAAAGGGTACCATGAGACATTTTTTACCTCTGTCTGTTTTTACATTATTGCTGTTCAGATTACCCGCGATAGCCCAGCAGGGTTGCCGTACTGTCGACTACAAGCAGGACCAGCTGCGTAAGGACCCTGAGCTGGCCGCGAGGGCTATGGATATCGAACGTTTTACGCAGCAGCAGGTCCGACATTCTTCCCCCATCGCTACGGGCGCCGCCAATGCCGCCCATAATGAGAATAGTTTCGCCACCGTCACCATCCCGGTGGTAGTACATATTGTCTACAATAATTCTGGCCAGAATATAAGCGATGCGCAGGTACAATCCCAGATAGCAGTATTGAACAGGGATTATAGCAAGCAAAACCCGGACACTTCCAGGATACCTTCTTATTACAGAGGTCTGGCGGCTGACTGTGGTATACGCTTCGCGCTTGCCAATGTGGATACCAATGGAGGCGCCACCTCGGGAATCGTTCGCCGGCAGACCAGTCAGCGGGAGTTCACATATGACGATGCGGTCAAGTTTACGGCGAGAGGGGGAGATGATGGCTGGGACAGGGACCGTTATTTAAACATATGGGTAACAAATTTGTCCAACGGGGTCCTTGGTTACTCCAGCGTACCGGGCTGTGCGAAACCCAATGACGGGGTCGTGATCAGCTATACTGCTTTTGGGACAATGGGAACGGCAACGGCCCCCTTCAATCTTGGCAGGACTGCCACCCACGAGATCGGGCACTGGCTGAACCTGATCCACATATGGGGAGATGCCGACTGCGGGGACGACTATGTGGAGGATACACCTCAACAGAGCGCTGCTACGCATGGCAATCCCAGCGGCATGATCATCTCCTGTGGCAATACTCCTTATGGCAATCTGTACATGGATTATATGGATTTTACGGATGACGCGGGGATGCATCTCTTCACCTATGGCCAGCGGGACAGGATGAGAGCCTTGTTTGCACCGGGCGGTTTCCGATATGCGTTGTTGTCTTCAACTGGCTTGGCGCCAGGCACTGTCGTAGGCCCATTACCCAGCGCGCCTTCCGGTAGCGCCTCTATCCGTCTGCAACCCAATCCTGTAATAGGTCCTGTATGGATCATTTCCGCGGATGCATCGAATACCGGCGCTGTGCTGGATATCTTTAACATGATGGGACAAAAGGTAATGACCAGCCGTATCACTGGAATTACTTTCCAGCTGGATATCTCCTCCCTGCCCAAAGGAATTTATTTCATCCATGTCAATGGGGATGGGAGGAACAGCCTGAAGATGGTGAAACTGTGATTACCTTCTTAATACCTGTACCGGGCCTCCATAGGAAGCCGCTATGAGGAATCGGTATTTTTTCCCCTGGACCTCTATAAGACTACGGATATCGCCTGGGATACAGATGCCTGTTGCCGTGTATGGCTGCGGCTTGAAATCCCCTTTCCCATCTCCCCGGAGCATGAGGCCGATGCCGGCATCCAGCGGTCCCAATTGAGCGCGGAACGGATATAGATTACCTGCCAGGATCAGGCTGGAGCTGTCTTCCCTGACCATGCCATTGATCACGCTGATCTGCGCCCGGTTGGGCAGGGAGCTTATTGTCCAATGATGGTTGCCATCGTTGCGGAAAAAGCTGCTGGACAGGATGCGGATGCTGCTGACGTGCACTGTTGCCAATTGTTCCGGGGTAAAGATGTCCTGCATCTGAGCATCGGCATAAGCAGCATAGCGGGCAAATTTTTTCTGCTGTGCGGGGATCTCGCGGAGCAGCTCGTCCCTCGATGCGTAGGGATAGCTCTTGCCTTGAATATAATAAGTGATGAAAGGGTCGAAAGTACCATTGCCACTGAAGTCGCCATAATAAATTTCCATTGGCTGCTGATCCGAAGCTTTGAATTGTGTGTTGGTCCCCAGATTGCCAGCGATGAGGTCGGTGTCGCCGTCATGGTCGAAATCTCCTGTCAGCAGGGAAGTCCACCAGCCCTGGCTGCGTTCGAGCCCATAGGCGGCAGTCTTGTTCATCAATTGTCCGTGCTCGTTCTCGAATATGGAAAGGGGCATGAACAGACCGGCAACAACCAGGTCCGGCCAGCCGTCCTTATTAATATCTATCCAGCAGGCGTCGGAGACCATACCGGGATGATGCAAGACGCTGTCGCGCTGGGAAGCATCTTTTTCAAAGAGGATATGCCCGCGTGTGCTCTTATTTTTTAATATCAGGCTTTCGGGGCTGGTGGGGAAGAGGTTCGGCATCAGCTTGCCGCCTACAAAAAGATCCGGCAGGCCGTCCTCGTCATAGTCTGCTGCTTTTACACATCCGCCGCTGATAGTTTCTGCCGGCAGCGCATCGGGAAGGGGGCGGAAATTACCTTTCCCATCGTTTTCGAATAACCTGTCCTGGTAGTTGTGGCTGCCCGGAGCATAATCGGCTCCTCCGCTGACCAGATACAGGTCCAGATCCCCATCCCCATCGGCGTCGAAGAACAGGGCGGCTGTATTGGTATGATCCAGATCGCCATTCCAGGGTTGAGCGGCAGCGGGTTTGAAATGACCATCGGGTGTTTGCAGATAGAGCATGCTGGGCTGGCCGGCGCTGCCACCGATGAAGAGGTCCTCCAATCCGTCGCCATCGATATCACCTTTGGCGAGGCAGGGTCCTACATGAGAGACCTGGTAGGGGAGAAGGGGAGAGACCTTAAAGTCCACGAAGGTGGAACCTTTATGATTATAGTTGACGCCGGAGGACGTTGTGACGTCGGTATAGAGAGGCGAAGATAACTGTTCAGATATGTCGATGTCTTTGGCATGCGATTGCCGGCAGATAAACAAGGTATCGGCATGGACCTCCTGTAGCCGGGTGATCCTGCCTGTGGGCCATGTGACGGTGACATCGGCGATGGAATCCTTGCCCAGACCGAAGTGCATGATGGGGTCGATGGAGGACTGGAAGCCACGCGTAAGATATTGTTCCTGGTATTGTATGTTGTTGGAAGTGACCACCTGTACTTTAGCGCCGATGCCGTCCGTGTTGAGACCTTCTCCTTTTAATCGGATGCGCAGGTAATGCCCCTGGTGGGAATTGTTCCTGTAGATGATGGGAGCGTCATTCAGGGTATTGATAACGAGGTCGAGATCGCCGTCGTTGTCCAGGTCCACATAGGCTGCGCCATTGCTGACTGTATGCCGGGTGAGACCCCAATCTTCACTGACATTGGTGAAGGTGAGATCATGGTTGTTATGGAAAAGATAGTTCGTCTTTTTTGTAGAGGGCATGTCCTGCACCAGCTTCCACATTTCGAATTTATTACCCATTTTCTCCGCCTGTCCTGCGGTGTAGCCCGATGTATATTTTACAAAATCCAGGTTGGTCATGTCTCTCAAAATGCCGTTGGAGATAAAGAGATCCTTCCAGCCATCGTTGTCAAAGTCGGCGAAGAGAGGGGCCCAGCTCCAGTCCGTGTTGGACATGCCGGCCATCTGGCCTACTTCGCTGAACATGGGAATGCCGGCGGTGTCCAGGCCATTGTTCAGCTGGAGCGTATTGCGCATTTGCTGGTAATGGAAGCCGTGTTCGGCCCGCATGGTGTATTTATCATAGGTATCGGGTCCTCTTAACAGCTTTTGCCGGTGATTGTCTTCCGGCAGCATGTCTAATACAGCGATGTCGGGCAGTCCATCATTATTGTAATCGGCAATATCCGAGCCCATCGCAAACTCAGAGATATGGCGAGTAGCTTTTGTGAGGACTTCTCTGAATGTACCATCGTGGTTGTTGAGGTACATGAAGTCCCGCTCGTCGTAATCGTTGGTGACATAGATATCGGGCCAGCCATCGTTGTTGATATCGCTGACTGAGACGCTGAGACCGAAGTTGAGACCGCTGCCATCGATGTGCGCCTGTTCGCTGATGTCGGTGAAATGCCCGTTGTCGTTGCGATAGAGCCGATTACCGAATTTTGGATGCCTTTTAGCCCGCAGCTTTTCCGTATTGAAGAAGGGGTTGAAGAACATGTCCGCATGATCCACCATGAACATGTCCAGGTCGCCGTCATGGTCCATGTCGAAAAAAGCTACTATCGTGGTGTAAGTGCCGGGTGCATCCAGTCCGAACTCTTTAGCCTCTTCCTTGAAGGTGGGAATGCCGTCCTTCAGGCCCTGATTGATATACAGCTCTTTCCTTCTGTCTTCGTCGGAGCCCGGTCCCGAATAGCATACATAGATGTCGGGAAGCCCGTCGCCATTGACGTCTGCGATGACGGCGCCCGTCTTCCATTTCGGCCTGCCCTGTACACCGGCCCGTTCCGCCACCTCCTCGAACTGAAATCCGCCCCGGTTGAGATATAATTTATCGGGGCCCATGTTGCAGGTGAAATAAAGATCGGGAAGGCCGTCTCCATTGAGGTCGCCTACGGCGATCCCGGCCCCGTTATAAAGATATTCGTAGGTGAGTATATTATAGTCGACATTCTCTTTTATTTCATTACGGAAATCAATATGCGTAATGGAAGATGGCATTTCTGTAAAAAGGGTATTCTTTTTTTCTAACTGATGGCAGGAAGTAAATAATATTATTATAAAAGAACAATGCCTTAACATCTTCATAAAATGAAATTATAATATTATTTAGAAAATTCTCCTAACTTTATTTTGCAATGCTATGCTATGAGCGCCCTGCCAGACGACTGTAAACTGCTATTCGAGAAAATTGCCAAAGGAGATGAAGCTGCCTTCAGGGAATTCTTTGAGCTATACAGGTCCAGGGTTTATAATACCGCCCTTAAATTAACAAAATCAACCTTCGCGGCGGAGGAGATCACGCAAAACACTTTCATCAGTATCTGGACAGGACGGGCACACCTCATTCATGTGCGTGATCCGCTGGGATATCTTCACACTGCCCTATACAATAAGATAAGCCGTCATCTGAAGAAAGAGGCGAATACGATGCGTATCATCCGGCTGTCCAGGTGGCATGCGCGGGAGTGGGTGAATGAAACGGAGGAGAGGATATATGCTAATGAAGGTCAGCGGTTTGTCAACAACGCCCTCGCGCAGCTTTCCCCTCAGAAAAAGCTTATTTACGAGCTCAGCCGGAAGGAAGGCAAGAGCTATGATGAGATAGCCGAGACCCTGCATCTTTCGCCTCATACTGTCAAAAGCCATTTGGTAAAGGCTTTGAAGTTCATTCGGAACTACATGAAAAATAATGCTTTAATGATCTTTTGAAAGAAAGTTCCCCAGACCGTCATCCTTTTTCTTCTCTGTTGACTCTATACCTGGTATGGGACAAGAGCGAATTCATTATTTGTTAAAACAATATGCGGATAACAACGCTTCTGCTGAAGAGGTGGAGGAGATGCTGGCATTGTTGCGAACATCCGGGGGGGAGGAGGCGCTGAAAAAGATGGTGGCGGAGATATGGAAGGAGGAAGTGGGATCGCCCGTGTCGGAGAAGGATTGGGGCAGGATGTGGTCTTCCATTCATCAGGAAATGGCGACCAGGCCTGTACGCAGGCTAAGCGTTTGGGGGCGTGTGGCTGCCGTGCTGTTGTTGATGGGAGGGGTGAGCGCTGCATACTGGAAGCTGACGGGGACGGAAAGGAAGGCGGCGCCTGTGGCGGTGGTACATGGAGGTAAAAAAGATATTGCGCCGGGAGGGAACAAGGCTGTGCTGACCCTTGCCAATGGGTCCACCATTGTGCTCGACAATGCGCATGACGGCGTGCTGGCGCAGCAGGGAGGAACGAATGTAGAAAAGGTGGATGCAGGTTCGCTGGCATATAATGCCGGTGGAAAAGGCAATGAGGCAGTGATGTATAATACGATTGCCACGCCCAATGGGGGACAGTACCAGGTAATCCTCCCGGATGGGAGTAAGGCATGGCTCAATGCTTCCAGCTCTTTGCGATTTCCCACCCGATTTGAAGGGAAGGAGCGATCAGTGGAGCTGAGGGGGGAAGCTTATTTCGAGGTGGCTCAGCGTAGCAGCATGCCTTTTCGGGTAAAGCTGCCGGATAATGGAATGGATGTACAGGTGCTGGGGACGGAGTTCGATGTCATGGCTTATGCCAACGAGCAAACCACCAATACTACCCTGGTGAGCGGAAAGGTAAATGTGGTCGGCAAGGGCGCTGTAAGGGTGCTGGAGCCAGGGAAGCAGGCGATACTGGACAATCAGACAAAGGCCATGCATGTAGCGGAGGCCAATGTGGAGCAGGTGGTGGCCTGGAAGAACGGGCTATTTAGATTCAGGGAGACGGGTATCCGGGAGCTGATGCGGCAGGTGGAAAGATGGTATAATGTGCAGGTGGTATACGAGACGGAGGGAAAGGACCAGGACTTTACAGGAGTGGTATCGCGCAATCAGCCTGTTTCCGCGCTGTTGCAGATGCTGGAGATGACGGGTACCGTGCATTTTCGGATAGAGGATAAAAAGATCGTTGTATTACCTTAAAATGAACCATATGTAGTAAAAACATCCGTATGATCTGATAAAAACCGAGGGCGATTGGAGCCGCCCCCGGGGAGTAGTCAGGTTATACTTAGACAGGCCCGACAAGGACTGAATTGTAAACCTAAACTTTTCAAAAGTATGAATCTAACTGCAGATGGCAAAGCTGTGCCTGTACAAAAGCTTTTGCCCGTCAAAAGCACAATGTTTTTGATTATGAGATTAGCTGCCATTGTTTTACTGACTGTATCACTTCATGTGAGCGCCGCGGGGCTTTCCCAGACAGTAACTATCACACAAAGGAATGCCCGGCTGGAGGACGTCTTCGATATCCTCCAGAAACAGACCAACTACAACTTCATTTTCAACAGTCACATGCTGGCCAAGGCCAAAAAGGTCAATATCCGGGTGAGCAATGCCACCGTGGAGCAGGTGTTATTCCTTTGCTTTAAGGACCAGCCATTGACCTATGTCATCCACGACAAGACCATCGTGGTAAAAGAAAAGGTGGTGGCGGTGGAGAAGCCTGCGCCAGCCGAAGCGGGTGCTCCCATTCCCCCGCAACAGGTCACGGGGACGGTGAGGGATGACAACAACAAGCCTGTGGAAGGGGCGGCTGTCACGGTGAAGAATCTTGGTACGGGTACGGCAACGGACAAGACGGGAAAATTTGTGCTCAATCTGCCGGCGGGCAAATATGAGATAGAAATATCCTTTGTAGGATATAAGACAGAGGTCCGGACCATCACTGTCGGAGAAGATCATTTTACCAATCTGAATATCATACTGCATATAGCTTCTACCGGATTGAATGAAATTGTGGTCGTCGGTTATGGTACGCAGCGCAAGCGGGACGTCACAGGAAGCATCAGTAGCGTGAAGGGGGAGGATATCCAGAACCTTCCGGTGGGCAATGTGGCCAGCACCTTACAGGGCAGGGCCGCGGGTGTGGACATTGTCCGCAACGATGGAAGTCCAGGCAGTGTGCCTGATATCCGGATCCGTGGTACGGGAACGATCAACGACGCCAGTCCCCTGGTGGTCATCGACGGTGTACCCGCAGCGGCGATCAACGATGTCAATCCAAACGATATAGCCTCCATAGAAATACTGAAGGATGCCAGCGCCAGCGCCATTTATGGTTCGCGCGCTGCCAATGGGGTTCTGCTGATCACTACGAAGAAGGGTAATTTCGGCGACCCCGCGAAACTATCGGTCGGCGGCTATACGGGTTGGAACAAGGCCGTGAAATACCTGGATATGTTAAAGGCGCCTGATCTTGTCGCCCTAAAGAAGGAAGCATATACCAATGACGGTCTTGCGGTGCCCGGTGTATGGAACAATCCCTATTATGCCACTGACCGTACGGACTGGCAGCGGGCTCTCCTTGGGACGGGTGTCGTACAGAATGCGGATGTAGCCGTGAGGGGTGGTAATGCCAGCTCGTCCTACAGCTTCTCGGGGAACTATTACAACGAGCGGGGCATGATCGTCAATTCCTTCTTTAAGCGATATAGCTTCCGCATCAACTCGGAGCATAAGATCGGCAGCAGATTTAGAGTAGGAGAGAACATCGTCTACTCCAATACCAATGGCTCCTCGCCCAATACAAAATCGACCCAGACGGGTCTGGTATGGAGCGCTATACGATTCAACCCTGCCATCCCTGTAAAAAATGACGATGGCAGCTGGGGCACTTCACAAGCAGACAATCAATTAGGAGATATCAACAACCCTGTGGCCACAGCCAACGAGATACAGAAATATGACAAGATCGACAGGATATTAGGCAATGCTTTTGCAGAGCTGGAAGTCCTAAAAGGCCTGAAGCTGCGGGCCAACTATGGTATTGATTACAGTGCAGAGGAATACTATGAATTCGACAATGCCATGCCTAACCAGACCCGTGGTCCGTCCATCGCTTCGTTGCAGCAATCTCTTTCCAAGGGCACTACTTTCCTGGAGGAGTACTTTATCACGTACAATCATGTATTCGACAATACGCACAATTTGACATTGACAGGCGGCTATTCGGCGCAGGAGTATGGCGGCAATTATTTCAAGGCCAGCCGTAATGGTTTTGCGGATACGAGCCTGGATCAGCGGGTGCTGAATCTTGGAAACAGCTCTTCTGCGGCAAATAACGGTTATAACTATAATCCTTCCGGATTGCAGTCCTACTTTGCGCGGGCGAACTATGCATACAAGAGCAAATATCTGCTGACGGTGACAATGCGGGCGGATGGGTCCAGCAAGTTTGCGCCCGGCAAGCGTTGGGGTTATTTCCCCGCCTTTTCGGCCGGCTGGCGTGTCTCGGACGAGAAATTCTATGGCGGATGGAAGGACAAGATCAATACACTGAAGCTCACCGGCGGCTGGGGACAACTGGGTAACCAGAATGTGGGAGACTTCCAGTACCTGGGTATCATCGGCTATGGGGGCGGAGGCGGCACCGGGGGTGGCGGCTACAGCTATAACCTTGGAACGGGTACGGTGAATTACAATGGGGCGTATGTCACCAGTCTGGCGAATCCCAACATTACCTGGGAGCGGGCGGTGATGACCAATATCAGCGCAGAGCTGGGTTTCCTGAACAATCACCTGAATGCAACCATCACTTATTTCAATAAGAACACTTCGGACATGCTGGTGCCTTTCCAGCTGGTGGAGACGTTCGGAGCTCAACGCAACCTGCCGGATGACGGAGGCAATATCACGCTGCCGGATTACAACCTGGGCAGGCTAAATAACCATGGTGTGGAAATAGAGCTTACCTATAACAATACAGTGGGTAAGCTGGGCTATTCGTTGGGCGCAAATGCCTCTTTCCTCCGCAATAAAGTGACCCGTCTGTATGGCAATTCCACGTACATAGCGTCGACGCCTTATGGCCGTGAGAATACGGATATTTCCCGCACCTATGAGGGGCAGCCTATCGCCTCTTTTTATGGGTTCAGAGCGGGAGGACTTTATCAAACGCAGGCCGACATCGACAACGATCCGAATGTGGCGAATGATCCCAACAAGGGGAATATCAAGCCCGGGGACGTGAAGTTCCTGGATGTCAGCGGTACAGGCGGCAAGAAGGACGGGATCATCGATGACAACGACCGGGTGAACCTGGGCGATCCCAATCCAAAATTTGTCTTTGGCTTCCATGGTACGCTGACGTATAAAGGCTTTGACCTGAACTTCAATTTTGTAGGCGCAACAGGGTTCAAACTATACAATGCCGACCGTCTATCGGGACTGGATGCAACACAGGTGTACAACTGGTACGCTGACCAAAGAGGCAGGTGGCATGGCGCGAATACGAGCAACAGCATTCCCCGGCTGAGCATCGACAACCTGAACAATAACTACCGGAGCTCTAACCTGTGGGTGCAGAACGGCTCTTATCTTTCTCTGAAGAGCCTCTCCCTGGGATACACCATTTCAAAACAACATATCGGGGACTGGCAGCTCCCGGATGTGCGTGTTTATTTCAGCAGCTACAATCTGCTCATGCTGACGGGCTATAAAGGGTATACGCCTGAGCTGGGGTATACCAATGGCAATCTCCAGCGGGGCGTGGATGTAGCCCAGTATCCTTCGGCCAGGAATCTGATCATCGGCGCGGCCATCAATTTTTAGTTTATTAAAAAGGCAAGTATGAAACCGAGCACAATAAAAATAAATCATGAATCGCGAGGTTCCGTCCGACAATTAAAAAGACATTATGGACGGACGAACATTCGAAATTATTGTATACTTTCTATGATCACCATCATCACGGCCGTAGTTATTTATGGCTGTGTCAAGAAGCCCCTGGATCAGTCGCCCACGGGGCAATATACTACCAGCAACTACTGGCGTAACGAGAGCGATGTTATTGCGGGGGTGCTGGGTATTTACAATGTGCTGTTCACAGAGGACTGGGTAGGACATGACCTGTATGTATTCGACGATCAGTCGGATGATATTTCGGTGAATGGGGACCACCCGGACTTCAAGGCCATCGAGCGATTCAATATCGATCCCACCTTGCAGCTGATCTATATCACCTGGCCTTTTGCCTATGAGCAGATAGGCAGGGCGAACAACGCCATTATCTATATTCCCAAAGTGCCTGTCATTACGGACAGTATCCGGAGCCGCAGCCTGGGCGAGGCCTATTTTCTGCGGGCCCATGCTTATTTCGTGCTGAGCCAGATCTATGGGGAGATACCGCTGATCCTTGAAAGTAATGTTCTGAATGGGAACTACAACGTGCCCAAGTCATCGGTGGACACTATCCGGGCGCAGGTGGAATCGGACCTGTTAAAAGCGGCTGATCTGTTGCCGGAGACCTATGGCGATGCGGACAGGGGAAGGGTGAGCAAGGGGGCGGCCTGGGGTATGCTGTGCAAGCTGTACATGTTCGAGGACAAGTTCGACAAGGCCATCGAGTATGGGTCGAAGGTCGTGAGCGATGCCAACTATGCGCTGGCGCCGAACTATGAGGACAACTTTATGCTGGGCAAACAGGAGAACAATACGGAGATATTGTTTGCGGTGTGGAATAAGAACCAGGAGATATCCAACGTACCTGCTTCCGCCATCAGCACCTATTTCACCCCCAGGGCCTGGCAGGGCTGGGGTTTCCATCATCCCACGCAGAATTTCGCCGACGAATTCGAGACCACCGATACGATACGCAAGCGCGCCACGCTGATATCCGTTGGGGATACGATCCCCAATCAGACCAATATGACGCAGATTGGCAGCGGAGATGCTTATCAGATGTTCTCCGGCATGCAGGGGCAATCTACCGGTCGCATGCTGCCCAGCATGTCCACCACCGGGTATGCCATCCGTAAGTACACGGCCTTTATGCCCAGCGGAGATGGAGGTGTCGACTATGACCTGAAGCAGCCTATCTTACGCAGCGCCGATGTATATCTGCTGGTGGCGGAGGCCAAGATCCGTCTGAACGGACCGGGCAGCGGCGATGCGGAGATCAATGCCGTACGTGCGCGGGCCCATCTGCTGCCAGTGTCGGGCGCCGGTATGGGACAGCTGATGCATGAACGCAGAGTGGAGCTGGGGGGTGAGAATATCCGCTGGCAGGACCTGCTGCGGTGGGATAAGGATAAGGTGATCAACCTCGATACGATCGTTGGGAAGCCCAAGACTGCCAGCCCTTTGCCACCCTATAATGGCGCCACCGTCATACCGGCGCGTACGTTCGTAAGGCCCAAACATTATTATATGCCTCTGCCGCAGGAGGTCATTGACGAGAGCAAAGGAGTTATTTTGCAAAATTCGAATTATTAAGCTGGGGGCGTATATTGCGAGATGAACTACAGTAAATGGATCTTTTTCATCGGGCTGGTGTTATTCGCCGGCCCGGTGTGTGCTCAGCTGGATAAACCGGCCCTGGACGCCTTCTTACACAGGATCGTGAAAGACAAGGCAGGCCAGTTTGAAATAGCATATATCGCTCCCCGGGATGGGAAGGATGTCTTTGAGCTGGAGGGGAAGGGGACAAAGATCGTGCTGCGTGGCAGCAATGGTCTCAGCGTGGCCTCCGCGCTGAACTATTATCTCAGGAACTATTGCCATCACCTGGTGACCTGGAATGGGGCGCCGCAGCCTTTGCCGGCTGTGCTGCCTGTGGTTCGAAAAAAGGTACATCGCAGCACACCGTATCAATACCGGTATTATCTCAATTATTGCACCTTTCAATATTCCATGGCCTGGTGGGATTGGGAGAGGTGGCAGCGGGAGATAGACTGGATGGCGCTGAATGGCATCAATATGCCGTTGGCGTTGACGGGTGAGGAAGCCATCTGGCAGGAGGTGTACAGGAATATGGGTTTTCAGGACCAGGAGCTGGATCGGTTCTTTAGCGGTCCTGCCTATTTCTCCTGGTTGTGGATGGGGAATATCGATGCATGGGGCGGGCCATTGCCGGCGCATTGGAAAGAGAGTCATCTGGCGCTGGAAAAGAAGATACTGGCGGCCGAACGGTCGTTTGGGATGAAGCCTGTGTTAGGGTCTTTTACCGGTCATGTACCACCCAGCTTTTCAGACAAATTTCCTCACGCAAAGGTGAAGAAGACGAATTGGGGCGCCGGATTTGACGATGTGTATATATTGGATCCGTCCGACAGTCTTTTTGAGGTGGTGGGAAGGAAATTCATCGAAGCGCAAACCCGTGTTTTCGGGACGGATCATTTCTATTCAGCAGACACTTTTAACGAGAATGTACCTCCTACCAGCGACTCTTCGTACCTGGATGGGATGAGCAAAAAAGTATATGCTTCCATGGCGGGGGCCGATCCCAAGGCTGTCTGGGTGATGCAGGGATGGATGTTCCACTATAATGCGGATTACTGGAAACCTACACAAATACAGGCCTTGTTAAAGGCCGTGCCGGATGATCATATGATCCTGCTGGACCTTTATAGCGAGAGCCATCCCGTGTGGAACAGGACGGAAGCCTCAGGAGCCGCTGGAAGCGGCTCGTCCAGAACCGAAGGTTCCGACCGAGGAGGAGCGTGGCAAAGCAGCTCCGACGAAGGCCTACAGACATTAGCGTACTACGGCAAGCCCTGGATATGGTGCATGCTGCACAATTTCGGCGGGAATATCAGCCTTTGGGGCCGGATGCAGCATGCCGCGGAAGACCCGTCCAAAGCTTTTCATGATCCTTCCTCGGGGAAGATGGTTGGGATCGGGCTCACACCGGAGGGGATAGAACAGAATCCCGCATTGTACCAGCTGATGCTGGAAAATGTGTGGCGGGACAGTGTGGTGGATCTTCGGGCGTGGCTGGACAACTACACACTACAACGTTATGGGACAGCCGATGGGGCGATCAGGATGGCCTGGCATCTGTTGGAAAGCAGCGTATACAGTGGCGGGCTGACAGAGGGTGGACCTGAGTCCATCATACAGGCAAGGCCTACGCTTGATTCGGCCATCGACAGGGTGAATACGCATCTGGACTACGACCCGGGGATCTTGCAGGGCGCCTGGACCCTTTTTGTCAACTCTGCTCCAAAATTAAAGAACAGCGACGGTTATTGTTATGACCTTGTGGATGTCACCCGGCAGGTGCTGGCGAACTATGCTTCCGTGGTGCAGCAACGTTTTGTCCGGGCGTGGAAGGAAAGAGATTCGGCGGGATTCCGGAAGAGCAGCCGGCAGTTCCTGGAATTGATGGATGATATGGACCGGCTGCTGGCGACGCGCAAGGACTTCCTCCTGGGGAAGTGGATCAGGGAGGCGAGGGCGTGCGGGGTGACTCCGGCCGAATCGGACCTGTATGAGAAGAATGCCAGGGACCTTGTGACGTTGTGGGGGGATAAGGAAAGCGGACTGAGAGAGTATTCGTGCCGGCAGTGGAGCGGACTGATCAGGGGCTTTTATAAGCCAAGATGGGAATTGCTCTTCCGGCGGCTGGAGGCGGCATTGAACAGCGGTCAGGAAATGGACTGGAAGGTCTTCGATGCCGATGTGAAGAACTGGGAGTGGCAATGGGTGAACAGCCATGATCATTATGACGATGTGGCGAAGGGCGATGCGGTACGGATAGCTGTTGCCTTATATAAAAAGTATATCGGTGTGATGCAGGAGCCGGAGGCATCCAATGACGGTATATTTCCGGCGGATGCGGTTGCGAAGCCTTTTGTAGACTTTGACAGTAAGGGATTTTTAATCAACGGCAAGCGAACTTTTCTTGTATCGGCCGGATTGGAATATGCCCGGATACCGCATGAGCTGTGGCGGGACAGGTTGTTGCGGCTGAAGCGGGCGGGTTTTAATTGTATCGAGATCTATACGTTTTGGAACTGGCATGAGCCGCAGGAGGGGAAGTTCGACTTCAGCGGAGATCATGATCTGGGTGCTTTTCTACGGCTGGTGGGGAGCATGGGGCTTTATGCTATTGTACGGGTAGGACCTTATTACTGTGCTGAGTGGGACAATGGGGGCTATCCGTTGTGGCTGCGATTTAAAAACGATGGTCCTTCGGACAACGGGTCTCCGGCCCGTTCTGGAGGCGTCCGGGTGAGGGAGGATAATGAGGTGTTCGAGCGATGTGTGGACCGGTTTTTTGATAAGCTGCTGCCTGTTGTGTTTGGGCAGCAGATACACCGGGGAGGGCCTGTGATACTGGTGCAATTGGAGAATGAGCATCCCCGGGGGTGGGGGACTTATATGCCGGATGGATACTTCCGGCATCTGCAGGAAAAGGCGCTTTCGATGGGTTTGAAAGTGCCTTATTTTTTTAGTGGATTGCATCATGCGAGCGACCCGGCCGGCGAGGGGACTGGGCAGGGCCAGGGGACTTTTGGCGACCCGGCCCGATTGGACGACCCGGCGCGTAACAATCCCTGGATGTCTACGGAATTCTGGAGTGTCTGGTACAACGGCTATGGGTCTGGGGAGAAGGAAGCGAAAGAGTATGCACGGCGGACCTGGAAGATCATTGCGCATGGGGGCAATGGCTACAATTATTATATGGCGCATGGGGGAAGCAATTTCGGATATACGAATAACGATGAAGATGCGGCATCTTATGACTATGGGGCTGCCGTGGGGCAGGCGGGTGATCTTCGTCCTATTTATTATAGTTTTCGAAAGGCCGCCTGGTTTGCACGCAGCATGCAGGAGATATTGGAGAACAGTGAAGATGCTACGGAGGGATGGAGGGGTGCGTGTAAGGATAGTGTGCTGCGTGTGACGGCGAGACGAAGCCCTGCGGGGGAATTGTTGTTTGTGGACAATCCGTCGGGAAGTGTAAGATCGTTGCAGCTTTCTGCGGGGGAAGATGAGCATGGAAGGGAACTGAATTTGCCAGGTGGCCGGGAGTCGTTGCAGATCGAGCCCGGAGAGATCGTGCCTATCATCCATAATATGCCTGTTGCGCCGGGAGTGAGGCTTGACTGGGGGCCTGTGCGGCTGTTGGGTATCAGCAGGCAGGAGAATGTGACAACGATGGTGATCTATGGCGAGGCGGGGAGCCCCGCGGAATTGTATTTTTCGGTGAAGGGCAAATATACTTTGCTGGAAGGGGCGGGTGATTTTCAGCGGAGAGAGGAGGAGGATCTGGTGCAATTGCGGACAAAGTTTAAAGAGTCGGATGTGCCGTCCATATATTCTTTTGCAGTGGGAGGACAAAAGGTGCGGATCATGGCCGTATGCAACGAGCTGGCGGACAGGGTATGGTTTGTGGAGAAAGGAGTGATATTTGGGCCGAAGTATGTGGGGGAAGTGATTGGCGCTTCTGTTGCTGCTGAGAGAGCGTGGCCGATGGACAGCGCCGTAGCCAATCTTCCGCTCGAGAACTGGTACAGGAAACCATGGGCTGCGCCGGCCGGTGTGACGTTCGATGATCGTCATTGGCTATATGGTAAACAGCCGCCGCAGATGGGGGCAGATGGGGATGGGACGGCGGATGCCTGGTACCGGAGCAGGGTGAATGTGGAGGAATCCGGCGACTATGTATTGCAGGTAGAAGGCGGCGACAGGGGGACAGTGTTTGTGGATGGGAAGCCGATGGCGCGGGTAAATATACATGACGGGGAGGTGCCGCTGACCTTGTCAAGGGGCGAGCATGTGCTGGCCGTCTTTACGGCGCATGACGGGAGGGACAAGCTGGCAGGTTTTTTAGGTGATATGCACGACGTGGACAGCAAGGGGCTGACGGGTATAGTGAGGCTGATAAAGGGCGAGTCTTTGAAGCGTGTGGTGGGAGAGTGGAAATTTTCGAAGGATGGCAAAGGCGGGTGGACGGATTATACCATTGGGCAGGATGTGTTCAACAAGCAGCAGGGTACGGCGTGGTTTCGGACGTTGCTGCCTGAGCCGCCGGCGGGTATTACGAAGGGGCAGCTGATCTTTCGGAGCGTAGATGAGAATGCTACGGTCTATCTCAATGGGCGGAAGCTGGCCCGGCATGAAGGGTGGAATATCCCTTTTAAAGTGCCGATGGAGGGACTGGATACTATGAGGCGGCCGCTGGAGCTGACTATATTTATAGAGAATTATTCGAATGAAGGAGGGATCGATCAGCCTGTAAAAGTGAATTATCTTACCCAGGCGAAGGAGGTAACGGGGTGGCGCATGCGTGGGGGGGTGGATCCGGCGCAGGGAGAGTGGAGTGCGGGGGCGGTGATGGGGATGGATCGGACCACTGTGGGGGATACGATGACACCCTGTTTTTATCGGGCAACATTCAATGCGCCAGCCTATGGTACGGTGGGAGATCATCTTATTTGGAGAGTAGTGACGAAGGGCCTGGGTCATGGGTCGGTATGGGTGAATGGACATAATCTGGGGCGGTATCCCGAGAAGACGCCAGCGCCGGGGCTTTATATTCCGGAATGCTGGATGAAGCCGGGTGAAAATGAGCTGCTCATTTTTGATGAGGATGGGAAGAGCCCTGCGGGGGTGGCCATCGTGCCGGAGCTGGCGGCCAGCAGAAAAATATTCCACTATATAAATGGGCAATGATGCGTTCTTTTATAAGATATGGGTGGGTGCTTTTTGTGTGCCCGCTGTTACGGGCACAGTCGTCTGATCCTTTGGGATATGTAGATCCTTTTATCGGTACGGCGCGAAGTAATGTATACACCCGGTGGGGGAATGAGGGTGGTACCTATCCTGGCGCGGTAGCGCCCTGGGGTGCTATGCAGCTGACGCCGGAGACAAGGAGGGCGGGGGGATATGATTACAAGGACAGCAAGATCTGTTTTTTTAGCTGTTACCATCATATGAGCGGCTATCCTGGTGGTTCGGCTGGGCAGATGAGGATCATGCCTGTGGGGGGAGATTATGATGTGACCGGCGCCGGATCAGGCAGGGATATGGCCAGGCCAGACGAGGCAGGGACCGGACGACCTTTTCGTCATGAGGATGAGAGGGCGATGCCTGGTTATTACCGGGTGCGATTGTCGGATGATGGCACGGTGGTAGAGACTACTGCATCGGAGAGAGTGGGAGTGTTTCGGATGAGCTTTCCGGCGGGAGTTACGCCAAGGATATTCATCGGTGGTGCGGGAGCCAA
>Ga0207674_10003744_pt1 | contig 18550 bp, 16 predicted proteins | sample KBSCornC72_FD_184303 | JGI IMG/M metagenome (GOLD analysis project Ga0207674, IMG submission 184303) | Corn rhizosphere microbial communities from Kellogg Biological Station, Michigan, USA - KBS Corn C7-2 (SPAdes) (version 2) | ecosystem: Host-associated > Plants > Roots > Rhizosphere > Soil ... | reverse complement strand
GCGCGACGGAGGTCCGCAATGGCATACGAGCTTCGACACCGCACGAGCTTGGCCGTCACCAAGGGGACGCACTATCCGCTCGGCGCTACGCTCACGCCCGATGGCGTCAACTTCGCCGTCTACTCCAGGCAGGCGGCCAGCGTGTTCCTCCTGCTGTTCGACAAACCGGACGCCGATCCCACCGACATCATCGAGTTGCGGGAGCGCGACAAGTTAGTCTGGCACGCGCACGTCGCGGGCGTGACGGCCGGACAGCTCTACGGCTACAAGGCCGGCGGCGAGTACCGGCCCGAGTGGGGCCTGCGGTTCAACGATGCGAAGCTCCTGCTCGACCCCTATGCCCGCGCCATCACGGGAAAGTTTCGCAACACCGACAACCTGCTGCTCGCGTACGACGCGCAACCGGGCGCGGGCGAGGGCATACCGGACCGCCGCGACAACACCGCGATCGTGCCCAAGGCGATCGTCGTCGACGACACGTTCGATTGGCAGGGCACGCGGTCGCCCGACCTCGACCTGGAGCAACTCGTCATCTACGAGGTTCATGTCAAGGGCTTCACCGCGCATCCATCGTCGCGGGTGAAGCGCCCCGGAAGCTACCTCGGATTCATCGAGAAGATCCCGTACCTCGTCGACCTCGGCGTCAATGCCGTGGAGCTGCTGCCCGTTCACGAGTTCTACGTGGACGACTTCCTGATCCAGAAGGGGCTCACCAACTACTGGGGGTACAACTCGATCGGCTTCTTCGCCCCCGAATCATCGTACGCGAGCGGCACCGCACCGGGCTGCCAGGTGCCGGAATTCAAGACGCTGGTGCGCGAGCTCCACCGCGCGGGCATCAAGGTGATCCTCGACGTCGTGTACAACCACACGGGCGAGGGCAACGAGATGGGGCCGAGCATCGCCTTCCGCGGGCTGGACAACACGTCGTATTACAGCCTCACCGGTCCCGCCGAGGCGCCGCGGCGCTATTACATGAATTTCTCGGGCTGCGGCAACAGCCTGGAATTCGACAGCGCCGCCGTCATCCGTCTCGTCATGGATTCGCTGCGTTACTGGGCCGACGTGATGCACGTCGATGGCTTCCGCTTCGACCTCGCCTCCGTGCTCGGTCGCGCGGGACAGCAGGAGGCGTTCGAGGCGTCGTCCCCCTTCTTCGACGCCGTCTCGCAGGATCCCGTGCTCAACCGCGTGATCATGATCGCCGAGCCGTGGGACATCGGCACCTACCAGGTGGGCAACTTCCCCGTGGACTGGTCGGAGTGGAACGGCAAGTTCCGCGACACGATGCGCTCGTTCGGCAAGGGCGATCCGGGCATGCTCGCCGACCTCGGCTGGCGGCTCACGGGATCGGCCGACCTGTACGGCGAGGACGGGCGGTCCGCGTTCAACAGCATCAACTTCATCACCTGCCACGACGGGTTCACGTTGCACGACCTGGTCTCGTACAACGGCAAGCACAACGAGAAGAACGGCGAGGGCAACCGGGACGGCTCGGACGACAACCATTCGTGGAACTGCGGCGTCGAGGGTGAGACAGACGACGCGGCGGTCAACGCCCTGCGCACGCAGCTCATGAAGAACTTCGCATGCTACCTGTTCCTCTCGTCGGGCACGCCGATGATGCTGGGCGGGGACGAGTTCGCGCGCACGCAACAAGGCAACAACAACGCGTACTGCCAGGATAACGAGATAAGCTGGTTCGATTGGACACGGGTCGAGCGCAACCACGACCTGGTCGAGTTCTTCCGCAAGACGATCACGCTGACCCGGCGTTTCCCGATCCTGCAGCGAAGGAAGTTCCTGCTGGGCAAGGACCTCGACGCCGACGGCGTGCCCGATCTCACGTGGTTCTCGCCCGACCTCGCGACACCCGCCTGGAAGGACGGGAACGTGCGCACGGTGTGCATGCAGCTCGACGCGAGCGAGGATGGCTCCAACCAGGGCGTGCAGCGCCTTTTCTTCGTCTTCAACGGCGATTACCGCTCGCAGCAGGTGCAGCTGCCTCAACTCCCCGACGGTCTGGCGTGGCATCGCGCGGTCGACACGAGTTTGCCCGCCGGCGACGATTTCCTCGAAGCGGGGCTGGAGGTGAAGATCGAGCCCGCGGATCACTACCTCGTCAATCCGCGGAGCACGCTCGTGCTGCTCGCGCAGTTGCCAACGGCCGTTTCGCTGGTGCGCCCCCGCGGAGCCGGGGTCGGGGGGCCCGTCGCCGAGGCGTCGGCCCCGACACGGCTGAGAGACGAGACGCGATGAATCAATATGAGCTGCGGCGCGCGACGCTGTATGCGCTGCTCTGCGTCACGACGGCGAGCCTGGTTGGTTGCGCGACCGGGCCAGGAGAAAGCTCCGGTGTGGCACCGACTCCCGGCGCGGGCGTCGTGCGGATCAGCCGCACGGCCAACGGTGTGGCGCACATCGTCGCCGCCGATGCCGAGATGCTCGCTTACGGCGTTGCCTACGCTCACGCGCAGGACAACGTGTGCCAGACCGCCGAAGGACTGGTGACCCTGCGCGGCGAGCGCAGCGAGTACTTCGGCGCCAAGGCCAGCGGCCAGCTCGGCCTGCGCGAGCTGCCCAACGGGCAGATCGATCTGTTCATCAAGGCATTCGTCGATGACGACGCCGTCGCGCAGGCGGCTGCGCAGTCGACCCCCGAAGCCAACGCCATGGCGCGCGGCTACGTGGCCGGCTACAACCGTTACCTCGCGGAGCACTTGGACCAGCTGCCTGTTGCGTGCGCGGGCGAAGCGTGGGTCAAGCCGATGACGCTCGCCGAGTACAGGCGCGGCAGCGAGATCGCGGCCATTCAGCTCGGCATGGGCTTGTTCGCCGATGCAATTCTCGGTGCGCGGTCGCCGTCCTTGAAGACGTCCGCTGCTGAGCTTCCCGAGGTGACGCTTGCGGCCACCGACGTCGACGTGCAAGCGCATCCGCTGTCATCCAACGCCTGGGCCTTCGGTCGCGACGTCACCGCCGACGGCAGGGGGCTGCTGCTCGGCAACCCGCATTTCCCGTGGAAGGGCACCAACCGCTTCTGGGAGATGCATATCACCATCCCGGGCAGCCTCGACGAGATGGGCGTCACCATCGGCAATTTCCCCGTCGTCGTGATCGGCTTCAACAAGGACGTCGCCTGGAGCCACACCGTGTCGACCGGCAAGCGGTTCACGCTGCACCAGCTCGCACTGGTCGACGGCGATCCAACGAGCTATCTCGTCGACGGCCGCGCCGAGAAGATGACGGCACGCCAGATCGGCGGGGTCACCCTGTGGAGCACGCGGTACGGACCCGTGATCCGGGCGCCGCGCATGGGACTCGATTGGACCGACAAGGTCGCCTTCGCGCTGCAGGACGCCAATCGCGGCAACGCGCGCGGCCTCGACCAGTGGCTGCACTATGGTCGAGCGCGCAGCGTCGCGGACATGCGCGATGCGCTTCGAAGCCTCGGCACGCCATGGGTCAACACGATCGCAGCCGATCGCCACGGCGAGGTTCTGTATGCCGATGCCAGCGTAGTACCCGATGTCGATGCGGCACAGCTCGAACGTTGCACGCCGAGCGGGGTGGCGCAACGGCTGCGGAGCGCCGGCCTGATCGTGCTCGACGGCTCGCGCAGCGACTGCGACTGGCGTCGCGATCCGACGTCACGCGTGCCGGGCATCACGCCGATCGAGCGCCTGCCCGTTGCGCTGCGCCACGACTGGGTGATGAACAGCAACGACAGCTTCGTGTACACGAATCCCGCGCAACGCTTCGAGGGCATATCGCCCCTCGTCGGCACGGCGCGAGTGGAAAGTCCGCGTACGCGTTCCAGCCTGCTCGAAATTCCGGCCATGCTGGCTGCGGGACCGGGCGGCAAGGCCACGCCCGAAGGGATCGAGCGCGAACTGTTCGCCGATCACAACCTGCTCGGCGAACAGGTGTTGCCCGACCTGCTCGCGGCATGTGCGGGCGTCAGTGACGCCGTGCCCGACGCCGGTGCGCTGCGTGACGGCTGCGTGGCGCTGCGCGCCTGGGATCGCAAGAGTGATGCGAACTCCCACGGCGCGCACTTGTTCCGCGAGTTCTGGCGGCAGGCGCAGTCGGTGCCCAACATCTACCGGCAGCCCTTCGACCTCCACCGACCGGTCGAGACACCCACGGGCCTGAACATGGCGGATGCCGCCGTTGCAGTGAAGGTGTGGGAGTCGCTGGCGCAGGCGGTGAAGCGGGTGCGCGATGCGGGCTTCGCGCTCGATGCGCCGCTCGGCACCGTGCAGCGGCCGGGAACCGTCGACGACGCCATCCCGCTTCATGGAGGCGAGCCATTCGAAGGCGTGCTGAACATGGCATCGGTGAACAACCGCCGAGACGAGTTGCGTGCTGACGGGTACCGAATCGATTTCGGCACGAGCTACGTGCAGGTCGTCGGCTTCGACGACCGCGGTCCGCGCGCGCAGGCACTGCTCACGTACGGCCAATCATCCGACCCGGCCTCGCCGCACGCCGCGGACCAGCTGCGCCTGTTCTCCGCGAAGCAATGGCCGCGGCTGCCGTTCCACGCGGAGGACGTGGCCCGCGAGCGAGTCGGTCCGGTGTTGGAGCTGCGACGCTGAAAGGTCGATTCACCCTGGAAAACCCATGGGCGTCCTCGATGGCGCGTAAGGGATGGAGGGAGCAGCCCTGCTCACAGGCGGCTGGGCGCAGCGGCCGCACATTGACGGAAAAGCACCTGCATGTGAGGCTGGCGCCGACACGGAGCGTGTGCCCGCAGTCGCCGGGCGACGGCTTCTCGGCGCCGCCACTTGAATTCAACGCTGACCTTTCTTTTCACGGATATCGAGGGCAGCACCACGTTGTGGGAGCAGGCTCCGCACGCGATGCGCTCGCTCCTGGCGTGGCACGACGGCGTCTTGCGCTCGGCTGTGGAGTCGTCGAACGGTCGCGTGGTCAAGACGACGGGGGACGGTGTGTGCGCGGTCTTCGACACCGCGAAGAGCGCGGTGGCGGCGTGCCTGGCGGCGCAGCGCGATTTCCAGCAAGCGACGACGGGCGCGGCTGCGGGGGTGGCACCGGTGAGCGAATCGCCCGTGACGCTCCGAGTGCGCATGGGACTGGACAGCGGCGCTGCCGAAACGCGCGATGGTGACTATTTCGGAACGCCGTTGAATCGGGCTGCGCGAATCATGTCCATCGCTCACCCCGAGCAAGTGCTGCTTTCGTTCACGACGGCGGGGCTGCTCCAGCAAGACCTTCCGGAGGAAGTCACGCTCCGTGATATGGGTCAGCACAGGCTCAAAGGCTTGCCCAGCCCCGAACGACTTTTCCAGCTCGTCGCAGCGGGCCTGCGCGCGGACTTTCCATACTTGCTCTCGCACGCGGTGCACAGTCTGCCCGCCGAACGCGATGCCTTCGTCGGGCGAAGCGATTCACTCGCTGAATTGGCAGCACGCTTTGCGCGCGATGCGCGGCTCGTCTCCGTCCTCGGTATCGGCGGCACGGGCAAGACACGGCTGGTCACGCGTTTCGGCTGGAATTCGGTGGAGTCCTTCCCGGGTGGCGTATGGTTCTGCGATCTCTCCGAGGCGAGGACCCTGGAGGGCATCGTTCAAGCCGTCGCCGCCGGACTGGGCGTCCCGCTGGGTACCGACGATGCGGTCATCCGCATCGGCCACGCCATTGCCGGGCGGCCGCACTGTCTCGTGATCTTCGATAACTTCGAACAGGTCGCGCGGCTCGCGGATGAGACGCTCGCTCGATGGCTGAGTCGCGCAAGCTCCGCGCGATTTATCGTGACCACACGCGAGGTCCTGGGCCTGCCGGGCGAGGAAATCCTCGCGCTCGGCCCGTTGCCGCCTCAGGATGCGTCGGCGCTGTTCGTGAAGAGAGCCGAAGCAGCCAAGCCCGGGTTCCTGCCAAGCGCCGACGATCAGGCGGCGATCGCGCCTCTCGTCAAGCTGCTCGACGGGCTGCCACTCGCAATCGAGCTCGCGGCCGCGCGAGTACGCGTGATGCCGCCGCGGACTTTGCTGACCCGCATGACGGATCGGTTCAAGCTGCTGTCCTCGGTCGGTGGACGCCTCGACCGCCAGGCCACACTGCGCGCGGTGTTCGACTGGTCGTGGGACTTGCTGTCGTTGCCCGAGAAAGCCGCATTTGCGCAGCTTTCGGTGTTCGAGGCAGGGTTCAGCCTCGAGGCGGCGGAGGCCGTTCTCCAGTCAGTCGACGAACCTGACGCGCCGTGGTCGGTCGACCTATTGCAATCGCTCGTGCAGAAATCGCTCGTCAGGCAGGTTGCGGACGATCGCTTCGACCTGCTCGTGAGCGTGCAGGAGTACGCGGGCGAGCACTTGCGCACCATGGGCCGTTACGAAGGCAGCGGACCGGCCGCAGCGGTTGCAGCCGAGATCAGGCACGGCGCGTACTTTGCGTCGCTGCTCGACCGCAAAGCCGTCGAGCAAGCGAGGATCGATCTCGACAACGTCGTCGTTGCTTGTCGTCGTGCGGCGGCGCGGGGCGATGCCGCCACCGCCACGAAAGCGTTGCAGGTCGCGTGGAGCGTGCTCGCGCTGCGCGGACCGTTCGGACACGCCGTGGAACTGGCAGGCTTGGTCGGCGACATTGCCGATTTGGACGCGGCCAGTGCCGCGATCGTGTACGGGGTTGCGGGGTCAGCGCTGCGCGTTCTGAGGAAAGTGGATGACGCGCGCTTTGCCTTGGAAAGATCGCTGGCGCTTGCCCGGCAGGCGAGTGACCGGAGTTGTGAAGTCCGCGCACTCGCCCAACTTGGCGCGCTCGAGATCTTGGCCGGGAATGCCGAATCTGCGGAGAAGAGGCTCGACGCTGCGCTCGCCATCGCGCGCGACATCCGTGATTCGGCGCTGGAAAGCGACGCGCGCAACTATCTTGGCAATCTGCAAGCCGCGCTCGGCAACCCGCACGAGGCCTTGCCTCACTTCGAGGCTGCGCTCGAGTTCGCCCGGAAAGCGCACGATCAACGACGCGAAGTCATCGCCCTTGGCAATCTGGGAACGATCGAAGTCTCGGGTGCAATTCACGCCCGTCGCCATTGCGAGGCCGCGCTGAACATCGCGCGAGCCAGCGGCGATCGCATGACCGAGAGCAATACTCTGTGCAACCTGGGGTTGCTGAACTACTTTGAAGAGCGGTTCGACGACGCACGCGAGCAGGTGGATGCCGCATTGGCGACAGCGCGCGAAATTGGAAATGTCGAGGGACAAGGCAATGCCCTGTGCAATCTCGGCATGGTCCATGACGCGCTCGCCAATACGGACGAGGCCGAGTCGAGGTTCGCGGCAGCGCTCGCGATCGCCCGCGAATTCCAGCTTCGTCGCCTCGAAGGCCAGGTCCTGGGCTATGCCGGATTGCTCTCAGCGCGACGCGGCAGATTCGAGGAGGCGCAGCACCGCTTCGACACCGGCGAGGCGTTGCTGCGCGCCGTGCGCGATCGAGTGAGCGTCGGCATCCTGCTCTGCAACCGCTGCGAGGCCGCGCGACTCGCGGGCGCGACGGCGAGCGCCAGCGTCGCATTCCTGGCCGCTGAGGAGATCGCCTCCGAGGTTGCAGCGGCAGCAGACTCCGAGCTCGGGTTCGCGCTGGCGCGCCTGGCGCGCGCGGGTTCGTAATGCAATCGACATTGGTCAGCCAGCCGGCGTTGATCAGCTAACGAGCGGCGGACTTCCCGAAAGCCATCGACGTGGCGCTTCGGCCGCGGCCGCACCGCATAACCCCGTATGCGGCGGCGAGGCGGCCGGCTGGCCTTGTGTACGCGGGCGCACAGACCACGCCCGAATTCACCGATAGTCTCTGCCATCTGAGCCCTCCTGGCGACCGCCGCCGTGGGCGCGTCGGCCTCGTCTTGCGCAAGGGTGGTACTGAAACCATTGTGCTGATCGTGGGGACGCTGATGCTCGGGTGCCCTGCCCGTTTGGCCGCACGCAGCAGCCGAGGTCAATCCCAGTGGAATCCTCGGTGTCGTGCTGCCGATCCGATCGTCCTGCTCGTGTTGGGACGCCTGTAATGCCGCGCCGCCAAGGCGGCGGGGTTTACCCAAGGAAACATATGACAAACATCATCCGCAAAGTGGCAACGATTCTCGGAGCGCTGGTCATCGCTATGGCGTTGGGTTGTGCATCGACGCCGAAGCACGAAGGCACCGGCGAATACGTGGACGACACCGTGATCACCACCAAGGTCAAGGCTGCCATCTTGAATGAGCCGTCGCTCAAGTCCGCGGAGATCAATGTGGAGACTTTCAAGGGTGTGGTGCAGCTGAGTGGATTCGTGCGCTCGTCAGCAAATGAATCCACGGCCGTCGAGGTCGCGCGCAACGTGGCGGGCGTCAAATCGGTTAAGAACGACATGCGCCTGAAGTAAGTGAACCGGCTGCGACTGGCCACCGGTTCGAGACGTGGTCAGCGTTTCGTCCGAACCGTGCCGACTGACCGTCGACGATGTCCGCCAGATTGAGAGTGCATCATGAAGTCGATTCTCGACCCGTCGTTTCAATATACCTCGAGCTTCAACACGGACCTTCGTAAAACGTTCGCACGAATTCGGCGCGATCGTTTGCAAGGCAGCGACGTGCGCACGAAAGAAGGACCACCACGGACGCCGAAGGTCGCCCGGGTGAGGCACCTTCACTGAAGCAGGCGGGCAGCACGCGTAACACGGACGCCGCCGCAAACGGGCACGCGGCACCCTGAGCAAGGCGGCGCGGGGTCGGCCCGTCCGGATTCCGCGGTTGCCCAGGCTCGAAAGCAGCCATTGCCGCAAACAGTGCGCAGTAGCCACGGCGAAGACAAGCCTTTCCGATTTCCCAAGCTCCCAGCCTTCCCACTCTTCCGCGACTGCCACCTGCCCTTTACGCAGCGACGCGAATCGCCCCAACACTTCTCACAGTGAGGTAACCATGAAATTGCGTCCGCTGCACGACCGAATCATCGTCAAGCGCTTGGAAGAGCAACGCAAGACCGCGGGTGGTATCGCGATACCGGACACGGCCGCTGAAAAGCCATCGATGGGCGAAGTCATGCACGCCGGGCCCGGCAAGACCGACGACAGCGGCAAACTTATCGCAATAGGTGTGAAGCCCGGCGACAAGGTCCTGTTCGGAAAGTACTCGGGCCAGGAATTCAAGCTCGAGAGTCAGGATCTGCTGCACATGCGCGAAGACGACATCATCGGCATCGTCACCTAGCCGACCAAGCATCAGGAGAAAAGAATCATGGCAGCCAAAGACATTCGCTTCGGCCAGAATGCGCGCAACAGGATGGTGAATGGCGTGAACGTTCTCGCCAACGCGGTCAAGATCACGCTCGGCCCGAAGGGCCGTAATGTCGTGCTGGAACGAAGCTATGGCGCACCGACCATCACCAAGGATGGTGTGTCGGTGGCCAAGGAAATCGAACTCAAGGACCGGTTCGAGAACATGGGCGCTCAGATGGTGAAGGAAGTCGCATCCAGGACCTCCGACGTCGCAGGAGACGGAACTACGACCGCCACGGTGCTCGCACAATCGATCATCGCCGAAGGTATGAAGTATGTCGCAGCGGGCATGAACCCGATGGATCTCAAGCGCGGGATCGACAAGGCCGTCAGCGCGGTCGTGGAGGAGCTCAAGAAGATCAGCAGGCCGTGCACCAGCAGCAGGGAAATCGCCCAGATCGGCGCGATTTCGGCCAATGCCGACGAGTCGATCGGCAAGACCATCGCCGAAGCGATGGACAAGGTGGGCAAGGAAGGCGTGATTACCGTCGAGGATGGCAAGGGTCTAGAGAACGAGCTCGAGCTGGTCGAAGGCATGCAGTTCGACCGCGGCTATATCTCCCCATATTTCATCAACAATGCCGATAAGCAGACCGCGCTGCTCGAGGATCCCTACGTGCTCCTGCACGACAAAAGGATCGGCAGCATCCGGGAGTTGCTGCCGCTGCTGGAGTTGGTTGCCAAGTCCGGCAAGCCGCTACTGATCATCGCCGAGGATGTCGAGGGCGAAGCCCTGGCCACGCTGGTGGTCAATAACATCCGCGGCATCCTGAAGACGACCGCTGTCAAGGCGCCGGGCTTCGGCGATCGGCGCAAGGCCATGCTCGAGGACATTGCGGTTCTTACCGGTGGTACGGTAATCGCGGAAGAGCTCGGGCTCAAACTCGAAAACGCGCAGTTGAAGGATCTGGGCCGTGCGAAACGGATAGAGGTGGGCAAGGACGATACGACGATCATCGACGGGGCCGGTGAAAAGACGGCGATCGAGGCGCGTGTGAAGAGCATCCGTACGCAGGTCGAGGAAGCGACGTCCGACTACGACAAGGAAAAGCTGCAGGAGCGCGTAGCCAAGCTCGCGGGTGGCGTCGCCTTGATCAAGGTCGGCGCAGCGACTGAAATGGAGATGAAGGAAAAGAAGGCTCGAGTCGAGGATGCGCTGCATGCGACCCGTGCGGCCGTCGAGGAAGGCATCGTCGCCGGCGGCGGCGTAGCGTACTTGCGGGCGCGCGCCAACCTGAAGGATCTGAAGGGGGAGAACCCGGATCAAAACGCCGGGATCAAGATCGTATTGCGTGCGCTGGAGGAACCGATGCGCCAGATCGTTGCCAACACCGGCGACGAGCCGTCGGTCGCCGTGAACAAGGTCGCCGAAGGCAACAACAACTTCGGCTTCAACGCACAGACCGGCGAGTACGGTGACCTGGTGGAAATGGGTGTCATCGACCCAACCAAGGTTTCGCGTTTCGCGCTGCAAAATGCAGCGTCGGTCGCTGGACTGATGCTCACCACGGACGCGATGGTCGCCGAGCTGGTCGGTGACGACAGGGGCCGAGGGCTGGGCGGCGGTATGAGCGGCAACATGGGCGGTATGGGCGATATGGACATGTGACGTCGAATGCCTGCACCAAGGCGCCGCTCGCTCGCAGACGAGACGCAGGCATACCAATCGGCATGCGTATCCCGGTCCGGCCACCTCGCGTACGCGGGGGATGCTGTTGTTCGCATCGACGCTGCGGCGGCAAATCGCCAAGCCGAGGCGGGCCGGCACCTTTTGCACCCGAAATCACCCAATCGACGCTCCCAACCAGGCCGTTGACGAAAGCGGCGGCGGCGTCCTTGGTGGGCGTCGCTCTGATGCTTCTTTGGCCCCTGTCAGCCGCCGCGGCACCGGTGCCCGTGCGCTTTGCCGAGGGCGTCACTCACGGATTCATGCTGCTGCACACTGTCGAAGGAGCGCTCATTGCGACCGGCGATCTACTTCAGGTCGTTGGGCGAGGTGGAGCAGTCGAGAGCCGCATGGTATTCCGCTTCAACGACGGATCGATGTTCGACGAGGCAGTTGTATTCAATCAGCAGCGATTCTTTACCCTGCAAAGCTATCGCCTGTCGCAGCACGGACCCGCATTCTCCGACGACACGGACATCTCGTTCGAGAGAAAGCTGGGCAAGTACCGTGTGAGAACCACGCGTCACACGGACGGACGGCAGGACGTGATTGAGGGCAACCTCGAGCTACCTCCCGATGTATACAACGGGATGGTCGTCACGGTGGCGAAGAACCTCACCAAAGGTGCCAGCGAAACCGTTCATATCGTGGCGTTCACGCCTGCGCCGCGCGTCATCGAGCTGGAAGTTGCGCCGGCAGGCGAGCACAAGATTCTGGTTGGCAAGCTCACGAAGACCGCAGTCCACTACACGTTCCATCCAAAGCTCACTGGCTGGCTGAAACTCTTCGCCACGCTGTCAGGACGACTACCGGCCGACTATAACGTCTGGATCGCCACTGACGACGTGCCGGCTTTCGTGCGCTTCGAAGGGCCGCTCAATCCCACGGGGCCGGCTTGGCGAATCCAGCTCACGAGCCCTGGCTGGCCGGATTAGGGCGGAGCTTTCTCGGCTTCGCGCCGACGCGAGCGGCATCGATGACTTGCAGAACTTCGCCGGGCAACTGCGCAGCTCCGCATTGCCGCACTCGAGCCTCAGATCTACGTAAGACCGACCGAGCCTTCGCGCCCCGCTCAACAACCTTTATGTGCGCCAACGTACAGACTTCGTTGTCGGCCGGTTTCAACCTGTTGCACGGCGGCGGGAGCAGCTTCACATCGTCATTGTCAATCGCAGACGCCGCAGAGCTTTGAGAGGAAAGCGTGAAGGCCAATCTGATACTACTCACAGCGCTGACTGCGGCGGCCTTTGCGGCTACAGCGCCGGTGCTGGCGCAGACGCGCGATGGCAGGTCCCACATGACGCTTATCAATGCGGAGCGGCAATCGATCGAGCTGACGCAGGGCATGAGCGCTGAAGAGGTAGAGCGATTGCTTGGCAAGCCGAAGCGAACAGCGTTGAAGCAAGGTCCCGCGGCAAGCGCAGATCCGTCGGCGGGCAGCCTGCAATGGAACTACATCTGGACCGATACGAGTCAGAGAGACAGCAGTCTCCAGGTCGTGTTCACGCGTAAGCCCGCGGGACAGTGGCTCGTGGAGAGTTGGGGCTGGAATGCGTATTAGAGTCTGATCGATTGCGTTCGATTGTGGCACAGGCGAAGACTCGTGAATCCGATCCCTTGCACGGGCTGGCCAAAAGATGCTCGAACGGGGTTCACGCCGAGCCCGGTCGCTGAACCCGCGGCGTGAGCAGCACCGCCCTTTGGAGAAGCAGAGGCGTCGGCAGTCGCGCATGTCGACGAGCGCGGGCGACTGGCCCGATGTCGAAAGCCCGTTTGCGTGCACTGTGTGCGGCAGCGCACAGATGTCCTCGCAGCGCGTCGATAGCCTCAAATCACGACGCCGAGGACACAGGCGATGCGCTCGCTCCTTCATGCAAATGCCGACGCCGCGACCACCCACGCGCGGTCACTGGATACGCTGGAATACGCCAGCGTTCTGCTCGATGCGATCGGCGATGGCATCGTCAGCACCGACCGTTCCGGCAACGTGACCTATCTCAACCCGGCCGCCGAGCGGATGACCGGGTGGTCGAGGGAAGAGGCGTCTGGTCGAGCGGTGTCCGAGGTGTTCCCCCTTTTCCATGATGGCACCCGGGAGCGCATGGCGAATCCGATCCATTCGGCGATCCAGGACAACAAGGCGCTGGTTCTAGTCCGCAATGCGGTGTTGGTGCGGCGGGATGGGCTTGCACGGGCGATCGAGGACTCCACGGCACCGATACGGGATGAGCATGGACGCGTGATTGGTGCCGTGATGGTATTCCGGGATGTGAGTCTCGGAAGAACGTTGGAGCGTGAGCTTTCCCACCTGGCGCAACACGATCCTCTGACCGATCTGCCCAACCGGGCGCTGTTGCACGATCGCTTGACCCAGGCTCTCTCGCTGGCGCGTCGCAAGGGCAGCCTGGTGGCCGTGCTCTTTCTCGACCTCGACCAGTTCAAGTTCGTAAACGACTCTCTCGGCCACGCCGTCGGCGACAAGCTGCTCCAGGAAGTAGCGAAACGCCTGACCGGTGCCGTGCGCGAATCAGATACCGTGAGTCGTCATGGCGGCGACGAATTCGTTGTTGTGCTTGCCGACGTCGAGCATGCGGCCAGCGCGGGGCGGCGCGCCGGTAGGATTCACGCGGTATTGTCCGCACCACATCGCATCGCCGACCGCGATCTGCATGCGAACGTGAGTATCGGGATCAGTATGTTCCCTCACGATGCCCTCAACGCGGAGGCGCTGATCAACTGCGCCGACACGGCGATGTACGGCGCCAAGAAGAATCGGCAGCCCTACGAGTTTTTCAAACCGACATGATGCGGCGACTCGGTTGCATCCGATGCGTCGCGCTTGCCGAGGCCTGGTGAACGTCGGCGTCGACGCCCCTCAACGCGTCAAAGGCGGTCCATCGACAGCGGGCCGGATAGCGTCACGGAAACGCCCTCGTCGTCGGCGGATGCACGCGCCAAGCTGGCCATCAACGCGGTCGCACCATCCGTTCGATGCGGGCGCGCGCGCCGCGTGCTTCCGCTCGCATAACGTAGGTCACGCGTACACAGTGCAGGAACAAAGTGGCGCAGGTCAGCGCGCTGATCGCTTTCGAGAGGGAACATGAGCAAGGCCGCTGCAAAACATGTAGTTCGGAGCAATGCTCAACGGGCGAATGAGCCTGTTGCAGCTCCCAGTCCGATAGCCACGGTGAGCGATCGGGAAGCGGTGCCCGCAACGCAATCGCCTCCGCATGATGACCTGTCGGACCGCGCAGGTACTGCATGCGACGATGCCGCATCGATGTCTCGGCTGTCGATTCAGTTCGACGGCCGGAAGTACAGGTACCGGGAATATCAGTACGAGAAGCTCGGCGACGCTATCGCGTATGCGCATCTGATGCGCTTGAGGAACATGAGCGACGATTCGCGCGCTGCAGTTCCGCGGGTCTCGGTGGTGCAGCCGCCGGGCGAGTCGCAGAGGCAGCTCATGCAGCAGTTGTCGATATCCTTCGACGATGGGACCTACAAGCTGGGGCCCTTTCGATACGACAACCTGGCCGATGCGGTTAGTTACGCGCGGACGTGCCTGCGCCGCTACATTGCGGAACGCTCGAAATGAGCGACGTGTTGTCATCCTCCAGCCTCGAAGCCGGGTGGCTCGCGTCGGAAATCATGATCCGGCGCCAAGCGTCCCATGCATTGAACCGGTAGTCAGGAATCCAACTCACGCCGGGTTGGTTCGAGCAAGTTGTCCGGTGCTTCGAGTGGGATCCTCGGTCGCTTCTTCCACCCGGGATGGTGGAGGAATACCCGGTGGAAGCCCGTAACACGTGGCATGAAAGGGGACTCGCCAAACCGCGCTGCGGCGAAAATGAATGGGGTGACGGATGGGATTCGAACCCACAACGACTGGAATCACAATCGTCGGAGGAGACGACCCACAACGCCTGGGATGACCCAAAAGCCGGCGCTCGATAGCACTGCGACGAAGACGAGCCCAAGGGAAGCGCGTGTTCGAATAGCCGCAAATACGCGGCCGCTCCATGCTGAAAGCGCGGCAATCACGAGAAGACTCGCCATCACTCCATAGAACATGGCGAGGGGAACGGCAAGCAGTCCGTCCACGGGGGCCTAACGAACCAAGGTAACCGGCGACCACCAGGGCGTGCAGCGCCGCCGGTGGCCGTCCGTGTTGACCGCGTGGTTAGGCCGCACTTCGTGCCTCATGTTGTTTGAAGTTGCCGGACTTGCTGCTGTGGCGCACTGCGTCGCGCAACCACCTGCCAAGAACCGGACAGGCGCGACCAGACGTCGGCCATGAAGCCGGCGTCCGTGAATGGCTGCCCATCCATCGTGCCTTTCCACCAAAATGCGCTGTACACGATGCCGATGTCGCCGAACACTCGGGCGCTTAATGAGGTGTACTTGAGCTCGACGGCGGCTAGTCGCTGCAACAGCGTATGCATCCAAGTGTCCAGATCCTGGGCTGCTAGTGAGGCATCCCAGATTTGCAGGGTGAATTCAGGCGCCATAAGACTCCTGAGTCGCCGCTCGTCCTTTTCGACCAAGGCGACGTGCATCCATTCCTGCGACAGGCGGATCAGCTCCCCCTCATCGGGTGTGGGCTGATAGGTCGAAGACGGCTGCGCCGCGGCGGGGGTCCGCGGTGGAACGAACGAAGGATGTTCTGACATGCGACGCTCCTCGGTATCTGCGGCCTAACGATCAAGCTAACCGGCGTCCGCCCACCGGTGCTCACGAGAAAGAAGACGTACGCGGGCGTCCGGTTGAGCGAGGGGTTAGGCGGCTGCACGCACATCGCAACAGGAAACGAAAGCAAACTGTCGGGTTCTCGTCGTGAGGGCGCTCTATTCAACGGCATACGGGAACTGCGCTCCCGGGTTATGGCGCTGGTGTATCGCGCGTAGTTGATGAAGGTCATGCGCCTCTGCAGCCCCGGATTCGTACCATTCGGCAGCTGTCTGCATGTAAGCGGTGAAAGAGACATAGTTCACTGAACGCTCCGGGTTGTCGTGGACGAGCCAAACCGGCGACGCGTCAACGAGGAGTTTGGAGCAGCGAACCACGTAATACTCTCCCTCGAATTCCAGGACCGGGAACTCGTCGGGATGCAGTAGCCCACTTCCGGTCCGCCTCCCATAATTTCGGATAGAAATCTCGAGATTCGGGAAATAGTGGTACCAGACGAACTCGGCATCAACTCTCTCCGTACCATCGTGCCACGCATAGACCGCTCGAATTTCTCGCGGCAACTCACAGGGCAGGCGGCCAAGTGCTTGCGCGAGTTGGCTCTCCGAAAGACCCGGTCTCAATGGCGCGGCGGTTTGCGTCTTGTGTATAACGTGCCAGCCAGCGATCCGTTCTAGCGCCGATCGGAGCGCGGTGCTGTCGAAAGGTTGCGCCATACTAGTCGGTGCGCGCGGCACGTCATGAGGGTCTTGAGGACAGCCTGCGAGCCCAAACCCAAGGAGCGTAAGTGCGAAGGGCCAGTGGCCAAGTGACCGATCTAAGCGAACATTTCTAGAGCCGCGAGCCACGAGCTATCGCCTAACGAGCCAAGTTAACCGGCGCGTGCCAGCCGCCGCCGAAGGACGGCCGCGGGACACGCGTCCGGTTCAACGCAGGGCTAGGCCGGCACCTCAACATAGCTAACCGCGCTAGACGGTTGTGGAATTGGAAGACCGTCCTCGCGGAGGCCCTCAATGTGGAATTCGATTGCCTCACGGATCTCACACTCTGCCTCTTCCCGAGTTACACCGGTCGCGACACAACCGGGGAGATCGGGTACGTACGCCGAATAGTTTGGCCCGGCGTTTTCGATAACGATGGCATAGCGCATTTTGTCGCCTCACTTCTTGAAACCAGCTTGCTTCCGGATGCTGTTCAGAGTCCCCGGTGCGAGTTCGTCGCTCGGCTTGCCCGGAACGGTGACACGCCCCGGCTTGGTCGGATGCTTGAATTGCCTGTGGCTACCAGTTGCCAATGCGTCGTCGGCGAGTAGCCGAAGTATCTCGCTGACCTTCACTCCGCAATTATGCCGTTTGGCGGATCGCGGCGCTTCAGACGTGAGGCCTAACGAGCCAAGTTAACCGGCGGCTTTACGGCCCGGCCGAAGGCCCGCTGCCAAGACGTCCGGTTCAACGCAGTGTCAGCGCTCAACGCGACACACCCCTTCTTCGTTGCGGACCAATCTAGCGCCCTCCGTGATGAGCTTCGTGCGGATTTCGGTAAGGAACTTGAGTTTTTCCTCTGCGCGTCGGCGGGCCACGAGCGCAGCGGGATTGGAGGAGATGTCGTAAGCGGTTCCCGCAATAGTCCACGAATGGTGGAACTTGTCGTCGGTAGCACCCGCATGGACACCACGTTTGAAGTAAAGATACAACTGAAAACGATGGAAGTCACCGCTTACAGCGTCGTGAAAGAATCGGAAGTCGGCGGTCAAATGTTCTGGAATGACATTCATTGCGCGGTAATCGGCAAAGCGATAAGCGGATTTCCCCACGTTGCAATCTCTGCAGAGTGCAGCGAGGTTCGAGAGCTCGTCCGTTCCGCCCGCGGAAACCGGGATCACGTGGTCGACTTCGAGAGGAATATCAGCGCTCGTGCGCCCGCACATGCTGCAACGATAATCGTCGCGCGCAAGCACTTGGACACGAAGTTGCTTACCCAGAGTGCGACGCGTCATGACAGGTGACGGCTAACGTGGCAAGTTAACCGGCGCGTACCAGCGGCCGCCGAAGGACGGCCGCGGGACACGCGTCCGGTTCAACGCAGTGTTAGGCGTCACCGCTTGTCACCCCAACGCCACGACGGTGGCTCGCCTTTGGCATAGCAGATGATGAACAACAGGGCGGTCACGGCGCACAGGTATCCGAAAAAAGAGAATCGGCTGTCCGCCGGAGGAAATACCCGCACTCCAACACCAAGCAATACTAGATACACCGCGAGAACGACCCAGCCCTGCCACTTGGTCGGAAGGCCCCAGCCCCAACCGTAGCGCTTCGCCGGAAACCAATAGCGTTCGACGTCTGCCATGGCTGCACCTCGCGACTATCGCTCCGTGACGCCTAACGTTTGACATGAGCGGCGGCCGCAGGCAAGCGCAGCTTGCCGGAGGACGTCCGCTCGATGGAAGAGTTAGGTCTCACAGCCACCGCCGCACCTTTGCTTGATAGGCCGTGTACTCACTGCCAAAGAGCTTTGAGAGTGCGCGCTCTTCCGGCGCAATCTGGAAGCGACCGATGTAGAGCACGAAGGCCAGCACACCAAGCAGTGCCCAAGCGGAAGACAGGAAGATAGCCCACGCGAAAAGCACGAACGAGAGGCCCACATACATCGGGTTCCGCGTGACGTGATAGATGCCCGAGCTGACTAGGGATGAAGCGGCCTCTGGCTTGGTAGGGTTGACCGTTGTTCGCGCCCGACGAAAGGAGACGACGCCTGCGACGCTGAAGACCACGCCGACGAGAGCAAATGCAGCGCAAGCGGCAAGGCGAACCGCTGCCGGCATGTACAGCGGCGGCGTGACCAACGAGATTCCCCACATAGCGAGTGCGACAACCGCTGCGACCGCCGGCGGAGGAACCATCAACTCAAGCGACCTCATGCGTG
>Ga0207674_10003739_pt1 | contig 18566 bp, 18 predicted proteins | sample KBSCornC72_FD_184303 | JGI IMG/M metagenome (GOLD analysis project Ga0207674, IMG submission 184303) | Corn rhizosphere microbial communities from Kellogg Biological Station, Michigan, USA - KBS Corn C7-2 (SPAdes) (version 2) | ecosystem: Host-associated > Plants > Roots > Rhizosphere > Soil ... | reverse complement strand
AAAGATCTTCTTGATCCCTTCCATCTTGATCAGCGCCTCGCCAGAAGCGCCGGGCATTGAGCCGAGGGACGAGGGCGACGTTGCGGACTGAGTGGCCATGGCCAGGGGAGTGAGGGTTGAGCTAGGGGTCGTGGGGACGGAAGCCGTTCAATCCATTACCGCGCGGCTACGCTCGCGGTTTCGATTTGCAATGGGTCAGCAGGAATTACTGCAGTCGAACCTTTGCGACGTTGTCCCATTGCGACATATCTGACACAATGACTTTGTCTTTGGGTTGCAAGCCGCTGACGATCTCGATCGTGCTCACCGAGCTGCGGCCGAGCTTCACGTTGACCCGTGACGCGGTCTTGCCGTCCGGGTCGAGCTTGAAGAGACCGACGGTGCTCTCGGCCTGACCGTAGGCCGGGCGCTGCACGTAGAGCACGTTGTCGAGGCGCTCGATCTCGATGACGCCATCGACGCTGAGGTCGGCGCGGGCACCCTTGGGCGCATCCTCATCGAACAGGACTTCGACGGTCACCGTCCCGTTGATTGCCGTCGGGTCAACCCGGCTCACGTGGCCCTTGACCATGCCGGTATTCCCACCACCGCCGCCAGCTCGCGTGTCGATGTCGACCTTCTGACCGAGCGCGACGTCCTTCGCCTGCGTTTCCGGAACACGAAGCACCGCCTTGAGCTTGCCGGGCTGGGCTACGGTTGCGAGCGTCTGACCTGCGAGAACCCACTGGCCGAGCTGCAGCTCCTGCTGGCCGTTTCCAAGCGAGAGCAATTGACCAGCTTCTCCAGCGGGTACCTTCATCGAAGCGACCCGCTCCTGCTGGAATTTCAGAATGTCGGTGAGACGGGCGATGTTGTCGCGCGAGAGGCGGAGCTGCTCGGAGATGGCGTCGGTCTGAACCTTGAGCTGTTGCTCGAGCGCCTTCAATCGTTTCTCGCCCTCGTCCACCTGCTCGGTAGCCGTGGCAACTTCATTGGGCGAAGCCAGAGGGGGAGTCTTCGCGGCCAGCGCCTTCATCGTCTCATAGTTCCGCTTGGCGGTGCCGTAGAGCGTGCGGGCGTTCGCGACCTGCGTTTCGAGCTGCAGGCGCGCCGACTCGAGCGTCGTCTGCAACGTGACGTAGTTCTGCTGCGCGCTGGTCACAGCGCTCTGCGCGTTGAGCATCTCGAGCTGCACGTCCGGGTTGCTCAACTCGAGCAGCAGCGTCGATGGGGTCACGGTGACGCCAGGCCGGACAGGTAGCACCTCGACGCGGCCGGATGTTACGGCGACGACGTACCGGATGTGCTCCGGCGTGAGCGTCCCCGGTGCGCGAACCTGTCGCGTCATCGTCCCACGTTGAACGGAGTCGATCCAGAGTGTCGCGCGATCGACCGACGGAGCGCGCGCCTCGAGGTTGCTGAGCATGAAGGTCGTGATGCCGAGAACCGCGACACCGACGCCAATCAAGATGTATTTGCCGCGCTTTTTAGGCGGTTCCCGCTTGATGTCCATCGCCAAGAGGACGCGTCCTTATGCTAGAAAATCGTTCGGTTTGACAGGAGTAAAGCACGAAGAGTTCGAATGGCTGCAAAGGGAAGAGCCGTGCCATCGTACCTGCATCGTAAGGCACGTCGTAGCAACGTGTTACGACGCGGCCTCCATCGGGGCGTGAGCGGTTCGCGCCCAGATATGGGAACTCGCGTCCCAAAATCGGACGATCCGGAAAGCTAACGAGCCGGCTACCAATAACATGTAGCCGGCTCGACCGCTTCTCGGACCGTCCTGCGACGTTAGGCGGGAACCGGCTAGGGGACCGCTACGGTCGTATCCGACAACCAGTCGCGCTCGGCAAGGAGTCGCCGGCCCCCACGCCAGATTTTCACGAGCGGAGAGTCGGTCCGTTCCAGCGACGTCTCGATCACCCGACCGGCCGTCGGGCTCGCGTGGACGTATCGGCCGTTCCCCACGTAGATCCCAATGTGAGTCACCCGCCCGCCACGTCCGAACGTCAGCAGATCGCCTGGGCGTAGCCGAGTCGTGTCCTTTGGGATCGTAGCGCCGAGCTCGGCCTGCTGCGCCGCGGTTCGCGGCATGACCAGCTGAATCGCGCTGAGGACGTACCGCACGAAACCGCTGCAGTCGAATCCGCCGCTCGGCGTTGTGCCGCCATACCGATATCGCGTTCCGATCTGCGAGCGCGCCACCATCACGATGGAGTCACGCATCGTGAGCGCCGTCGCGCTCAATGCCGCGAACGGGCGGCGATCACGTCGGGCGCCCGCGGCCGCATCATCCGTGCTCTGTGCCGACGCTACCACGGGCGCCAATGCCATCATCGCCGCGATCGCACATTGGCGAAGGCGACGCGAAATCGGCGGCGACTGTGTGAGCGAGTGAAACATGATCTCGAGATTGGACACATGCACGAACGGAGCCGTTGCCGAGCACAGCGGACCGAGAAGCTACTGCCGTCCCGTACGCTGCGACCAGACCATTTCCTGGTGGTGTTGCTGGGTCCGTTGACTTCACGGCCAACGCATGTGTCCGCCATCACGCGAAAACACTGTTACCTCCGAAAACGCCGGCGGTAACTACTCGTCCTCACCCCGATAGATGCAGCCTGTCGTGCAGGTCTCTCGAACCTCGATCTCCGACAGGCCCGCCAGACCTGCACTGAGCTGACGCCAGATCCATCGCGCGAGAATCTCGCTCGTTGGATTCTCGAGGCCGGCGATCTCGTTGAGATATCGATGGTCGAGCTGGTCATACACGGGGCGAAACGCGGCTTTCAGCTCGGCGAAGTCCATCACCCAGCCGGTCCGCTCGCCCACGGGGCCATCGACCGAGACACGCACCTGAAACGAGTGGCCGTGCAGCCGAGCGCACTTGTGATCGCTCGGAACGTTAGGCAGGCGGTGCGCGGCTTCGAACGAGAAGTCCTTGTACAGTCGCATCACCGAATCCCGAGCGCCTTGTGCGTTTGCACGCTGAGCCGCCACCTCGGGTGCGCGAGGCAGTACTCGACGGCGAGACGGGTGTTCTCGATCACGAACGGCCCGTCCATCGGCTGGAGAAAGAAGTGATCGAAGTCGAGTGACTCGAATCGCTCGGGCGGCGCATCCGCCTGTGGGTACACGAGCTTGAGCTCATCACCACGAGTCAGCGCGAGCGGCGCGGTCGCTTTGGGACTCACGCATACCCAGTCGAGACCGGCGGGCGCGGGCTGTGTCCCGTTCGTCTCCACGGCGATCTCGAACCCGGCTCGGTGGAGCGCACGAACCGCATCATCATTGAGTTGGAGAAGCGGCTCGCCTCCCGTGCACACGACGAGGGGGCGGGCGCCTGCGCTCTCGCTCCACGGCCAGCGTGAGCTGACGGCGTCGGCAAGCGCATCGGCGCTGGCGAACTTCCCGCCGTCGGGACCAACGCCGACGAAGTCGGTATCGCAGAAGGTGCACACCGCATGAGCACGATCGGCTTCGCGTCCCGTCCACAGATTGCAGCCGCTGAACCTGCAGAACACCGCTGGCCGTCCTGCGTTCGCGCCTTCTCCCTGCAGCGTGTAAAAAATCTCCTTGACCGTGTACGTCATCGCGCGGGCTCACCGACCGGCTCATCGTCCACCTCTTCGGCGTACCGTCCCGGATCGGATGTCCCGGCTTCGCGAAAGCCGCGCAGGCGAAGTTGGCAGGCGTCACAGTGACCGCACGCGGCGCCGTCCGCCGACGGGTCGTAGCAGCTCGTCGTCAGCGCGTAGTCGACGCCGAGTCGCTGGCCGAGCTCGATGATCTGCCGCTTGGACAGATCGATGAGCGGTGTACGGATTTCGATTCGTGAGTGGTCCTCGGCACCCGAGCGCGTGGCGAGGTTCGCCATGCGCTCGTACGCGCGAATGTACTCGGGACGACAGTCCGGGTAGCCGCTGTAGTCCAGCGCATTGACCCCGATGAAGATAGCGCGTGCCCCGATCACCTCGGCCCACGCGAGCGCGAAGGAGAGAAAGATCGTGTTGCGTGCCGGAACGTACGTGATCGGTACGCCTGCACCGAATTCGCCGGGCAATCGATCCTTGGGAACGGGAACGTCGGAGGTGAGCGCCGATCCCCCGAACATTCGAAGATCAATGTCGGCAACGACGTGTTGTCGGACGGAATAGCGCTCCGCGATGCGGCGCGCCGCGTCGACCTCGTGCGCGTGACGTTGCCCGTAGCGGAAGGTGAGGGCGTGAATGACGTACCCTTCCGCGGAAGCGAGGGCCAGGAGCGTGGTGGAGTCGAGGCCACCACTGAGAAGGAGAACAGCTGGACGTTCCGGCACGGAGCAGGCGAAGGACGGAGGAGAGGTCACCGGCAAGCTAGCCGCTGCATCCATGGAGCGGAACGCTGAGCGTCCGTGACGGACGCGGGACGCGCCTGACGGCTATGCCGCCTGCGTCTTCAGTCCCCCGACCAGTTGTCTGAGCTGAGTCGAACCGGCAAGCAGCTGCGCCGATGCTGAGCTCATCTGCTCGCACGCCGCGCTCTGCTCCTGGGTCGACGCGCTGACCTCCTGAGCGGCGGCGGCGTGACCCTCCGCGGTCCGCGCGATCGACTCGACACCTCGGGCGGCCGTCGACACCACATCCACGTTGCGCTCGGCCGCCTGCGTCACGCTCGTCGCGGCGTCACGCGTGCGCTCGGCGGCCGCGGTAATGGTCCGGAGCGCGCCGTCGATGTCGCGGGACACGCGCTCGATCTCGCCCACGCGCTGCGCGCCGGTCTCCATGGCGCGTGTCGTCGTCGCCACGCGCGCGGTCACGACGCTCGTTAGGCGCACGACGTCATCCGCCGCCGCCTGCGCCTGCTCGGCGAGCTTGCGCACCTCGTCGGCCACCACCGCGAACCCGCGGCCCGCGTTGCCAGCGCGCGCCGCCTCGATGGCCGCGTTCAGTGCCAACAGGTCCGTCTGTTCGGCAATCCGGCTCACCGACGCCACAAACTTGTTGATGTCCTCCGCCGTGCGATTGAGGACGACGACCTCCGTGGCGGCCTCCTGCACGGACGATCGTACGTCGCCGAGAATTCCCATCGCGCGCTCGATCTCGCTTCGCTTGGCGCGTGCCGACTCCTCGATCGATGCCGCGAGCGAGTTCACGACCTCCGCGCCCGACCGCACGCCCTGCGCGCTGTCGCGAATGGTGCGCAGCGCGTCGTCGATCGATCGAAGCTGCTGCACCTGGCCGTCGGCGCCGTTGGTGATGTCGGCCATCGACGTCGCCATCTGGGTGGCCGAGACGGAGATCTGTTGCGACACCTCGGACAGATCGTGCGCCGAGGTCGCCACATCCTCCGCGGTCATCGACGCGATTGAAACGACGCGCGAAAGCGACTCGGCCGTGGAGTTCATTGCGGCAGCGAGGTCGCGGAACTCACCGGGGAACCGATCGGTCGTGCGCACGGCGAGATTGCCGTTGCTCAACTCGCGGGCGTGGCCCACCAGATGAGTGAGCGGCCCGCTGATGGACCTGATGGTGTTCGCGACGATCACCACGGCGAGCACCACCGCCAGCGCGATTGCCACCACAAGCAGCCTCGCTCGCCGATCGTTCTCGGCCCGCAGCTGCTCCGACGCCGCCGCGACCTTCGCCGCCTCGAGCGTACTGAGGTTCTCGACGTCGCCGAGTAGCGACGCCACGAGGCTGCGGGCTCGGCCACCGAGCTCGCGGGCCGCAGCGTCTCGACCGAGATCTGCCAGGCGGTGCGCAGTTGCGTACTTGATCTCGATCTCTGACAGCTTCGCGTCGATGCTCGCGATGAGCGTCACCTCCTGCGCGATCTGCCCGGGCCGCAGGTTCATCTCGCGCTGAACGCGATGCGTTTCCCAGCTCAGACGCTGAAATTCTCCTCGTGCGGTCGTATCGCGACTGTCCAGGTAGCCGGACGCCGCCGAGAGCTCGCGCATGACCGCCGCGGAAAGTCGCGCTGTCAGCAGCCCTTCTTCCTGCACTCCGGCGAGCGTACCCCCAATCACGGTCGACATGTTCGACAGGGCCGTGTACCCCAACACGCCACCCGTCATGAGCAGAATCGTCAAGACGCCAAACCCGAGCCTCAGGCGTTGGCGAATGCTGTCGAGGCGCAACGACAGCCAGCGCTTCACCGCGACCCTCCGCTCTGGAGCACCAGCGATCCGTGCCTCACGCGCGTCATCGCCATCGTCTTCGCCACGACATCGCCGGTGCGTTGAAACGCGACCAGTCCGGTCACGCCTTGATAGGCGTTCCGTTCGCTCATCGACTCGAGATAGTCGCGAATCTCGGAGCGATCCGGCCCGGCGTGCTCGATTGCCTGCGCGACCACCATCGTCGCGTCGTAGGCGAGCGCGGCGAAGCTGTTAGGCTCGCGGCCGAACTGCGCGCGGAACGCGCGGACGAAGTCGCGCACCGCCGGCCGAGGATCATCGGCACTGAACGGCGCGCCAACGTAAACCCCTTCGGATGCCGCAGTGTCGCTCGTTATGCCCGCCCACCCGTCGCCGCCGAGGAAGTCGCTCTTGATGCCCTGTCGCCGTGCCTCACGGAGGATCTCGAGCCCGGAGCCGTCACTGCCGGCGACGAAGATCAGTCCGGGTTCGTGGAGCTTGAGGTACGCGAGATATGGCTCGACTTCCTCGCCGTCGACGCCCACCGGCTCGAGGGACGCGATCTCGGCGCCGAATGCTCGCCGGAACGAATCGGCGAGCCCACGGCCGTAGCTGTTGTTCTCGTACAGAATCGCGGCGCGCGTATGCCCCAGCGTCTTGGCGAACCGGGCCAGCTCGATACCGTTGGCGGAGTCGCTTGGGATGACACGGAACAGCCAGCGAGACAGACCGGTGATCTCCGGCGAGCTGGCGCTCGGCGAGACCGATGCCAGTCGTCCGTCGTACACGCGCGCTGCGGCGACCGTCGCGCTCGAGTTCGCGTGTCCCACGACGGCGAGCACACTATCGGCGTCGACGAGCTGCTGCGCGACGACCGCGGCGGTGGCGCCGGTGCCTTCGTCGTCGACGGTCACGAGGGCAAGCCGGTGCGACCGGATCCCGCCTCGCTTATTCACGACGTCCACCGCGAGCTGAGTGCCCTGGCGAGCCATCAACCCGTACGCCTCGTTCGCCGGTGAGGCCGACGCGATCGCATATGTGGACCCGTCGCCCCCACGGGCGCACGCCACGAGCACACAGGCGACAACAAGCAAATGCGGACCTTTCACTCGATCTCCTGAGGGGCTCCTGGTAGGCGTTCAAGGACGAGGGCGAAGAAGGGGCCGTCACGCCTCCATGGCCCAGCATCTGCCATGTCTGGCGCCCGCCACAGACGGATCGGTGCGGTGAGAGTTCTGGTGACGGGGGGCACAGGCGTTGTGGGACGTGCGACCGTGGACGCCCTGCTCGCGCGTGGGTACGACGTGCGACTGTTCAGTCGAAACGCTGTGGACGACGTGGCGGAATGGGCGCATCGCGTCGAAGCGTTTCCTGGCGACGTGTCCAACGAAGTCGAGGTACGCCAGGCCGCCGACGGGTGCGAGGCGGTCGTCCACCTGACCGCGATCGTCGCCGAGTCGCCGCCGGAGTCGACGTTCGAGAAGATCAACGTTACGGGAACGCGCAACGTCGTCCGCGAGGCAGAGCGGGCCGGCGTGCGCCGCTTCGTGTACGTCTCGTCGCTCGGAGCGGATCGCGGCGAGTCGCCGTATCACCGGTCCAAACTGCACAGCGAACAGGTGGTGCGGACGTTCGACGGGAACTGGATCATCCTGCGTCTAGGGAACGTCTACGGCCGCGGCGACGAGCAGCTCTCGCTCATTCTCAAGATGGTTCGGACCCTGCCTGCTGTTCCGGTCATCGCCGGCGGGGACAAACCCTTCCAACCCATCTGGGCGGGCGACGCGGGTGAGGTCCTCGCGCTTGCCGCGGAGCGAGACGATCTCGCGGGACGCGTGCTCGAAGTCGCCGGTCCGGAGCAGACCACGTTCGACAACGTGGTAGAGCGCCTGGCGCGTCTCACGCAGCGCGATCCCATTCGGCTGCCGGTGCCCGTTCCACTCGCGTCGATCGCGCTGCGTGCGGCGAACGCGCTCGGCGCGGATCTCCCGGTCGACAGTGGACAGCTGACGATGCTTGGCGAAGGCAACGTCGTGGCGAGTGCAGATGGCAACGCCCTAACGACGGTGTTCAACCTCCCCGGGACGAAGCTGGACAAGGGGCTCGCCATGCTTGCCGACTCGCAACCCGAGTTGTTGCCCGAGGAGGGTATCGGTGCGCTACGGCGGAAGCGATTCTGGGCGGACATCGAGGGAAGCCGACTGAGTCCGGAGCTATTGTTTCGGCACTTCGTGTCGCATTTCGCGGACTGCACGCCCTGGCACGTGAATCTCGAGGCGGAGCCGGGAACGCCGAAGATCCCGGAGCTCGGTGCCGTGCTCACGATTTCGTTGCCGCTGCGCGGCAACGTGCAGATTCGGATCGTCGAGCTCGAGGAGCGCCGCATGACGGTGTGCACCGTCGAAGGTCATCCGCTCGCGGGCGCCGTGCGATTCCTGGCCGAGGCCCGCGGGCCTAACGTTCGCTTCGAGGTGCAGGTGTACGACCGAGCGGCGAACCTTGCCGACTGGCTCGTGATGAACCCGATCGGCGCACGACTGCAGAACGCGACCTGGCACGAAACGGTCGAGCGCGTCCTGAAGGAGAGCGGCGGTCGTGCTCCGAGGGGGGTGGAGCACGAGTTCACCAAGCTGGATGCCGACCAGGCGCGTGAGGTGAACGATTGGCTGGAGAGTCTCGTGGTCGCGCAACATCAGGCGGACCACGAGGTGCGGCGAGACACCAAACCAGCGGACTCGGCACCTAACGATGACGGTGGAGGGCAGCAGTCGTACATCGAACAACGAGAACAGGCGCGCGAAGCAGATGGCCGATGACGGCCGGGATTCGGGACATCGCGACTCGGCCCGGAGGTTATCAGCGCCGAGGTGATTCCTCGAGCAGCGAGGCTGGGGTCGCCGAGTCCCGAGTCCCGAGTCCCGAGTCCCGGCTCTCCGAAAATTCCAGATCGAGTTCGCGAAACTGGCAGTGCTCGCCGCACCCGAGTCGATACCGATTGCGGGCGAACCAGCGGTAGAATCGCTCGGCCAGGGGACGCACGAACGGGATCGAAAACACCCACGTCACGAGTCGGCCCTTGGGGAGTTGGTCGATGATCTGCTCGATCGCCGCGGCGCCCTGCCACGTGCGCCCGTCTCGGCGGATCAGCTGAACCGACTGCGCATAGGCGCGCGCCGGAATCCAGGGAAAGCGCGCGTGTACGCCAGGGGCCTGCGACGGGACGATCTCGAGCATGCCGTGCCGGTCCCATTTGCCGAGACGCCTAACGAGCCCCTGGCAGATGCGGCAGGCTCCGTCGTAGACGACCGTGTAGGCCCGCGTCGGGGAACCGTAGGCCGGGGCCAGGGCCGGCGATGCGTCGTCGTCGGTCTTGGTCTGCCCCTTGACCGTGAAGCGCACGACCGGGAAAGTGCGTGCGGTCGACCGGACGCGGGACTCCGGTGCAGCGATCGCGCTCATGCGGCCGCCGCGGCCGTGGCAGCGCGCTGGATCGTCATCTCGGGCGAATGCTTGAGCGTCTGGTGCAACGGACACAGCTCGGCTACGCGCTGCGCGACCTTCGCGCGATCCGCTGGGAGCGATGGCCAATCGTATGAGAGCGCGATCGCGCTCACGCGGTGCGGATGCTCCTCGAAGGACCACGACACACTGATCACGAGGTCGTCCGCGCTCAGGCCAACGTTCGATCCCCACGACTGCAGCACGCCAAACGTGCAGACGGCGAGTCCGCTCGCGAACATCTGATAAGGCGAGTACTCCTGACTGGCGGACTCGGCTTCGATGGTGAGCTGTCCCGTCGCTGGCTCGAGCCGAATGGAATCGTCAGATTGCAGAATGATCTTCACGGCGTCTCCTCCTCGGCGACTCGAGAAGTGCAAGGCGTCGGCCACTATGCCGACTGGTCTGCCGTTCGATCAAAGAGCTCGAGCTGTTGCCAGCGCCGGCGCAATCCCGGAAGGGCCACCACCCTGGATCCACGCTCTCGCGGGACATGGTCCGCGGCGACGATGAACGGCAGGGCGCGGGTGAGCGGCACTCGCATGGCCGCCAGGTCGGCGAGCGTGACGCGTGACCGTCGCCGCGCGGCCAGGATCGTCTCCACGGAGCGCAGGCCGAGTCCAGGGACGCGCAGCAGATCACCCTTCGGTGCCTGGTTCACGTCGATCGGAAAACGATCCGGGTTCCGCAGCGCCCACGCGAGCTTCGGGTCCATGGCGAGGTCGAGATTCTCGGCACCTGGAGGCGTGAGATCGCCGACGGAGAACCCAAAGTCGCGAATGAGCCAATCCGCCTGATACAGTCGACGTTCTCGCGCGACCTGCGGCGCGGCCTCGGGCACCGCGCCCGTCTCGACGGGGATGTACGCCGAGTAGTAGACGCGTCGAAGCTTCTGCCTCGTGTAGAGGGACGCTGCGGCAAACAGCACATCCGCGTCGGTCGCAGGCGTTGCGCCGATGATCATCTGCGTGGTCTGACCGGCGGGCGCGAAGCGACGGTGTGGGCGAAAGCGACGACCGGCGTCCTGATCCGCGAGATCAGTGTCAGCGTTAGGCAACGCGTCGCTCTGCGCCTCGTCGATCTCCTTCCGGATCACGTTCATCGCGCGCGTGATCTGGACGAGCGATTTCTCCGGGGCGAGTTGGTCGAGGTCTGCCTGACGCGGCATCTCGATGTTCACGCTCAGCCGATCGGCCCACCTCCCGGCCTCCGTCACGAGCTCGTCCGCGCAGCTCGCAATGGTCTTCAGGTGAATGTACCCGAAGTAGTGGCGATTTCGGCGCAGTGACCGCGCGACGGTGATGAGCTGTTCCATCGTCGCGTCGGGACTGTCGAGCACTCCCGAGCTCAGGAATAGCCCGTCGATGAGCCCTCGCCGATGGTAGTCGAGCGTCAGCCCAACGACTTCCTCGGGAGAGAAACGCGCACGCTCGATATCGCTCGATCTGCGATGAACGCAGTAGGAGCAGTCGAACACGCATTCGTTGGTGAGGAGGATCTTGAGGAGAGCGAGCCGGCGGCCGTCGGGTCCGACGCTCTCGTAGATGCCGAGCTCGTTCTGTCGAGATGATCGAGGGTCAGCGACGCTGACCGCGCACGATGCGTCGTACCGCGCCGCATCGGCGAGAACTTCCAGCCTTTGCTCCAACGACTTCACAACAGCTACTCCGGTCCAGCGCACGCGCGAATCGCGTGCCCCCAAATATACACCGAAGCACTGCGTGGGAAGGCTCCTTACGGACCAGTTCAGCGCTGCGGCGAAGGCTGCTGCTGGCTCAGGCAGTGAAGGGTGCCGAGTCCCCAGACCAGGTCGACTGCATGGATCCCGACGACCTCGTGGTCAGGCATCAGCGACGCGAGCGTGTGCAAGGCGACGCGATCGTTGCGGTCGTTAAAGGTCGGGACGATCACGACACCATTGGCGATGTAGAAATTTGCGTAGCTCGCCGGCAGTCGCTCGCCGTTCATGTATACCGGACGCGGATAGGGCAGGGTGACGACTCGCAGCGCCCCGCCCGCGAGGAGGTCCAGGCGACGCAGGTTGTCCGACGATCGGCGATGATTCTCGTCCGCCGGGTCTGCCTCGTGTGCGAGCACGACGACGTCGGGCGCCACGAACCGGGCGATGTCATCCACGTGGCCGTGTGTGTCGTCGCCGACGCAGCCCTCGCCGAGCCACACGGTCTGCCTAACGCCGAGATAGTCGCGGAAAACGCGTTCGTAGTCGCCGCGGGAGAGCCCCGGGTTCCGCACCTGGACGTCGGACAGCAGCCACTCTTCGGTGACGAGCAGAAGCCCCTCGCCGTTGGCCTCGATGCCGCCGCCCTCGAGAACGACGGGCTGGCCGGTGTCGGGTCGCAGCGGCGTGATACGCGGGAGACCCGTTAGGCTGGCGATCGCCTGGCCGACGCGCTCGTCGCGCTGGTAGTTGTCGTACTTGGCCCAGGCGTTGAACTGCCAGTTGACGAGCTGGATCCGCCCCCGCTCGTCCTGGACGAACGTCGGCGCGGAGTCGCGCAGCCAGACCCGATCGTTCGGCACGATATGGAGTCGGTAGCCATCCGGCGCGACGCCGTGGGCATCGAGCACGACACGAGCGTCATCCCGCACCTGCTCATCGTGGCACAGGATCTCGACTCGCTCGTGACGGTGCAGCACGCGGACGATCTCACCATATACCCACGGGATTGGCGCGAGCTTGCCGGGCCAATCGGGCTCGTGGTGTGGCCAGGCGATCCACGTGGCGTCGTGCTTCTCCCATTCCGCCGGGAAACGGAAGGGAGAATGGGTTTCCGCACCGTTCACCCGAGATACCGATTCAAGATCGGTCCATACGCATCGATCCGGCGATCCCTCAGGAACGGCCAGTTGCGACGCGTGTCCTCGATCACGCGCGGGTCGCAGGTGGCGACCAGCACGGCCGGATCGACACCTGCCTCCGCGACGATACGGCCGAACGGATCGCTGATGAACGAGTGGCCGAAGAACTCGAGGCCATTCGTTCCCGGCTCCGGCTCGAAGCCGACGCGGTTGGGGCTCGCGACGTACACGCCGTTCGCGATCGCGTGGCTCCGCTGAATCGTCCGCCAGGCCGACACCTGATCGTCACCAAACTCCGCTTTCTCCGACGGATGCCAGCCGATCGCCGTGGGATAGAAGAGAATGTCCGCGCCTAACAACGACGTGATGCGCGCTGCCTCCGGATACCACTGGTCCCAGCAGATCAGCACGCCGATGTTCGCATAACGCGTCTTCCACACACGCCAGCCATTGGCCGCGCCCTTCATGGTGAATCGCTCGTCCTGCGTCGCGTCGCCCGGCGTGAAATAGTACTTCTCGTTGAAGAGCGGGTCGTCCGGGATGTGCATCTTTCGATACACACCGAGCAACGATCCGTCCGCGTCGATCACCGCGGCGGAATTGCGGTACACGCCGGCCGCCTGGCGCTCGAAAATCGGAACGATCAGCACGACCGCGAGGTCCTTCGCCAGCGCCTGCATCGTCGTGACGGTAGGCCCCGGGATCGGCTCGGCCAGCTCGAAGCGTTCGCCCTTCTGCGCCTTGCAGAAGTATTGGCAGTTGAACAGCTCCTGAAGGCAAACGATCTGCGCGCCGCGCGCGTGTGCTTCGCGGATCTTCGCGATCGCGTCGTTCAGGTTCACCGCTACGTCGGGACCGACGGCTTCCTGAATCAGGCCGACGGTAAAAGGCTGGGTCGCGCTCATGCGCGAAACGTAATCAACGCCTCAAGTCCGCCTGACGAGTCACCGGCCGCTCGACGACGCCGACGACGACGTCGCCAACGTTCGTTCCGGACAGTCCCGTTCGCAGCAATGCGCCCACCGTGTTGAGCGCGTCGTGCGACCTGTGTTCGGCGAGGTCGGCCGCGGGATCGCGCCCCGCGCTGACGATTGCGCTCCACGTCGTCGCGTCGACCACGGCACCAGCCGCATCGGTATTGCCGTCGCGTCCGTCGGTGCCCGCGGCAAGGAGCGTGAGACCAATGCCTCGCTCGGCCTCGGCCTGCAGCGCATCCGCTGCAGCCAGGGCCAGCTCCTGGCATCTACCGCCGGGCACAGGCTCTCCGGCGCCGAGCCGAACGGTCGTCTCTCCGCCCCAGAGCATACAGGCGAACCGGGCATCCGGGTTCTCCGCGCTCGAGGCGTCGAGGAGACCAGCCTCGCGAAAACGCACCAGCTCATCGACGAGGCGCTGTGCGGTGAACGTCGCATCATCGAGCAGGGGCTCGGCCACGACTCTGACCGGTGCCGCGCCAAGCGACCGCGCGCTGGCCGCTGCTGCCTCGAGTGCGTCACGATTGCCGAGAATGACGGCGCATTCGACGTTCGCGAATGCCGGGTCGTTCGGTGGCGGCGGTTCGCTCTCGCTGCTCGGGGAGCGAAGTAGCTCGCGGAGGGCACGCGGAACGAACGGGTCGAGTCCGTCGCGCTCGATGAGTGCGAGGACATCCCGAGAGCTCCGCGGATCCGGAGCGCACGGGCCTGATGCGATCGACGGAATGTCGTCTCCAACGACATCGGAGACGATCAGGCAGTGCACGCGCGCTGGAGCCAGGGCTTTCGCGAGGCGTCCCGCGCCCCATCGCGTGAACCGTTTTCGGATCGCGTTCATCACGGTGATATCCGCGCCCGAGGTGAGCAGCGCGTCGAACATCCACGAGAGATCGCGTTGGGCTACGCCCGGCACGGGAGCGGCGACCAGGCTCGTGGCACCTCCGGACAGGAGGACGAACACGCGTCCCGTTCCGCCGATGCGATGCGTGAGGTCGGCGACGAGCTGTGACGCCTGGTCGGAACCGGCGGACGGCACCGGGTGATCACCAGCCACGCTCACGAGGCGCGGATGTGGTGAGGGCAGCGGTTCCGGACCCACGATCACGCCGCCTTCGGGCTCCAGCCGATGGTCGCGCAGGACGTCCACGGCCGCTTCGGCCATTGCCGTCGATGCCTTTCCAAGCGCCACGATCCAGACGGGTGGCGCAGCGGACGTTAGGCGGGTCGACACGGCGCGTCGCGTTGCCGATCTCGGATCGACACCCCCGACGGCGGCCGCGTGAATGGCGATCGCGATCTCGCGCGCCGTCAGGGATCGAGGGTCGCCCATTCGGAAAAAGAAGCGCCCCGGCCGAAGCCGGGGCGCCATCTCATTTGTCTGATGGCGTAGGTGGTGGTGAGAGCTTGTCGATCACTTCGCCCAGCTCCGTGTACGCGTCTGCCGCGAGCACGCGGAACGGTTGCGTCTTGTACGCGATCTTGCCATCCGGCCCGATCACATAGAGTGACCGGTTGTCCATCTTGTTCTTTTCATCGTATGCGCCGTACAACGCGCCGACCTTTCCATCCACGTCGCTGGCGAACACGATCGGGAACTCGGAGTCGCGCGCCCAGTTGGCCTGGACCGTATCGGCATCGACGCTGATGCCGACCACGACGACTTTGCGTCCGTTGTTGAAGAGCGTGGCGTACTGATCACGGTACGCCTCCATTTGAACCGTTCAGCCGCGTGTCCGTGCCTTGAAGAAGAAGGCCAGGACGACCGTCTTTCCCTTCATCGACGAGAGCTGGACGGGATCGCGGAGTAACCCGTACCGCGTTGCCCCTGGCAGTGAGAAATCGGGGGCGGTGTCACCGACCTTCGGGCCGGTCTGGGGTGGCGGAGCTGCGGCCGGTTGCTGAGCGCTGGCGACCGTCGCCGAGCCCAACACCGCTGCAAGTGTGAACGCGGCGACTCGACCTCGCGCCGCAAAACTGGATGCCATTGGATTCTCCGGGTTGGACCAGGTTGAAGTTGATGATCGAACCGTCGATCGGGAATAGGGAAACGCGAATCGGGCGTTGCTGAGGCCGGGGCGCCGACCGGTATCGGACGGCCGGTTCTGGCTGAGGGGACATCATCTGTCCTCTGCGGAGGATACCAAACCGCGTTAACACGCCTAAATGCGAGCTAACAGGGGGCACGCGTGCTGCCATTTCAGTGGGCCCGGACGCCGCGGCGATCGCGGCTCGGCTCAACGAGGAGGTAGCGAATGATCAGATCCGTGAAGATGCTCGTAGTGCCGGCGCTCGTGCTTGCAGCCGCGTGTGGGCGCGACCAAAAGCCGATGGATGACGCGCTGAAGAACGACCTCAGCCTTGCGTCCTCGATGCAACCGTATCAACCGCAGCAGTTCGTGTCGCCGATGGAGCAGGGGTACACTGGCTCTGGGTATGGGCAGTATGCCCAGCAGCCTAATGGGTACTACCCAAGCGCGCCGCAGCCGGTCGCGCAGCGCCGGATTTATCGTGCGCCGGCGGCTCGATCGAACGGCACGTCCTCGACCGGGACCGCCGAAGGCGGGACGCAAATCGTGAAGAACACGAAGCGTGACGCCATCATCGGCGGCGTGGCCGGAGCGGCGATTGGTGCCGTGAGCTCGCGCGACAAGCTCAAGGGCGCAGTGCTCGGCGGGGTCGCCGGCAGCGTGCTCGGCGCGGTGATCGGCAATAACGTGGACGTGAAGAAAATCCCATTCTAAGCACCTTAGTATGCAGGACACGTCCATGATGGAGCGCGGCGTCCGGGTTCCGGGCGCCGCGCTCGCGGTTGTACCGGGCGATTGATCGTTGTTGGGCACGCCTCTCGCCTTACGCGTGCCGCGTGACCACCGAACACTCGAGCGGCGACTCCGCCGCACCGGCTGACGACCGACGCCAGCATAGCCCGTCCAGGCGCGCGGGGACGCACCAGGCCCGCCGATCCCTCGCGGCGCATCACGCGGCGCAGCGATCGCGAATCGAGCGTGTCGCCGATGCTCTCGCTCGAGGCGCCGCGTCCACGCCGTTCCTCGTGTTCCACGCGGCGTGGTTCCTCACCTGGATGCTTGTCAACACGGGGGTCGTGGGCATTCGCCCCTTCGATCCGTTCCCGTTTGGGTTGTTGACGCTGGTCGTGTCCCTCGAGGCGATCTTCCTGACGATCTTCGTGTTGATGGCGCAGTCGCATGAGTCGACCGTTGCCGAGCTTCGCGAGGAGGTGAGTCTGCAGGTCATCCTTCGAATGGAGGAGGAGGTGACGAAGACGCTGCAGCTCGTGGCCGGTCTATATACGCGTCTCGGCCAGCGGGTCGGCGACGACCCGGAGCTACGCGAGATGCTCGGGCCGCTCGACGCCGATGAGATCGAGCACGATCTAATGGACCAAATCAAGGCGGCTCGCGAGCCCAAGAAGCGGCAATACAGGAACGAGTGAATTGGGGTCACAGTCGAATTTCGTCATTCCATTGCGGCCGTAATGGAATGACGAAATTCGACTGTGACCCCAATTCGCTACGCTCTCCCGCCGACGAGCTGGCGGAGCACATAGGGCAAAATCCCGCCGTGCTTGTAGTAGCTGAGCTCCTCCGGCGTATCGATACGGGTGACCACCTTGAACGTCTTGGCGGAGCCGTCGGCCGCTCTCGCGGTGACGGTCAGCGGGGATCGCGGCTTGAGCGAGTCGTCGAGACCGCCAATGTCGAACGTCTCGAATCCCGTTAGGCCGAGCGACTGGCGTGTTTCGCCATTCGTGAGTTCCAGTGGCAGTACGCCCATGCCCACGAGGTTCGAGCGATGGATCCGCTCGAACGACTCGGCGATCACGGCCCGAATGCCGAGCAGCATCGTGCCCTTCGCCGCCCAGTCGCGGGAGGACCCGGTTCCGTATTCCTTTCCAGCGATCACCACGAGTGGCGTACCGGCGGTCTGGTACTCCATCGCGACATCGAATAGCGGGCGAGGGTCGGCGCCGGGCGCCGTCGCCGTCCACCAGCCTTCCTTCCCGCCGGCGAGCTCGTTCCGGAGGCGGATGTTCGCGAACGTACCACGCATCATCACTTCGTGGTTTCCGCGACGCGCGCCGTACGAGTTGAAATCTGCCTTGGAGACGCCCTGCGCGATCAGCCACTGACCGGCCGGGCTCGCGGCCGCGATGTTGCCCGCGGGCGAGATGTGATCGGTCGTGATCGAGTCGCCGAACATGCCTAACGCTCGAGCGCCGGTGATGGGTCGTACGCCCGGAGGCGCCATCGTCATTCCCTCGAAGTACGGCGGATTCTTCACGTACGTCGACGCGTTGGTCCAGGCGTAGAGATCGCCCGTCGGGACCTCGAGCGCTCGCCACTCATCGTCGCCCTGGAACACGTTCGCGTATTGCCGCTCGAACTGCTCCGACTTGACCGACCGCATGATCTCGGCGTCGACTTCCGCGGGCGTTGGCCAGATATCACGGAGGAAGACAGGCCCGTCCTTGCCGACGCCTAACGGCTCGGTGTTGAAGTCGATGTCCATCCGGCCGGCGAGCGCGTAGGCGACCACGAGCGGTGGCGACATCAGGTAGTTGAACCGGGTGAGCGGATTAACCCGCCCCTCGAAATTGCGGTTGCCGGAGAGTACCGCAGCGACCACGAGCTTGTTCTCCTCGACGGCCTGCGCGATCGGCTCGGGCAATGGTCCAGAGTTCCCGATGCACGTGGTGCAGCCATACCCGACGATATGGAAGCCCAGTGCTTCGAGCGGCTTCATCACTCCGGCCGCCTCGTAATAGTCGGTCACGACCTTCGACCCTGGGGCGCAGCTCGTCTTGACCCACGGCTTGCTCGAGAGCCCCTTGGCGACCGCGTTGCGGGCCAGCAGGCCCGCACCCAGCATGACCGATGGGTTCGACGTATTCGTGCAACTCGTGATAGCCGCGATCACGACCGATCCGTGCCGCAGCGCAAACCGCTGGCCATTCATCTCGACCGTGACGCCGGCATCGTCAGCGACGCTCTGCGACGCGACCGCGACCGCCGACGCGGAAACCTCGGGCGTCGCCGACGCGGCCGTCGCGCGCTTGGGTGCCGCACCGCCGCTGCCTGCCGTGAGGCGCTCCAGATCCGCAGTGAGGGCGTCCCGGAACATGGGCTTCGCCTGACGCAGCGGTACACGGTCCT
>Ga0207674_10003738_pt1 | contig 18570 bp, 15 predicted proteins | sample KBSCornC72_FD_184303 | JGI IMG/M metagenome (GOLD analysis project Ga0207674, IMG submission 184303) | Corn rhizosphere microbial communities from Kellogg Biological Station, Michigan, USA - KBS Corn C7-2 (SPAdes) (version 2) | ecosystem: Host-associated > Plants > Roots > Rhizosphere > Soil ... | reverse complement strand
CGGGGTGATTATCGCGTTCTACTTCGGAGTCCTGCAATCGATGGAAGGATTCAAGGTCGCGATTATTCTGGCGTTCAGCCTGGTGGGAATCGCCGGCAGTTACGGCGTGGCGTGGTTCGGGATTCGCGTGAACACTTTCGCCAATTCGCGGACGGCCTTTGCCAGCCTGCGCGGCAAGCCCTACCCGTGCTACGCGATTCCGCTGCAGGCGGGCATGAGCATCGGCATGATGCTGATCAGCGTGGAGCTGTTCATCATGCTGTGCATCCTGTTGTACATTCCGGGCGACTATGCAGGCCCCTGCTTCATCGGATTCGCTATCGGCGAGTCGCTAGGCGCGGCCGTGCTGCGCGTGGCCGGCGGCATCTTCACTAAGATCGCCGACATCGGCGCCGATCTGATGAAGATCGTCTTCAAGATTAAAGAAGACGACGCGCGCAACCCGGGTGTAATCGCGGATTGTACCGGCGACAATGCGGGCGATTCGGTGGGACCATCGGCCGACGGCTTCGAAACCTATGGCGTGACCGGCGTGGCGCTGATCACGTTCATTTTGCTGGCGGTCAACAACGACATCACCAAAGTGGAACTGCTGGTGTGGATCTTCGTGATGCGCGTGATGATGATCATCGCCAGCGCGCTTTCCTACTTCATCAATGAGGCGATGGCGAAGGCGCGTTATCAGAACGTCGATAAGATGAATTACGAAGCGCCGCTGACGTCGCTGGTGTGGTTGACCTCGATTATTTCCATTTGCGCCACCTACGGGATTTCGTACCTGATGATTCCGGAGATAGGCAACGACCCATCGATGTGGTGGAAGCTATCGAGCATCATCACCTGCGGGACGCTGGCGGGAGCCATTATTCCGGAGTTGGTGAAGGTGTTTACGTCGGTGGAGTCCAGTCACGTGAAGGAAGTGGTGACATCGTCGCGCGAAGGCGGCGCGTCTCTCAACATACTTTCTGGCCTGGTGGCCGGCAATTTCAGCGCCTACTGGCTGGGCTTGACCATCATGGGCCTGATGGCCATCGGCTATGCCGTCAGCACACAGGGAGTGGGCAACATGATGCTGGCGCCTGCTGTCTTCGCGTTCGGACTGGTGGCTTTCGGATTCCTCGGAATGGGCCCGGTGACGATTGCGGTAGACTCCTACGGGCCGGTAACGGACAATGCGCAGTCGGTGTACGAGCTCAGCGTGATTGAGACGCTGCCGAATATAAAGTCGGATCTTAAGAAGGAATACGGCTTCGATGTCGATTTCGAAAAAGCCAAGCACCATCTGGAAGAGAATGACGGCGCGGGCAACACTTTCAAGGCTACCGCTAAGCCGGTGCTGATCGGCACCGCGGTAGTGGGCGCCACCACCATGATTTTCTCGATCATCATGGCGCTGACCAAGGGGCTGCAGCCGGAGCTGCTCAAGAATTTGTCGATTTTGTATCCGCCGTTCCTGCTGGGGCTGGTCACCGGCGGCTCGGTGATCTACTGGTTCACCGGAGCTTCGATTCAGGCGGTGACCACCGGCGCCTATCGAGCGGTGGAGTTCATCAAGGCTAATATCAAACTGGAGAGCGTTGCCAAGGCGTCAGTGGCGGATTCCAAGAAAGTAGTCGAAATTTGCACTCAGTACGCGCAGAAGGGCATGTTCAACATTTTCCTGGTGGTGTTCTTCTCCACACTTTCGTTTGCGTTCTTCGAGCCATACTTCTTCATCGGCTACCTGATTTCCATCGCGCTATTCGGTTTGTACCAGGCCATCTTCATGGCCAATGCCGGTGGCGCGTGGGATAACGCCAAGAAGATCGTAGAGGTGGAGTTGAAAGCCAAGGGCACCCCGCTGCACGACGCCACGGTGGTGGGCGACACGGTGGGCGATCCGTTCAAGGACACATCTTCGGTGGCGCTGAACCCGATCATCAAGTTCACCACGCTGTTCGGACTGCTGGCCGTCGAACTGGCGGTTTCGCTGTCGGAAAAGCAAGGCAACGCGGTCAGCACCGGACTCGGAGTGCTATTCCTGCTGATCTCGCTGTTCTTCGTGTACCGATCTTTCTACGGGATGCGGATTGTCGCGACCAAGGGTTAAGCTGGAGCCATGCGCTGGGCAGTTGTACTGGCTATGTCGATGACGCTCGGAGCAGCCACGGTACCGGATCTGGCGGAACTGAACCGCATGATCGCGCGGTTCGCTCCCGCCGAACTGAAGGTAAATACTTCGGCGCTTTCGGCGGGCGATAAGCAGGCGCTGCAAAAGCTGATCGATGCGGCGCGCGTGATCGACAGCCTTTTTCTCACGCAGCGCTGGAGCGGGAATGCGGCGCTACGGGCGCAGCTTCAAAAAGACGGGTCCGCACTGGGCAAAGCGCGGCTGCATTATTTTGACCTGAACAAGGGTCCGTGGTCGGAGCTGGACGGGCAGATCGCGTTCCTGCCCGGCGTCCCGCCCAGGAAGCCGCTGGGGGCGAACTTTTATCCCGAAGACATGTCCAAGGACGAGTTCGAGACCTGGGCCGCGAAGCTGCCCGCTGCGCAGCAGGAGCAGGCCCGCGGGTTCTTTACGGTGATCCGTCGTGGCGCCGACAAAAAGCTGATGGCTGTGCCCTATAGCAAGGCGTACGCACAAGACCTGGAGCGAATGGCCAAGCTGCTCGACGAAGCCGCGGCGCATACGTCCAACGCGACACTGAAAGATTTTCTGAAGCTGCGCGCGCAGGCGTTTCGCACCGATGATTACTACGCGAGCGACGTGGCCTGGATGAAACTCGACGCGCCCATCGATGTCACCATCGGGCCGTACGAGACTTATAACGACGAGCTTCTAGGGTACAAAGCGGCGTTCGAGGCGTACGTCACGCTCCGCGACGAGCAGGAGACGGCGAAGATGAAGAATTTCGCCGACCATATTCAGGAAATCGAAAACAATCTGCCGCTGGATGCGAAGTACAAGAATCCGAAGCTAGGCGCGCTGGCGCCGATTCGCGTGGTGAACGAAGTCCTCGCCACCGGCGACGGAGCGCATGGCGTCCGGACTGCGGCGTTCAACTTGCCCAACGACGAGCGCATCGTGAAGGCGATGGGATCGAAGCGCGTGATGCTGAAGAATGTGCAGGAAGCCAAGTTTTCCAAGACCCTCCAGCCCATCGCGGCGCGGGTTCTTTCCCCGGCGGATCAGAAAGACTTGAGCTTCGATTCATTCTTCACGCATATTCTGGCGCATGAAATGACGCACGGGATCGGTCCGCAGACAAATGTCAGACAGTCTCTTAAAGAACTGCACGCGGCGATTGAAGAGGCCAAGGCGGACGTCACCGGCTTGTTCATGCTGCAGTACCTGTTCGATCACAAAATACTGCCGGCGGGGGAGCGTCCGCTGTACACCACGTTCCTGGCTTCGTCGTTCCGCACGCTGCGGTTCGGGGTGCACGAAGCGCACGGCAAGGGCATGGCGATGCAGGTTAACTATCTGACGGATAAGGGCGCGTTTGTCGCCAAACCGGACGGCACTTTCGCAGTGGACTTCAGCAAGGTCAAAGGCGCGGTGCGGGATTTGGTGCACGATCTGCTGGACGTTGAAGCCACCGGCGACTATGCACGTGCCAAGAAAATGCTGGATGAGTTGGGCGTCATCCGTCCGGCCATGGCTCGCGCGCTGGATAAGCTGAAAGACCTGCCCACCGATATCGAGCCTATTCGACCGGCGTTGTAAGTTGGCCGTCGAGCCAGCCAAGGTAGGCTTCGGATCCATCGACGACGGGAAGCGCAATCACTTCCGGCACCTCATAAGTATGAAGCTTCTGGATTTCGGCGCGCAGGACGGCGAACTGATCGCGGCGCGATTTTATGAGCAGAATCCACTCGCCGGCGTCCTCGATTTTCTCCTGCCAGCGGTAGATGCTGCGGGCTTTGGGCAGAATATTCACGCACGCGGCAACGCGTTGCTCCACCAGGTGACGCGCCAGGTGGGCCGCATGCTTTTCGGAATCGCACGTGGTCAGGACCACGATCTTGTCCGTCATGCCTAGTGGCTCTTGGCGGTCCGGCTTTTGGGCAGGCCGGCGATTTTCTTTTTGACGGCCTCGATCTCCTTGCCGTCCGACGATAGCGTGATGAACTTCTGGTAAGCCTCACGGGCTTCAGTGAAATTCCGCAGTTTTTCGTCGGCCTCGCCCAGCCTGAGGACTGCTTCGGCCGAAGTCGGGTCCCACTTGCTGGCTTCCAGATATCGGCGTGAAGCCGCCCGGTAGTTTCCTTTCTTGAAGTAGAAGTTGCCGGTGGTGATGTTGCGGCTGGCTTCCAGCGGATTGAACGAGTACTCCTTGGGCTTCAGGTCGGGATCTTCTTCAGGAGGCTCTTGTTCCTGAACCGCAGGCGCCGCAGGCGGCGCGGGCGGCTTGGACTCCTGGGCGGCAATCGGAAGCGCCAAAAAGACGCTCAGTAGAACAGCGCGTGTCACAATTTAAGTGTAGAGCCATTTTAATCCATGCAGGACCTTCGCGAAAGAGCCGCCGAACTGCCTCTGTCGCCGGGCGTGTACCTGTATAAGGACGCTTACGAAACAGTCATTTACGTCGGTAAGGCCAAGAACTTGCGCGCGCGTGTGCGCAGTTACTTTTCCGACGAGCGGCTGGCGGATTCGAAGACCGGTACCCTGATCAGAGATGCACGGCACATCGATTTCATTCAGGTCGATAACGAAAAAGAGGCATTGGCGCTCGAAAACAACCTGATCAAGCAGTGGAAGCCGCGTTATAACATCCTGCTGCGCGACGACAAGACCTATCCTTACATCAAGCTGACGGCCGAAAAATACCCGCGCGTGTACGTAACCCGGCGGTTGCGCAAGGACGGGTCCAGCTATTTCGGCCCATATTTTCCTGGCAATCTGGCGCACCGCCTGGTGCACTTCATTCACCGGCACTTCAAGGTTCCGTCGTGCAAGGTGGATCTCACGCGATTCCACTCGCATCCGTGCCTGGAATTTCATATTCACCGCTGTCTGGGGCCGTGCGTCCAAGGGCTGACAACCGACGCCGCTTACGCCGAAGCTGTGCGCCGCGTGCGCTGGTTTCTGGAAGGCCGCCATCGGGACTTGGCGGACGAACTTCGCGCGCGCATGGAGACTGCCAGCGCGGGGATGCGATACGAAGAGGCCGCGGCGCTGCATGACCTGATCAAGACCGTGGAAGAACACGGCGAAAAGCAAAAGATGGCGGCGGTGGAAGGCTCGGACACCGACATCTTCGCCTATTACGCCGAGCCTCCGCTGGTGGCGGTGAACCTGTTCCACTTGCGCGGCGGCCACATTGTCGACCGGCGTGAGTTTTTCTGGGAAGATCAGCGCGAGTTCGATCCGCCGGAGTTTTTTTCGTCGTTGATCAAGCAGGTGTATCTGGACGAGCCCTACATCCCGGTGTTTATGCACGTGCCGGTGGATTTTGAAGACCGCGAGCCGCTGGAGGAACTGCTATCCGAGCGCCGCGGGCGCAAGGTGGAGATCCAGACTCCGCAGCGCGGGCAGAAGAAAGCCATGCTGGAGCTGGTGGAATCCAACGCAAAGCACAGTTTCGAGCAGCGTTTCCGCGTGCTCAAGCCATCCTCGCTCGCGATTCAGACCGCTCTGCAGGACTCCCTGAACCTGGAAACCGCGCCGCAGCGCATCGAATGCTTCGACATCTCACACATTCAAGGCACCGACAAAGTGGCCAGCATGGTGGTGTGGGAAAACGGGCGGATGAAGAAATCCGATTACCGCAAATTCATCATCCGAACCGTCGAGGGCAACGACGACTTTGCTTCCATGCGCGAGGTCATCACGCGACGCTATGGGCGGCTTAAGGAAGAGAAACTGCCGCGGCCGGGCCTGGTTCTGGTCGACGGCGGGCTGGGACAACTGCATGCGGCCGCGGAAGCGCTGGAATCGCTGGGCATCACGGATCAACCGCTGGCTTCCATCGCCAAACGCGACGAGTGGATCTACGTGTACGGCCAGGAAGACGAACCCATTGTGCTGGACAAATTCTCGCCGGTGTTGCACTTGATCCAGGAAGTGCGCGACGAAGCCCACCGTTTTGCGGTCACCTTCCATCGCACGCGACGCAACGCCAGCCGTCTGCAAAGTGAGCTGGATCAGATTCCGGGGATTGGCGAGAAGACCACCGCCAAGCTGCTAAAGCATTTTGGCAGTCTGGAGCGTGTGCGTCAGGCTCCGGATGAAGAACTGGTGCGGGTAGCGGGCCGAGCGGCCGCTCAGAAAATAAGGACGGGCCTCGCTGATGGATCGAGACCCGCCCTTCCCATGAAAATACCTTGACTAGAACAACTCGCCGATTTGCTTGGCAGCCTCGCGGGCTTCCAGGTGGATCAAACCTGCATTGCCGTCTTGCGGGCTGAGTACGGCCAGAACCGCCTTGGAGCCGGCCGCATAGATGAACAGGGCGGCGTCATCGGAGCGGACGGAGACTTCACCCAGATTGCCTGCGCCAATGTTGCCGCTGATCTTGCGCCCCAAGCTGGAAGCGGCCGCGGCCATCGCCGCCAACCGGTTGGGATCCGCGCCATTGGTTAGAGCGTGCGCGATCGGCAGCCCTTCGTTGGACGCCAGCAGCACCCCCTTTAATTCCGGAATCGCATTGCGCAGCTCTTCCAGCGTCGCCTTCAATGCCTCGCCTTTTGCCATGAGTGCGCCTCCCTAAGCTTAAAATCTCCAATATCTCGGAGAAGATATTCATCTATCGGCGCGTAGGGAAATAACTTTAGAGCAGGCTTAAGCCGGGCTACGAGCCGCCCTAGGGGGCCGGCCGCATTGCGCATTGGCTTGAATAACTTACATCCAATCGCCTAAAGGAGGTGTATGAAGCAAGCTCCGGGTGCTTAGTATAATTGCCCGGGGTCGCACTAAGGTCTTTGCCTCAGATCCACCGGATAAGTACTTTACCGCATCGAATGCCCCTGCGGAGGCCTTTTGGAGGGAACCAAAAGAACCGATCACTCTAAGGTATGCGGTGTCTGCAATGCGGAAAAGGCATTCCTCTGTTCAAGCGCCTCGGCGGGAGCAGCGAGTTCTGTTCCGAAGCGCATCGCCGCGAATACCAGCGGGAATACAGCCAGCTTGCGCTGGGCCGGTTGCTGCAGTCCCATCCGATAGAATCGCGAGCGGAGGCCGTGAAAGCGCCGCCTCTGGCAAACGCTACCGCCCCGGCAGTCGATGAGGCACTCGCCGCGCCCGCCGTGAATGGTACGCGCCCCGCCGCAAGGCCAGGCACCACGCCCGCGTGGGCCGAAAAGGCGCATCCGGCGACCACCCCATCCGCCCCCGCCGCGAAGCCGAGCGGAATCGCAAAACCTCAGCCACCAGCGGTGACCCCGGAAAAGAACGCCGCGTCACAACCGGCCGCGTCAGAACGGGCCGCGTCAGAACGGGCCCCATCACAACCACCCGCGTCACAATCGGCCGCGTCAGTACCGGCTGCGTCCGAAAAGGCCCCGTCACAACCGGCCACCGCCAAGCTGGCCGTGGTTCAAAAACCGGCTCCAGCGAAATTGCAGTTCGCGTTGGCAGCCGCCCCTGAATTCGAGCACGCATTCGCGTCCTTGGCTCCCGACAGACCGCGCCGCGAACCGGACATGTTGCAGGCGGAGTTGCCGCATGGCGGCGCCGTCGCATGGGAGAGCCCGGTCGACGTCGCCGACTCAGTCGCGCACCCGAGGGAGCGCAAGCTGGATCTGCGGGACGTGTCCCGGCCGGCTCCCAGGATTGCGCTGGATCTCCGCATCGTGCCCGCAGAATCCTTCGAAACCGAAAACCGGCCTCTTACGATTCCGTTCGGGCCCGCTGCGCCGGCTGAAGCTTCCCTATGGAGTGCGCCTCCCTGCAATTTCGCGGGCCAGCTGGCACCTTTGAGCGACTTCGCCGACGCTCAATTCTCGAAGTCGGGTTTTGAGGCGCCCGAGCTCGGTGGCAGCTCCGCGACATCGGTCATTCCCGAATCATCGTTTGCGGAACCTCAACTGACAGCGCCGGAAATTGAACCTACACCAGAGGAAACACCGGCAAGCTCAGGGGAATCGCAGACCGCTGCCGCCCCTCCCGCCGTCCCCGTACCTGATCCGGAACTCGATCCTTTGCCCGTGAGCTGTACAGGGATAGCGCCAGGGAAAGCCAAACCGATCGCGGTGTTCGGTCCGGCACCCATTAGCGCTAGCACAGTCCAGATACCGCAGCCCAATGGTCTGCCGCTGCGGCCGGTGATGGTACTGGCGCCGGCGGCCGCTCCCACCATCGAGGTTAAGCATCGGAAAGGCGGGTTCCTCAGCTTGCGCTCTGCCCTCTCGATCAAGACCTCCCTCCAGCAATCCAGGACATCAACATCGCTCTCCTCGGAACTTAATCTGGGTCTCTCCGCGCCGCCGATGCAGACTCCAGTCCGTAACGGGAGGCCGTGGATCAGCACGATTCTAACTGCTGTCACCGGCGTGGCGGTGCTGGGCGCCGGGCTGTTCTTCTTCCTGGGCAAACAGAGCGATGCTGGATTGAAATCGCCGGCGCTCTCCGATGGCGCATTGGGCGGCCAATGGATCGCGAACTTTGCTCCCGACGTCCAGCATGAGCGCAGAGTTTCGTTGCTGCGATCCTCGATGAAGCTTGCGGCATATCGGTTGGACTTTGAAAGTTCCATCCGGATCAAGGCCCTGGGCTGGGTTTACCGCGCCCAGGACTCGAAGAATTTCTACGTCAGCAAAATCGAATTTCAGAAGCCCGGATTGAATCCGGTGTATGCGCTGGTGCACTACGCCATCATCAATGGCGTAGAACAGCCGCGGGTGGAAACGCCCCTGCATGTGGCGGTGCCGATGGGCGGGCTTTACAAGATCCGCTTTGAGGCGGTGGGAAATCATTTCACCACCTGGGTGCAAGGTCAACGGGTGGAGCAATGGACCGACCCGCGGCTTTCGTCCGGCGGCGCCGGCCTGTATAGCGAAGGGGTGGAGCAATCCGCCCTGCATGGCGACTTTGTGGTTACGCCGCTATCGAATTAGAAAAAGTTTGAGATAGGAGACGCCACCATGGCGCAGGACATTCCGGCAGACAAAGCTCAGCAGGTTTTCTTCGTAGACGACGATCTCATCGAGCGGCTTCTGCGGCGGGACCCGACTCCGCTTTCGCCTAAACCGCAGCGGCCAGCCTATTCAAGCAGTCTGGCGCCGGCCATAGAGCTGGCGTCGGAGGGAAAGCTGGACGACGCGGTGCGGGAGCTTGAAGGCGGGCTTCAACGCGGCGAAAATGCGGCCGAAGTTCATAGCGGTCTCGGCCATCTTCGCTTTGAGCAACAGAATTGGCAGGAAGCGGAACGGCACTACGCCAAGGCAGCGGAACAGGAACCGAGGAATACTGCCGCGCATTACAATCTCGCCCTGTCTCTTGAACGTCAGGCGAAATTCGAAGCCGCAGCTCAGGAGTTTGAAGCCGCTCTGTCGATTGAACCCCGGCGCTGGCAGGCTCAGATCGGCCGAGGACTGTGCCTCCTCAGGTTGAACCGGCCGGACGCCGCGCTGCCGTGCTGGGAGGCGGCCCTTAACGACCTTCCTCCCGCGAACAAAGCTCAGAGACAAGACGATATTCTTTTCGGCAAGGCCGTGGCCCTGCATCAACTGGGACGTCTGGAAGAAGCTTCCGATTTATACAACCAGTTGCTGCCGGCCAATCCCAACTCCATCGATCTGCTGGCGAATCTGACGACGCTGGCGATCGCGCGTAAAGATGAAGCCAGGGCCAAGGAGATGGCGGAGCGCCTGTTCAAGATCCAGCCGGAGTCACGTGCCGCGCTGCAGGGTCTGGCCGCTACCGCGCTCGCGCGGGGCGACTACAGCGCCGCGGTTCAGCACTGTTCGCAGCTGATCAAGGTAGCCGGGGACTCCTACGACATATGGTTCAATCTCGGCGTGGCCTTCCAGAAGACCGGCCGCCTGGAACAAGCCGCGAGCGCTTACCGCGAGGCGCTGCGGCTTCGTCCCCAGGCGGTGGAAGCCAATGCCAATCTCGGCGCCGCCCTGCAGGAGCGTGGCGAATTAGCAGCCGCGCGGGAAGCCTATCGGAGCGCCTTGGAAGTCTCGCCCGGGTTGCCCGGCGCATTGTGGAATCTGGCGATCGCGGCCGAGCGGGAAGGCAACCCGCAGGAAGCCGAAGAACACCTGGAAAAACTGCTGGCAGCCGAGCCGGATTGGCAGGATGCCGCCTTCCGCCTGGGTTACCTGCGCCTGAAACGCGGCGAATTCGCCGGAGCGGTGGATTGTTTTGAAGCCTGCTTGAAGCAGCGAAAAGACTGGGTGGAAGCGCGGCTGAATCTGGGCGTCGCATCGTGGAAATTCGGAGATCTGGAGAGCGCGGCAGACGCCTTCCGCCAGGTTCTATCCATGAATCCCAAGCACCCGGAGGCTTGGCGTTATCTCGCGGCCGTGGCCATCGAACAAAAAAACTCCAGCGAAGCCCGTGAGATCGTCGGCAAGCTGGGGTCGCTGGGGCCGGCTTCGCCGGAGCTGCAATATAATCTTGGCCTCTTGCTGCAATCGACCGGCGACTATAGCGCCGCCGCAGAGTGCTACCGTGTAACCTTGCAGCACAAGCCGGAATTCCGCGGGGCCCTGATCAATCTGGGCCATGTGCTGAAAGCCGCTGGCCAGGAAGAAGAGGCTCGCAGCGTCTGGAGCCGGGCGGTAGCCGCAGACCCTGAACTCGCCGCCAAGTATTTTCAGTAGGCCGTCCGACTTTGCAGCGCGAAAGGGGCCGCGCACGCGGGGCCAGCGCCGCGGGGCCGCGCGCTGCGGCGTCGCGACCGGCGGCGGCAGGCTATCATGAAAGTTGGGTGAGAAGAAGTCACGCAGTGCCCGGTCCTGGGTTCTGCTGGTTGTCATAAACGTCGTCTCCATAGCGAGTCTGGTGTGGACTCTGCGTGGTTCCCATTTATCCGAACTCAAAGACGATCTCCAGGAGATGAACTGGTGGTGGATCGCGCTCGCGGTGGCCGCCGACGTGTCGGTCTACTTCTGGCATGGGCTGCGCTGGCAGACGCTGCTGCGTCCGGTGGCGCGTCTCAGGTACTGGGAGCCGGTGCGGGCGATTTACGTGGGCCTATTCGCTAACGAAGTGCTGCCGTTCCGCGCCGGCGAAGTGCTGCGCTGCTATCTGCTGGCGCGCAACCCGCAACTGCCGCTCTCGGTATCCCTGACCAGTGCTTTGATCGAGCGCATCTTCGACGGCATCTGGCTCTCCGTCTGTATCATCCTGATGCTGCGCTACACCGTCATTCCGCATAGTCTGCGTCCCTTGGTGGACGGCGCCTATGCTCTCGGAATATTGGTCCTTGTGGTGGCGCTGGTTCTCGGCGTGATCATGTTCCGGCGGCATGAAACGCGCGCGGCGCTGGCCGGCGAGAAAGGGTGGCGGCGGCAACTGCACGTGCTGATCGATGACCTTGAAATTATTGGACACTCGCGCTATCTGTGGGCGTCATTCGTGCAAAGCCTCCCTTACCTGCTGCTGATGACGATCCCCATTTACGCGACGATGCGCGGATTCGGCTTTGATTCGTTGTGGGGAATCGCGTTCGTGCTGATGGTGGTGTTGCGGCTGGGCACGGTGGTGCCCCAGGCTCCGGGAAATTTGGGATTGTTCCAAGTCCTGGTAGTCGAAGTCATGGAAAAGATCTTCAACTATGCCCATGCAGATGCGGCGCGTTTCTCGCTGGTGCTGTGGGGGATTGTAACCTTACCGCTATTGATTGGCGGAGCCATCTCGCTGGCGGTGACCGAAGGCACCTTGGCCGATTTACATAGCGCGGCCAAAACCGAGACCAGCCAGATTACAAGCTCGCGCCCATGACTTTTTCGTAGACCGCCCAGGTCTGCGCTACCGCCGAATCCCAGGTAAAGCGCGGGACGCGTGCGCGGCCCCGTGCAATCAAGTCGTCCCGCAACTCCTGGTCGCCCGCCAGACGCGTCAGCGCATGGGCCAGTTGGTCGATATTCAAGGGATCCACCAAAAGCGCGGCATCGCCGGCCACCTCGGGCATCGCCGACGATTGCGAAGTCACCACCGGGACTCCGTGGGACATGGCTTCGAGGATCGGCATTCCGAAGCCTTCGTCGAGCGAGGGAAAGGCGAAGATACGGGCGCGAGCATACAGGGCCGCGAGCTGCTCGCCCGTCAAGTGGCCCAGCACATCGATGTCCGCCCGCCGCGGGCTTTCTTCCACTGCCCGCAGCTCTTCGGCCGCGCCGTAGCCTTGGGAGGCGCCGGCCAGAGCCAGACGCCAGCCCGCCGGGAGACGCTCAAAGGCCTTGACTAGGCGGCCCACGTTCTTACGCCGCTGAATGACGCCGACGAACAGGACCAGGTTCTCGCGGCGCGCGGCGCCTGCCGCGGTGCTAACGCTCGCGTCCTGCGGAGACCCATGAGGCGACCCATGGGGCACGACGTGAATGCGCGATGGCTCGACGCCCAGAAGCTGCTCCACTTGCGACGCGGTGGATTGCGATACCGCGATGATGGCGTCGCTATTGGCGGCCGCCTGACGGGCCTGCTCCGTGAAGCGCGCGCGGAACTCGGGTGACGAATATTCGCCGGTCATCACAAACAGGTCATGAAAAGTACAGACGGTGCGGCGCGCCCGCCGGTCGACCCGCTGGTTGAGAGCGTGGAACAAGTCCGCCCGCGGAGCGCCCGTGAGCAGACGGCGGCTGGCGTTCGGAGGCAGTTTTTCGGAAAGTGACTTGAAGAGGCGGTGCGGGCGATAGTAGAAACGAAAGCTTTGCTGGGGGTGCGCGCGGGTGAGCCCGGACATCATCTCGCGCGAATACACGCCGACGCCGGACAAATTTTTCCCGAGGCTGTAGGTTGCGTCGAGGGCAATGCGCACTCGACTTTTATCGTCGCATGCCCCGCGGGGCGTGTGCCCAAGTGCCCTGAATGCATGCCACGCCGCTGAAACGACGCCCAGGCACTTGCGCTAGCCTGTCAAGGTGCTCCCTCGCCTGACAACTCCAGCCAAGATCCAGCAATTCCTCGACGAAGAGATCGGCTACAATCGGGAACTTCGCGGCGCCACCTGTTATTCGCCGCAGACCGTGCTGCGCAAGCGCGTGGCCCACTGCATGGAAGGCGCGCTGCTCGCAGCGATGGCGCTGCGCAAGCTGGGATATCCGCCCCTGCTGGTGGATCTGGAAGCCGTGCGCGATTCCGACCACGTGCTGGCGGTGTATCGCGTAAACCGGCACTGGGGGGCGGTGGCGAAGTCCGATTACGCCGGCCTGCGCTCCCGCGAACCGGTTTACGCCACCATCCGGGAATTAGCGATGAGCTACTTCGAGCACTATTACAACCCGGCCGGCGAAAAGACCCTACGGGCCTACTCGCGGCCGGTAAATCTTGCCCGCTTCGACCGCAGGATCGAATGGATGACCACGCTCGATGAGGTCTGGGACATCCCCGGGCACTTGTGCGCCGTTCCCCATACCCGCATTCTCGCTTCGCCGATGGAGCGCAAGCTTGCGCGTATGGATGCGCGCTTATACCAGGCCGGCCGTGTCGGCGGAGTCATGGAGCCGCTGTTTGATTGGCAGCCCGCCGCTTCCACTCGAAAAGCATCACGCCTGCCGCCACGCTGACGTTGAGCGACGCCACGTGTCCTGCCATCGGAATGCGTACCAGAAAATCGCAGCGCTTGGCCACGTGTTCGTGCAGTCCGCTCCCTTCGCCGCCCAGCACAATCGCCGACGGCCGGGTGAACTCAACCTGGTCGTAAGCAACTTTGCCGCGTTCGTCCAGGCCGTAAATCCAGTAGCCGCGATCCTTCAGTTCGTCCAGCGTGCGATTGATGTTCACCACGCGCACCACCGGCAAATAGGCTAGCGCACCCGCCGCGGCGCGCCCCACGGTTTCTGTCAGCCCCGCGGCACGGCGCTCCGGAATCACTACCGCGGCCGCGCCCGCCGCATGAGCCGTGCGAATGATGGCGCCCAGATTGTGCGGGTCCTCTACGCCATCCAGCACCACGTGCAATCCACCGGATGCCGCGGTCTCTTCGATGGACGAATATTTCTCGGCCGCGCCGAATGCGATCACGCCCTGATGGATCGCGCCGTTCGCCGCGCGGTCCAGACGGTCGCGCGCTTCCACGCGCACCGGGATGCCGCGTTCCCGGCACAGCGCCAGCAACTCCTGCAATCGCGCGCCGCCGGCGCCTTTCGCGACCAGCACGCGATCCAGGGGCCGCCCGGCCAGCAGTGCCTCCCGAACCGGATGGATTCCTACAAGCGGGGACATTATCATAAGGGTACGTCATGAGTTCGCAAGAAGACATGATCGCAGGACACTTGCCGGAGATTCCCGACAAGCTTTACTTCCGGATTGGCGACGTCGCGCGCTTGGCGAACATCAAGCCCTATGTCCTGCGCTTCTGGGAAACTGAGTTCCCGGGACTGGGCCCCAAGAAATCCGGCACTGGCCACCGGCTGTATCGCCGCAAGGACGTTGAGACGGTGCTCGAAATCAAGCGCCTTCTCTATCAGGAACGCTTCACGATTGAGGGCGCGCGGAAGTTCCTCGAGTCGCGAGCGAAGCCGGAGCTGGTCCCAGCCGCCACTGCGCGTGGCAAGAGTAAACGGGTCCAGGGCGACCTCTTCGTGGCTGACCGAACGGCGGACCTGATGAAACTCATTGACAAGGTCCGCGAGGAGCTGCGCGCTATCGCCGCGTCTCTCAAGTAGGCTGCCGCGCTGAAGTAAGCCGCCCGCGAGGCGACGCTGCCGGCTCAGGCCGCTCGGCCCCGCCAACCAGGCTTCTGCAACCAGGCTTCTGCAACTAGGCTCCTGCAACCAGGCTTCTGCAACTAGACTCCTGCAACTAGGCTCCTGCAACTAGGCTCCTGCAACCAACCCTCTGCCGCCAATGTGAGGCGAATCGATACGCCGCACGTAACCGAACACGCGCTTCGTGCCGATAGAATGGAACAGGAATGACCAGAAAAGTTCGCAAGGCGGTTTTCCCCGCGGCCGGGCTGGGGACCCGTTTTCTCCCGGCGACCAAAGCAATGCCCAAGGAGATGCTGCCGTTAGTCGACAAGCCCCTGATTCAATACGGCGTGGAGGAAGCCAAGCTCTCCGGCGTGCAGAACATCATCATCGTCACCGGCCGCGGCAAGAGTGCGATCGAAGATCACTTCGACGTCAGCTTCGAGCTGGAGCACCTGCTCGAAACCCGCCATAAGAAGGATCTGCTGGCTACGGTACGGGCGGTTTCCGATATGATCGACATCGCCTATGTCCGGCAAAAAGAGGCGCTGGGATTGGGACATGCCGTCCTGCGGGCCCACGATCTGGTGGCCGACGAACCTTTCGCCGTCATCTTGTCGGACGATATCATCGACGCCGAGACGCCCTGCCTGCGACAGCTGCTGGACGTCTATGAGTTTTATTCCGCGCCGGTGCTGGCGCTAATGGAAGTCCCCCGCGAAAGCATTTCCGCCTACGGCGTGGTGGATGCCGAACCGGTGGCGCACAACGGCGGCCGCGATCGACTGTATCGCATCCGAAACCTGGTGGAGAAACCCAAGGCCGAAGACGCGCCCTCCAACCTGGCCATCATCGGACGCTATGTTCTGACTCCGGAGATCTTCCACTCTCTTGAAACCATCGAGCCCGGCAGCGGCGGCGAGATCCAGTTGACCGACGGACTGAAGCACATGCTGCGCAGCCGGCCCATCTATGGTTATAAGTTCGAAGGCAAGCGTTATGACGCGGGCGACAAGCAGGGCTTCCTGCAGGCCACCGTGGAACTGGCGCTCAAACGCCACGACCTAGGCGCGGACTTCCTGGCATATTTGAAATCCCTGAAGCTGTAGCTCGCATGCGCCTCCTCCGTGCCGTTCCGCTACTGCTGGCTGTGACGATCCCGCTGTCGGCCGGCATCGTGCAGGATGTGCTGGCCTCTTTTGCAACCGGTTCCGACGCCAGCGCGCTTCAGGCGCTGCGTACCTATCGCGCTTCGCTGGGCGTGACGCCGGAATACCTGGAAGCCTTTAGCTGGCTCGCGCGGGCGGAGTTCGACAGCCATAACTATGCGCCCGCGGAGAGCTTCGCTCAGGAGATCTACTTGCTCGCGGCCGACCAGTTGAAGAAACGCCCGCTCGATCGCGAGCCCCACCTGCCGCTCGCTCTTGGCGCCGCCATTGAGATCCACGCCGGGACTCTCGCCGCGCAGGGCCGCCGCAGCGAAGCCGTCACTTTTCTTCAGGACCAGGCAAGTGCCTTCGGGGCCACGTCCGTACTCGCCCGAATCCGCAAGAACCTGCTGCTGCTCACGCTCGAAGGCAAGCCTGCGCCTCCGCTTGAGAACATTGTCATTCCCCGGGGCAGGCCGGCGCTGCTATTTTTCTGGGCGCATTGGTGTCCGGACTGTAAATCCGAAATCCCCATCCTCGCCCGCATCAAGGCGGAGTTCGTCCCGCAAGGTCTGGCGTTCCTGGCACCCACCCAGAAGTACGGCTATGTGGCCGGCGGCGTGGATGCCGGACCGGCGGCCGAAGCGGCTTACATCGAACAGGTGCGCCGCACTTATTACGCTCCCGTGATCGACGGCCCTGCGCCGGTGAGTGAAGCCAACTTTGTTCGCTATGGCGCCAGTACCACACCGACGCTGGTGCTGATCGATCGCGCGGGAATCGTCCGGCTGTATCATCCCGGAACGATGACGTATGCGGAGTTGCGGGGGGCGGTGGCGAAAGTCATCGCGAAGACGCAGGGAGCAAACGATGTGGGCACAAACAAGGCGGGCACAAAATAATAACGGCCCCGATTGCTCGGGGCCGGTTGGTCAAACTCGCTATTGCGAGCCCGTTTTAGCTACTTCTTTTTCTTAGCAGCAGCTTTCTTCTTCGGGGCCGCTTTCTTCTTGGTTGCGAATTTCATCGTGTGATTCTCCCTTTACATCAAAGTACGCGCCACTCATAAGAGCACGCGCTTGTGTCCCCTTTATAAGGTGGATTGATTTGAATGTCAAGAAAAAAATGCACATCGCCGCCGCCGCCGCTCGCGGCCGGCGCGACATGGAGGAGCGCCTGGCGCGCAAAAACGTAAATGCGTAGAATTGTTTTAGGTGCCGCGAAATTCATGAGCGTGTTTCGAAGGCCGATTCATGCGGGTTTCGTGTGGGTCGCACTCGCCGCGACTTTTATCGCGGGCTGCGGCCATCGCGCCGCGCGCGTCAACGCGCCGCTTGCTCCCGCGCGTATCGGCAGCACCGAGACCGGAGTGGCCAGCTGGTATGGATTCCCCTATGACGGACGCCGCGCGGCCTCCGGCGAGATCTACGACATGCGGCAACTCACCGCGGCGCACCGCCGCCTTCCGTTTCAGACCTGGGTCGAGGTTACGAATCTCTCCAACGGAAAACAGGTGGACGTCCGCATCAACGATCGCGGTCCATTCGTGAAGGGACGCATTCTCGATCTTTCGCAGGCAGCCGCGCGCGATATCGATATGCTCCGCGCTGGCACCGCTCGGGTGCGCTTGAAGGTGATCCCGCCGCCGAGCACGCCGCTGCGAGAACCGCCACGCGAACCGGTCGAGATTACGGCTGTGCCTGCCGCAGCGCCGACCGCACCGGCCACCGAAGCGCCCATCGCCGGCGCCGAGCCTCGCGTCCCCGTGCCTTCAGTCACGACGACCCCCGCCAGAGTGCCGCCCGCCGCCAGCTACGCCGTACAAGCCGGAGCCTTCTCCGATTCCGGGCGTGCCGAATCCCTGCGCGCCGTTCTCGCAGACCTCTTCGGCGAAGCCCGCGTCGCGCCCTCAAGTGGACGCACGCCTCCACTGTGGCGCGTGATCGTGGGCCGCGAAATGACCCGCGAGCAGGCTGCTGAACTCGCCATCCGCGTCCGCCGTGAAGCCGGCACTGCTATTGTGGTGCCCGAACCCGAGTCCTCGCCGAACATAACGCCGAACACCTCGCCGGATTCGGCGCCCAAACACTAGCCCACCCTGCGTTCGAACAGCGCGCGGCACATCGTAACTCGTTACCACCCACGTGACTCGCACGACTCGGGTCACTCGTATTACCCGCAACGGTGGGGGTAGCCCCCACCCGCAAATGACTTATCCCATTTCTCGGTATGGGGGGCTTGAGGAAAGTCCGAATCAACCGTAGAGTTTATCTTTGGGAAACGCACCATATATTAGGCCAACGCTCGAACGGCCTGCAACGAACATGTCAGCACAAGCCAGTGAAAGCCGTCACATTCTGGTGGGGCAATCTCCCCGCACGCGCCAGGTTATCCGTTTGATTGAGAAACTTGGCAGGTGCCGCTGGCCCGCGCTGTTGCTCGGCGAGACGGGAACCGGCAAGGAAGTGGTCGCCCGCTCAGTACATAATGTTAAGGCTTCCGGCCCGTTTGTCACCGTAGATTGCTCTTCCATGGTCGGCCCGCTCATGGAAAGCGAGCTCTTCGGGCATGTCAAAGGCGCGTTCACCGGAGCAGCCAACAACAAGTTCGGACTGCTGGAAGCGGCCAACGGCGG
>Ga0207674_10003737_pt1 | contig 18571 bp, 16 predicted proteins | sample KBSCornC72_FD_184303 | JGI IMG/M metagenome (GOLD analysis project Ga0207674, IMG submission 184303) | Corn rhizosphere microbial communities from Kellogg Biological Station, Michigan, USA - KBS Corn C7-2 (SPAdes) (version 2) | ecosystem: Host-associated > Plants > Roots > Rhizosphere > Soil ... | reverse complement strand
CACTGACGGGAGCAGAACGAGGGTTCGTCTTTCTGCGTGATCCAAATGGTGAGATGAAACTCGCCGCCGGGCGCAACAAGCAGAAGCAGCCCATCACCAGCGACAAGGGAATTTCCCATTCCATCCTGCGCGACACGATCGAGTCTCAGGATGAGTTCATCGTTTCGGATACAAGCAAGTTGAGTAACATGGCTGCTCGCCAGAGCATAGTCGCGCACGATCTGCGGACTGTAATCTCGGTGCCACTCCGCATGAGCATGCAGCAGCGGAGCGAGGAAAGAACCGGCGAATCCGGCGGAGTGCTTTATCTCGACAGCCAATTCGTATCCGGTGATTTGTCGAAGGTCGATCACCAGATTCTCCACGCGATTGCCAGTGAAGCGGCGATGCTGTTGGAAAACGCGGTGCTAATGGAAGCGGAAGAATCTCGAAAGCGGTACCAGCAGGAACTTTCCATCGCCGCGGGCATCCAGCAGGGGCTCATGCCGGCGCGCCTTCCTGATGTTCCATTTGCGCGCGTTCGGGCTCGCAACGTCTCCTGTCGCGAGATCGGCGGAGACTTCTACGACGTCCTGTACATCAACGGAAAACTTAACATCGTGCTGGCTGACGTTAGCGGCAAAGGAGTGTCGGCCGCCCTGCTGGCTGCGATTCTGCAAGGCCTAATCTATTCGCACCTCATCGACGATCGCCCGCTCCATGAAGCGGCGAACGCGATTAACCAGTTCCTTTGCTCGCGCGATCTTGGAGGCAAGTATGCAACCCTGTTTCTGGGTCGCATTCACCCGGACGGAAACGTCGAGTGGATTCGCTGCGGCCATGTAGCGCCGGTGCGAGTGCAGGGAAGAGACATCATTGAGAGATGGGAAGCGGGCTGCATGCCGGTTGGATTACTCCCCGTCGCCTCGTTCGAAATGCAGATGGCTCAACTCAAACCCGGGGATCGCCTGGTTGTGGTGAGCGACGGTATTACCGAAGCCGAGAACTCCGTCGACGATCTGTTTGGCGAAGAGCGACTGGAAGATGCCTGTAAGGGCGATGATGCCTTCAACAGGATCATGGAGCAGGTGGCTGAATTCCGCGGAAGCACTGCCCAGAACGATGACGCTACTTTGATGGAAGTGATCTTCACAGCATAGTTTTGCGCCCTGACAGTCCTGTTAAACTGAATTGTCCCCACCTGTTGTTCAAAACCTCTAGGAGAGTGGCAGTTTGAGCGGCTCGCATGAATCCGCCGTGCTCATGCACGGCAAGCCCGTCGCCGAGGAGATCCAGTCCCGGCTGCGCGAAGAAGTTCCCGAGTTCATCGAGAAGTACAAGACAGTTCCGAATCTTGGCATCGTGCAGGTCGGATACAGTGCTGCTTCTGAGCGCTACATAAAAAAGAAAATTGAAGCGTGCGCGAAACTCGGAATGAAGGCGGAACTTCGGTTGTTCCCCGAAGATATCGATGCTGACTCTCTCAAGCACGAGATTACGAAGCTGAGCAATTCGCCGGAGTTCCACGGAATCCTCGTACAGTTGCCGCTTCCGCGTCACATCGAGGAACATGAGTCGGCCAAGACGAACAAGTTCGACATTTTCGACGCGATCGCTGCCGAAAAGGACGTCGACGGTGTAGGCCGTGACTCGATTGCGACGCTCTACAGGGCGCAAGGAAACCGCATCCGCTTTCTTGCGGGGACTGCCTTGGCGGTGCGGCGGATGATCAGCCATTACGGAATCAAGACGCAGGGGAAGTTGGCCGTCGTAGTCGGGCGCAATGACATCACGGCGAAGCCGATCCTTCATATGCTGGGTGGACGAATGTGTAACGCGGCCGCGATCTGGTGCCATCGTTATGTTTCCAAGGCTGACCAGGAGCGTCTGATCCGAAGCGCTGACATCCTTGTAACAGCGGTTGGGGCGGAGAGCTATTCGATCACCAAGGAAATGGTGAAGCCCGGCGTCGTGATCTTCGACGTTGCAACCCGCATCGACGAACACGGCAAGATGCACGGCGACGTTAAACGCGATGTAGCTTCTGTCGCTTCGTACATGACTCCCGTGCCCGGCGGCGTAGGCCCGGTCACGGTGGCTGCCCTTACGGAGAATGTCTTCCGCGCCGCGAAGTTTGCCTGCGGAGCGGCCAAGCCAGGATACAAGTTCTAATTTTCGGGCCGAGTTAGTTCGCGGGTTTCGCTCGACCGGGTATTCAGAGGATGGCAGCTAATTCGCGAGATTGTAGACGTGAACGTAGTCGAACAGCATTACGAAGCCGGATCCAGACATCGAGACGAGGCCAATTCTTGCTCCCGTGCCGAGCCGGTGTGTCCAGGTTCCCCCTCGCTCCCAGGTAAGTCCATCGTGACTGGAGTAGGAAGAGTAGAACTCCTGGCCATTGACGGTTCGTTTCACAATCCGGAGATACGCCGGATCGGATGGAGATGCAAGCAGCGTGCTGCCATAACGAGGGAGCAGATTCGGTACGTATTGCTTGCTGAACTCAATTTGTCGCGTGTCGTTGACCGCCGTCGACGCTAGTTTTATGTAATTCCAATCGTCTTTGTAGATGATCAATCCACCTTCCACAAAATTGAAGCGCCCAACCGTTGGAACGGTACTGGTGAGCTTGATCTCCACCAGGTAGTCGCCGAGCGGAGCCGTCTCGGTTAAAACCGAAGCCGTGTTCGAGCCCTCGAAGAGACTGCCTTTCTGCGAATTGAACTGTAGTGCGCCGCCCGAGACAGCGAATACTGATGCAGCCGGGGGGCGAACCCACGTCCACTGAGGCGCAAGTCGATCACCTTCGAAGTCGTCGGATGCGGAGGTCACCAAGGCGCCGGGCATATCAAGTGCCACGGGTGAGGTCGAGGAAGGTTGGGGCGCGAGCGCCGTCAGGTTTGGAGCAACCTGCGAAAAGTCGGACGGGCCGGCTCCGCCACGAACTCGCGGCCATCCATCAATCCACTGTATGGGATCTATCATCGCGGGCCTGCGAGTCCAACTTCCCGCGAAGTACGGCTTGTTCGAATCGACTGCGTGGTAGAACATCCAGTCGGCTCCAGCGGTGTCGGTTGCTATTGCGTTATGCCCCGGACCAATCCAGCGGTTGCCGTTCATGGTGAGTACGGGCGTACCGCCAATGTTGGGATCAAGCAGGGAGTTGCCATCCTTGTCAATGTAAGGACCGAGCACATGGTCGGAACGCGCCGCGAACACGCCATACCCACTTAGGTTTCCGTCACAACATGTTCCAGCGGAGACGAACAGGTAGAAATAGCCTCCGCGCTTTACTACGTAAGGAGCCTCGTAGCGATCGGGCAATGCGATCTGCGCCTGGCTGCCTTGGTCTGACGTCATGCCGTCGGCTGAGAGAGTTCGTGCGGAAATCCCTCCGGCGAAACTCCCGTAAAAGATGTAGCGCTGGTCGCCATCCTGGACAATCGCGGGGTCGATGGTTGGGCGCATCCCTCGACCCGGAACAGGTTCCGGTTCCACGACGGGAACCGATGAGGCGATCCAAGGACCCGTGGGATTGTCGCTCGTTGCGACATAGATCGCAGCGCCGCCAGCAACCGTGTTGGAGGCTGCGTAGTAGAGGTAGTACTTCCCGTTGAAGAACTCGATGTCCGGAGCCCAGAGATACCCGTTCGAGGCGACCCAACTGGGCTTGCGCGTGAAGACGTCTCCGACATAGGTCCAATTCACGAGGTCTGGGGACTTGGAGATCGCCATGTAGTGTAGCGGCGAGTGATCGGTGAACATCTCACTGGTGCAGTAGAGATACCAATTATCGTCGCCAGGCTTCTGCCCGCGGATGATCGAGGGGTCGGGGCAACTCTCGGCGGTGGCTCCGTTCGCAGTGGCGATGGGCAATGGGTTCGTGTAATACCCGACGCGCTCTTCTGCCAGCGATGATTTGAGGGAGGGAGCACCTCCGCCACACCCAACAGTTACAAGAGACAGCCCGAGCAAAATGAAGACAATACGCACTGTCTTCATCCTAAGTTGTTGCTGGCCTGAGGACGACCTATTGAATGCCTAAGTGAATTCGAGAAAAATTACTTACTTCAAATCACGAGGATTAGGTATGTCGAGAGAAAGATGGCGTCTAGTGCCGGTTCCAGGTGATGCCGCCGTCGGTCGTTCTCCACGTGCTTCCCGCAGTGGTCTTCAGCACACCCTTCACCTCGTCAGTGAACTGAATGGAACTCACGGTTTCTGTCGTTCCGAGATGCACTCGCGCCCAACTAGCTCCTTCGTCATTCGAGACGAATAGCGCGCCCTGTTCTCCACCAGCCCATACAGTGCCGCCAACTACGGAGACAACGCGGAATTTCGTTCCACCGCCAGGTAGCGCTTGCGTCCAGGTCTTGGAGTCATAAGATTTCTCCAGCGATCCGGATTCCGTAATTCTCCAAGTGGGCCTCGGACCCGCAGCCTTCAACCTTGCGAGTGTTCCGTATGAAAATGTCCTGTCGGTCGCACCAATCGGCGGCTGCTCAACTTCCATCTTGCGCGATGCCTTTGCCATCGGAGCGGCAGCGGGGGCCGAGTCATTCACGGCAATATTCGAGATGTTATTCGCCGAATTGCTGGCCGGTCCCTGTGTGCTGGGCCGTGGAGCCCCGGCGGCTATGATCGGTTCAGACTGCTTCTCCGCCATGGCATCTTTCGCAATAGCGGCGTCTGCACGCAACAGTTCGTCGCCCTCCCGAGGTGGTTCCGCAGGCTTTGATTCCGGCTTGTTCGGCAGATCCTTCTTGTAGAGATCGGCAGATTCCCTTTCATTGGCAACCGGAGCTTGCGTGGACAGTTTAGACGCTGTCTTCTTGGAATCCCTCAGCCCTGTTTGCGCGGCTGGGGGCGCTGCCGGCTCAAGTTCCTGTTGTTGGGGTCTCGTCTCAGACGCGATAATTGTAGGAGCATTCTTGTTCGTAGTCGGTTCTCGCCTGATCAGGAATAAGGCACCAACCGCTATGACTGCCGCAATGAAACCAGCCACCGCGACCCATCGAGTTCGGGCCGACTTTGCCGGCCGTAGCACCGTTTGAGGCATCGCAGTTTCCGGGTGCGAGAGGAACAATATCTCGCGGCACTCCGAGCAGTGTGCCAGGTGCCCGAGAATGCGATCGCGTTCCGCTGAAGTCACCGAGTTCTCAGCGAAAGCAGTCAGCTGGTCCGCATCGAGGTGATCGCTGGACGATCCCTGCGAACGGGCTAACTGATCACGAACGGATTGTGGCAGCTGTTCCATGCTCCTTGAGATTACTCCTCGTTTCTCTTATAGAACGCGGCTGAGCCGGGTTCTTGCTGCAAATTCCCACGAACGTCGAGGGTAAGATCGCGGACGTCCAGTTCCTGCATTAACTCGTCAGCTCTCCTGGAACTGATGCCCTGCCCTATCAGGTCTTTGCGGATTGTCTTCCTCAGATCTGAGGTAAGACGGTCCAACTTACGGCTAATGGTGGACTCATGCACTTTGAGCGTGCGACCCAACTCTGCCAGTGTCCGACCATCAAGAAAGTACGCCGCCAACAGGAAGCGCTCCTCCGCACCTAACTCCCGCAAAGCCTTTGACGAAGCCTGCTCCAGAGCAGGTTCTGTCGAACCCGATGCTGCTGGAGGCGTTGCCGCGAACTGCTCTCCTGCCTCAACCTTCTCTTCGAGACTGACTTCGCGCTTGGTGCGCCTGTATCGATTGACGAATTCCTGGGCTAGGACGGTTCGCAGCCAGCCTTCGAGCGAGCCGCGTCCCTTGTAATACTCCAGCTTAGAGACGCGTCGGCCTGCTTCATTGGGAATTCCGTAGAGTTCGGCATAGAGGGAGTCGGCCAATTCTTTAGCGACCGATTCCTCTTTCGCGATCGAATAAGCTGCGCCATATAGAGAAGACCGATATCGAGTGAGGAACGTTTCCCATGCAAGCTCGTTTCCGGCGGCGCATCCGCGAGCGAGAGCTAACTCTTCCAACTTCAGCGATTCAAGGAAGCGAACTAGCTCTGCTTCAACGGCTTCGGCGCAATACTGCTTAGCGATGGAGAGCAGGATGACACCGAAGTCCTTCCGGCTCAGTCCGTAACGGGCGGCTTGGGAGCGTTCGAACAGGCGGTCGCAAGCCGTTTCCACCAGAGCGGACGGCGTCGGACGATCGGCGATTGGCCCCGGAGCTCCCATTTGCAGGAATCCTAGCAATTTCCTTGCAAGAAAGACACTGTCGCGCGTTCTCCATGGGAAGGTACCCAACCCTTTGGAGATCCGATATGTGTTTCTCTAACAGAATTCTCTCTGTCCTCGTTCTGTTCGTGTTGGTTCCAATGGCAGTTTTTGCCGGAGAACGTGAGTACAAGTATTCGGTCCTGGCTCCGATCAGCAGCGGGAACCTGACCATCTATCCTGTCGTCTCCAACGTCAACCGGAATACCTCAGCCTTTCTGACTCTCGATGAGGGAGTTCGTTCGGGGAGCGTAGTCATTACCGAAAGTGGCCAGGTCGCGGGACTAGTTCGGCGTCCGGGACAGAGGCCCACGCATTCCGGAGCAGAGGTGAATCGGCTTGTATTACTCAACAATTCCGATCGGCCGCTGCTATTGCTTGCAGGAGAGATCGTTACCGGCGGCAAACAGGATCGCGTGATCGGGAGCGACCGGATCGTGCCACCGCACAGCGATCCTGTTGATCTCTCTGTTTTTTGCGTAGAGCCCGGCAGATGGGTTGCGCGGAGCGACAAGTTCTCGTCGATGGGGGCGCAGATGGCGCAACCCAGCGTTCGGCTGCCGGCCATGGCCAAGAAAGACCAGAATGCCGTTTGGGAAAACGTTCGCACATCGCAAAGAAACGCTGCCAAAGCAGCGCCAGCCGCGAGCCCGATGATCTCGACCACTTCTTCTTACGCTGGAGTTATGCAGAACGAAGAAGTCGGCCGCAAGGTGGAGAGCGTTGCTGCGCCGCTTCGTCGAGATTATTCAAAACTGATTCGTGAGCTCAAACAGCAGAATGCAGTTGGTGTTGTGGTGGCTGTGGATGGCCAGCTAGTGTGGGCAGACGTATTTGCCAGCACCGAACTCCTCGAGAATTACTGGCCGAAACTCATCCGGTCCTACGCGGCCGAAGCAGTTACGGGCCTGCCTTACAACGGCGACGCAAACCAGATGATGGCTCAGCGATTCATTAATCAACTTGGCGGCGAACGAGAAGTCACGGAAACGGAACCCGGTGTGTTCCGGAGCTCTGAGGTGGATGGCCCCGGCTACAAGGTCTTCTTCCTGGCGTCGCTGCTACCGAAGGTTGAATTCGTTGTCCACACGGCCAAAATGGTGGACGCGTCCAAGGGAGGTCTGTCGCCGACTGAGTAGGTTCGCAATTCGCAAGGAGCAAATCGCAACGGCAATTACGACGCCAACCGAAAAAGCGCAAAGAAAAGGAGGAATTGGGAGGAGCGAACCGACGCAGTTTGTCTATCCAAGGAGTGAACTTGTGGGGATGCATTTCGTCCCAAAGTTGCGCCTTCGCTTGAAGAGCAGAGCCGGCTAGTGTATGCCTTTAAGTAGGTACTCCCATGAAAACTCTATCGAAGACACGGGTAGCGGTGATCGGCGCAGGGAAGATTGGAACCATCCTGCTGCAGGCGATGTTCGACAAAGAACTGCTTTCTAAAGAAAACGTGTACGCAACCGTGCAACACCAGGAGAAGGTAAAGACCGTTCGCAAGACCCTGGGCGTGAGCACGAGCAGCGATAACGTGGCGGCGGTACGCAATGCCGACATCGTGTTGATCTGTGTAAAGCCGCAGACGGTAGGACAGGTTCTGGAGCAGATTGCGCCCGTCGTGACGAAGAAGCAATTGCTGATTTCAGTGGCTGCATCGGTGCCGACGGAGTTCATGGAAAAACGGCTGCCGATCGAGGCGAAAATCGTTCGGGCTATGCCGAATACGCCTTCGATGCTGGGCAGCGGGATGACCGCGATTTGCAAAGGGAAGTTCGCGGATGCTAGCGATCTCGAACTGGCGCGAACGCTGTTCGACACGGTCGGACGAACGGTTATCGTCGACGAAAAACATATGGACGCGGTAACCGGACTTTCGGCGAGCGGTCCCGCGTTTATCTACATCATTCTCGAGTCGCTGGCGGAGGCCGGAGTTAAGGTTGGGTTGCCGCGCGACCTCGCGACATTGCTGGCAGCGCAAACTACGCTGGGCGCAGCCAAGATGGTCCTTGAGACAGGGAACCATCCGGCGATGCTGAAGGACGCAGTGACAACTCCCGCAGGGTGCACGATTGATGGCATTCTGGAGTTGGAAGAGGGCAAGTTGCGCGTGACGCTTATCAAGGCGGTTGTGAAGGCTGCCCAGCGGGCCAAAGAATTGGTCTTCAGTTAACGGGCAAGTACACTCAACTATTTTTGAAAAGCGGTGGGATTCCTATTCCACCGCTTTTGCAGCTTTCATGATCTGCTCTGGGGTCGCGCGTACCCAGTAATTTTCGGTTAAGTTTACCCACCGAACGGTTCCGGTTGAGTCGACCAGGAATTCGGCTGGGCGTGCGACATCGTGACCATGCTCTCCGGCACCAGCATGCACTAGATCGAACTTCCGTATCACTTCAGAGTTTTCATCAGACAAGATAGGGAACTTCAGGCCAGCTTTCTCCGCGAGATTTCTTGAGGCGGAAGGCGGATCCACGCTGATGGCGACAGGCTGGATTCCAACTGCTTGGATCTCTTTAAGATGGTTTTCGATACTCCGTAACTCGGAGTTGCAGGAAGGTCACCAGTAGCCGCGGTAGAAGACGAGCAGGACACCTTTCGGAGCCTGCCCATTCACTGGAGTCTTGAGAAGTTCGGATAGAGCGACGGTTTTCCCCTGCGTATCGGGAAGGCTGAATTCGGGTGCCTTTTGGCCGACCTTCGGGGACTCGTGAGAAGCAGGAAGCTGGCGACCGAAAACAAAGTACCCAAAGACAAATAGCGCGCACACGATCACACTGAGCGTCGCGACGACCGAGGAGACGATTTTCCGAGACCGGGTACTTCCATTTCCAAATGCGCGACGAAGGCCGATCAACAACAGCAGTACGGCTATTGCGATGAGCAGTAAGTTGCCCCAGGGGAAATCTCGGGTCACCGGGAAGCGCACGAAGAATGAAGGGAAACTAATCAGAGCCACGAGGCTGAGCAGGAAGCCAACCCATACCGGCCAAATGGAAAGTCGGGAATTCAGGGGAACCTCCTTTGATCGAATGTGCTCAAAAGCCCCATCGTGCGGTGTCGAACAGCTTAACGAGGTAACGCAGGCTGGTCAACGCGAGACAACTAATTTCCAGGTCGTTCCGACGAAATCAAAGATGTCCACATTGAACTATCCCACCAAATCCGAAAAAAGCCTTGATCGGGACACCGCTCATAGACTTTTTGAACAACCCGCACGGTGCCCGAGGTATCTAGAGCATGCATACCCATACCGAAGAAGGAGATGATCTATGTCTCACCATTATTCGGGCCCCAACTTTGGATTTCCCCATGGAGATGCTCGCCTCGATTTCACCGATCTATTTGCCTTCCCCAAACCGGGCGACTCTAGCAAATCGATCTTGATCATGAACGTGCATCCATCGGTCAGCGCGGTCCCGCCGGGGCCCACAACCGATGAGCCCTTCGCTACCGAGGCGTTATATGAACTGAAGATCGACACCAACGGTGATGCTGTCGCCGATATCGTCTATCGCGTGCGCTTCACGTCCGCCGAAGACGGAGGACAGACTGCGACAGTGCGCCGTGCTGAGGGAGCGCAGGCTGCGAAGACAAGTAATGATGGCTTGGTGATCATAGACGGGGCACCGGTTTCGATGGGACCGGAGGCGCGAGTGACCGAGGCTGACGACTACCGTTTCTTCGCGGGCTGGAGGAGCGATCCATTCTTCTTCGACGTGCAAGGCGCCCTGAACGAGCTACAGTTCACCGGCAATGACTTCTTTGCAGATAAGGACGTGTGCAGCATCGTGCTGGAAATGCCCAACTCGCAATTGGGGGGCAAAGGCGTAAGCCTCTGGTGCCGTACACTGGACGGATCTGGCGGGAAATTGGTTCAGGCGGATCGCGGCGCGCGACCCCAGCAGACACCATTCCTCTCCGGTGAGCAAAACGCTGCCTACCTGGCCGCCGAGCCGGCGGACGATGCGCGTTTCATCGCCCATTTCGCGCATTCACTGGAACACACAGGCGGCTATTCGCCGGAAGAAGCAAAGCGGGCGGCAGAGACATTGCTGCCGGATGTCATGCGTTACGACCCGACGCGGCCAGCTTCGTTTCCCAACAATGGCCGGGCCCTCGTCGACGATGTCGTCGCGGTCTTCATGCCAATTTTTACAAATGGAAAGGTCAAGGGTGATAAGACAAAGGCCCATAGCGATCTGCTAAACGCGTTCCCGTACGCAGGCTCGCCGCATAAAGCCCGATCGATGGAACGAGTTGCAGCGTGAAGGACGAAGGGTTGTCTACTGAATGGCACCCACGCATCCGAACCAGGTTCATTCGGACCTGAGGATCCCCATCGGTTCGACTCGCGATGCTCGATAGGCGGGGAGGGCGCACGCGATCACGCCTATAAGCAACAGAACAATTGGTACAGTACCGAACGTTACGATGTCGTAGCTCTCGGTCTGATACAGCAGCGAGGCTATGGCACGGCCAGTGCCGTAAGAAATGCCGAGCCCCAGCAGCAGGCCGAACGCGACAAGCTTGAGGCCGTGACCGATCACAATGCGAAGGATCTCCGTGCGCTGAGCCCCCAACGCCAATCGGACAGCGATCTCGCGGGCACGTTCGCTGACAGTGAAGACCAGCAGACCATACAGACCGACTGCCGCGAGCAGCAGCGAGCCTGTCGCAAATGCTCCCAGTACCATCGCGCTGAACCGTTGTGGAGAAACCGTTTCTCCAACGCGATCGACCATTGTGGCGATCGACTCGATGGCGAGTTGCCGATCAATGCCACCGATCTCGGCGCGGACGGCAGACACGAGGGCGAGCGGATCGGCGTCGGTGCGAACGGCAAGCTTGACCTGCCTTCCAAATGAAGTCGGAGTGTTGTTCAGCACGTTATCGGGAAGCTGGCTGAATGGTTCGTAGGCGTGAACGGAGGGCTCGGCTCCGAGCGGGCCATCAGCGACGTCGGCAACGACGCCGATTATGGTGAGCCAGGGGTTCTGGTTGTCCGGGACGTTGAGCCCCCATCGCAGGCGCTTGCCGACGGCATCCTGTCCTGGCCAGAAGGACCGCGCCAGCCGCTCGTTGACGATGACGACCCCTCGCGGCTCAATGGCTTCGACATCCGAAAACACCCGGCCGCTCTTCAATTGGATCCCGAGCGTCTGGAAATAGGGGCCGTACACCCACGAAAGATTCGTCGTGGATGGAACCCCCTCTGCCAACTGCGCCTCTTCGGCCGAGAGTACGCGATTTTCGTATCGCTCGAGCGGCAAATCCGTTACCAGCGCAGCCGAGCGCACAGCCGGCAAGGCCGATGCGCGCGTGAGGAGGGCGTGATGGAAACTGCGGACACTCGCCGCGGTGCTGTAGCCAACTCGCGGAAGCGTGAGAGACGCGGTTAGTACGCGATCGGGATTGTACCCGGGATCAGTGGCCATGAGCGCGGAGAAGCTCCTGATGAACAGTCCAGCCCCGACCAGGAGCACGCAAGCGAGCATGACCGTCGTCACGACGAGACTGGCTTGCATATGGTGGCGCCGACGGCCCGGCGTCGAGCGGGAAGTTTCCTGAAGGGCCAGCCCGGTGCGAGCGCGAGCGACGGTCCCCAGCGGGATCAACGCAAAGAGGAGGGAGGTCGCAATGGCAATGCCGCCGGTGAATGCCAGCACACGAAAATCGATCGAGAACTCTTGCCCGGCCGGGATTGCTTCGGCGACGGCCCTGGGCAGCGCGCCTACGATAAGCCGCGAGGCCGCGAGGCCAACCAGGCCGCCGACAATGGACAGAACCGTAACCTCCGTAAGCAGCAACTGCACCAGGCGGGCGCGGCTTGCGCCGAGCGCGGTTCTGACCGCGATTTCGCGCGTGCGCGACGCGGCCCTGCTGAGCACGAGCGTCGCGACGTTTGCGCAGGTCACCAGGAGCACGAGGCCAACAGCCCCGAGGAGTAGCAACAATGGCCGTTCCATGCGGCCGACGATCTCGTCCCGAAGCGGGGCGGCGGACAATCCAACCGCAACGCCCGCTCGCTGCAACTCCGGCGGGTAGTTGGCATTGACCCGTCGTGCCAGCACTTCGAGCTCCGCTCGGGCTGCGTTGAGCGATACACCGCGCTTCAGCCTGGCAATCACACTACGATTGAACCCATTGGCGCGTGCTTGTCGCTCTACGCCGGTGAACGCGATCGGCACCCAGACGCTGGCGGGTATGTTGTTCGCCTGGGGACCACGGCGAGGAAATTCGAAGGCAGCGGGCATGACGCCAATCACTGTGTAAATGCGGCGGTCGAGCGTGATCGTCTGACCCACAATGGAGCGGTCGCCCCCATAACGCGATTGCCAGAGCCCCCAGCTCAATACAGCCACGTTTGTACCGGGCTGATCGTCCTCAGATTGGAAATCGCGGCCCAGCAGTGGGGAGACGCCGAGCAGCGAGAACAAGCCCGCCGAGACCTTGGCACCATCGATCCGGATCGGCTCGGAGCGTCCTGAGAGTTCAAACGGAACATTCGCATACGCCGCCACGTTTTCGAACGACTGCTGGTCACGCTCGACATCGAGAAAGTCCGGCGGAGAGAAGGGCGCATCTTGCGGGCCCAAGCGTTCATGCAAGGCCACGAGACGGTCGGGGTCTGCGAACCCCAGCGGTCGGATTAGCGCCGCATTAACGACGCTGAAAGTCGCCGTATTGAGGCCGATTCCGAACCCGAGCGTCAGGATGACGATGAGGGCAAATGCAGGCTTCTTGCACAGTGTCCGGAACACATAGCGGAGATCCTGGCGGATCGCATCGAGCGCTGGCCAGCCCCAGACGGCCTGCGTATGTTCCATGGTCAGTGTGACGTTACCGAATGTGATCATGGCCTGACGCCGCGCCTCTGTTGGCGTCATACCCTTGTCGATGTTGTCCTGAGTTTCGCGTTCGATGTGATCGCGGATCTCCTGGCCGAGGCCGTCCAGTGCTTGTTTGCGGCGCATAATCGACTTCACTCCTGTTCGGCGGGACGAAGGATGCGACCGACGGCACGGGCCAGCTTGTCCCACTTGCTGGTTTCGACTTCGAGTTGTTTCCGTCCCTTTGGCGTGAGGCGATAAAACTTGGCGCGCCGATTGTTCTCTGACGTGCCTTCCTCGAAGTCTATCCAGCCGCGCCTGATGAGCCGGTGAAGGGCGGGATAAAGAGACCCCTGCTCGACCAGCAGCACGTCATCGGACCCATGCTCGATCGCTTTTGCAATTGCGTGCCCGTGCGCCGGTCCCCAACGTAAAGTTCGGAGAATCAGGAGATCCAGTGTGCCCTGAAGGAGTTCGATGTGATCACGGCTTCGCTTAGTAGACATTCTAGGTGTCGATAGTAGGGTTGCTTGCCTAGAATGTCAAGGTGAAGGGGTGGTGGCCTGTAAATTCGATAGGCTTCGCGCTCTCTCGGGTCAGGGTCCAGCCTTTCACCGGGTGACTTTCGAAAATAGCACCAGCATGAGTGATAGCGGCTCGTTTGTGCCGTGAAATAAAGGCGCAGATTAAGGTTCCGTTAAGTTTCACGAGGGTAACGTCAATCGCACTGTAGTCGCCGGAAGATAGCGTTAGGGGATCGACGACAACCTCCACAATGCCTCGTGCAGCCTGGCCAAGACCGGCTGCGCAAGTAGCAACTAGCTCGAACAGAACAAGGCTTCTGATAGAGACAAACAATTGATAGAAGACGAATGGAAACGAAGATTTTTCATTGCTTGGGAGAGCGGCGGCGAGTTGATTAGTAGTTTTGAGGTGCGTTGTCGCGTCTCAACTCATGAGCTACAGCCTGCTGCACTCCAGCGACAACCCTTCCCGAGGCGGACTCAACTCAGATATCAAGGACCTGTTCGCCGGTGACGGGGCAAGCACATTATGGTACTCGGTTCTTATGCTCTTCGAGTTCTGCTTCTGTGGGCCCTTTTTGCGATCCCAGGGGAGCCCACGACACAAGCGCAACCGACTGCCTCCAACCGCCCTTTTCACCAAACGCCAGTAACGATCACCGTTCTGGATGAGAACGGCACTCCTGTCCCATCCGCCCTGGTCACGATCTCACTTCAAGGAACCGTCCGCCGGCAACTTCGAACAGATTACCTGGGGCGGTGTTTTTTCCTCTCGAACCTCACGACAGCTTACCGAATACACGTCGAGAAGCCGGGGTTCTACGTCGGCAACTCGAACTCTACCGATCCAGGGTTAACCGCTATCGAGCTGACCCTGCCGCATCAACAGCAGGTTAAGGAAGAACTGAACGTGGTGGAGTCTATCCCCGCAATCGATCCGCAGGAAACGACGGACGTAAGGAGGATGGACACGCCGGAAATCGTCAACATTCCTTACCCCACGTCACGCGACATTCGCAACCTACTACCTTTCAATCCGGGTGTCGTACAGGATACAGCCCAGCAGGTGCACGTTGCGGGATCGAGCACCTACCAAACACTCGATCTCCTGGATGGATTCAACATCACCTCGCCTGTTAGCGGACTGCTGGCAATGCGGGTCAGTCCCGATGCGGTTCGTTCGATAGAGGTCAAGAAGACGCGATATCCAGCGGAATATGGCAGAGCGACCGGCGGGGTCATCGCATTTCGCGCTGGCATGGGAGACGATCGATTCCGATTCAATGCAACCAACTTCATTCCGTCTGTTCAGAACAAGAATGGCCTGACACTCGACAAGTTTGTCCCACGCCTCACATTTTCGGGCCCGATTCGTCGGAAGAAGGCCTGGTTCTATGACGGGTTGGAGATCGAGTACGACAACATCGTGATAACGGAGCTGCCGAATGGAATAAACACCAACCAGCTGTGGCGTGGCAGCAATCTGGCGAAAGCACAAGTGAATCTTGCGCAAGCAAATATCATGACCACGGGCTTATTGATAAATGGTTATCACTCGCCACATCAAGGAATCTCTCCTCTAGTTCCGCAGCAATCAACCGTCGACCAAAATAACAATTCCTGGCTCGCCTACGTTAGAGATCAGCAGACTTTTCAGGGAGGCGCTGTGCTTGACCTTGGTGTCTCGGCATCACGCTTTCGAGACAGCTTCGAGCCGCGTGGAAACACACCTTTTGAGATCACCCCGCAGAGCTCAACCGGAAGCTTCTTCGAGAGTGAAGTAAGTCACTCGTGGCGCATTGAGGGCACGGCCGACATGTATTTGCCGCCTCAGCACCTTGCAGGTCGACACGACATAAAGATGGGAATCGGGGGCGATCAAACTTCCTACGAGGAGAACCTCAACCTGACGCCAATATCATACCTGCGAGAAGATGCCAGTCTATTAAGGCGCAGCACATTCTCAACTCGACCAGCCTTCAAGGAAGATAACTTCGAGGCGGCTGTATACGTGCAGGACCGCTGGTCTCCTTCTGATCGGCTGTTGGTTGAAGGCGGGCTTCGACTAGATTGGGACCAGATTATCCGAAATCTGCTTTTTTCTCCGCGCGTTGCATTCGCGTACATGTTGAACAGGAGGTCCGAAACAAAACTCTCCGGCGGTATCGGCCGTTACTTCGATCAGACGCAGCTTGAATACCTCTCGCGAGTGGCCGAAGGAACTCGCATGGATACGTATTATGCGCCCGACGGGATTACTCCTCTCGGACCTCCGGTTCCTACGAACTTCATTGTTGACCGCCAAGTGCTGCAGGAGCCCAAAGCTCTCAACTGGAGCCTGGGACTTGAACAGAAGCTCCCCGCAGCCGTCTATCTCGCTGTGAACTTCATGCAGAAGTGTACGAGCCAGGAGTTCAGTTATGTGCTTCAAAACCCCGTGAGCACGCTGTTCGGCACGTATTTGTTGGAGAATTCACGCGAAGATCACTACTACGCGGTTGACTTCACTGCGCGGCACACGTTCTCAAAGGGATACAGCCTGTTTGGCTCTTATACCTACTCATCGGCTCGAACGAATGCTGCGATCGATTACTTCCCCACACTTTCAATTCTCGGCCCACAGGGAAGCGGCCCGTTGCCCTGGGACACTCCAAACCGAGTGTTGTCGTGGGGATGGTTGCCGGTACCAAAGATAAAACGACTTGATTTTGTTTATGCGTTTCAGTGGCGGACCGGATTTCCGTTTACTTCCGTGAACGCAAACCGGGAAATCGTCGGAGCGTCGGGTTCAATGCGGTTTCCCGATTATCTATCCATCAGCCCCGGAATCGAACTGCGATTCCACCTCTTCAAGCACTACTTAGGTCTGCGAGGTGTGCTGGAAAATGCCACCAACCACAAGAATCCGCTAGTCGTGAATAATGTCATCGACTCACCTCAATATCGGAGGTTCAGTCAATTCCAAGGACGTGCACTAACAGCACGCATTCGGCTCATTGGAACAAAGTGAGTGGAATTATGGCCGAGAGGTAACCCGATAGCCGCAGGAGAGCGATCTGCGTGACCCTTTTACCGCTGCTTTTCTTGGCGAGCGGCTGACCATTGCAAAAGCAATAGGGGGATACTTGATCGTTACGGGCGTGACTGTCTTGGCTTTAGAGCAGGCTGTTCAGGTTCCCTTAATGTGCGACGAGTCAGGATGGAGCTTAGGAGATTGAAATGAAGCTTCGTCAATTTGCCTTTCCAGGATTGTTGATTGCGTCGAGCTTGATCGTCTCAGCACAGCAAACGGACAAAGCCTCCAAGCCCAGGATCACGATGCAACAGGCACGTGCCACAGCCACTGCGAAAGCATCCGGCAAAGTGAAGAGCGCAGAACTCGAGAAAGAGCACGGAAAGCTTGTTTACTCGTTCGATATAGTAACCGATGCGGGCATTCGCGAGATTCAGGTGGATGCGTACTCTGGTGTCATTGTCGCTGACCAAGTCGAGACAGCGGCGGATGAAGCGCGGGAAGCAGCTCAGGAGAGAAAGACCGGGTCGCACAGGAAGATCCAAGAGGCGTCTTCGAGTAATACGCCTAAGTAACCTGAACATAGATAGTTCGACGTTTTTAAACAAATGCGCGTTCTAGTCATCGAAGACGAGCGTCGGTTGGCTGATAATATCGCCCGCAGCTTGCGTGAGAGTGCGGGCTACGCGGTGGATTGCGCCTACGACGGGGAAGAAGGCCAGTTTATGGCGGAGTCGAATCCTTACGACCTGGTCGTCCTCGACCTGATGCTTCCACGCGTGGATGGTCGTGGCGTTCTCGAACGCATCAGGAGCGCCGGGAATTCGTCACCGGTATTGATTCTTACGGCGCGCGATGACCGCGACTCGGTAATCACTTTGTTGAACGCTGGGGCCGATGACTACGTTACCAAGCCCTTCGACCTTGGTGAACTCATTGCTCGCGCCAAGGCTCTAATTCGACGAGGCAAAGGCCACAGTTCCGCTTTGCTCACGGTACGGGATGTGATGATCGATACGTCCACTCGTCGGGTCGTCCGCAATGGAAAGACGGTAGCATTGTCGGCAATGGAGTACCGCGTACTGGAGTATCTGGCACATCGGCAAGATGCGATCGTCTCGAAAACAGAACTGCTGGAGCATCTCTATGATTACAACTGGGAACGTTTCAGCAACGTGATAGAGGTCTACATCTCTGGGCTGCGGCGGAAAATGGACGACAAGAATGGCGAGTTGATCCAGACGCTTCGGGGCCAAGGTTATAGGTTGTGCGGTTAGCATGAAGAGACTGTCCATCACTCGCCGCTTGATCGTATCGGTTCTACTGACCCAAGTCGTGTTAACCGGAGCGGTTGTCGTGCTCGCCACATATCTCACGAAGTGGCAGCTGCGTAAAGCCTTTGACTCCGAGCTTCACGGGCGGGCTATGAGTGTGGCGGCGCTGGTTCGTTTCAGTGAGGATCAACACCCGCGGTTGATTTTCGACAGCACTCTAATGCCTCCTCCGCTGGACCGCGAACGACACGACATGTACGACATAATTGCCAAAGATGGCAAAACTATCGGACAGTCGCCCACCTGGAGTGACAAGGTTTCGTCGGCGACAATGCTGGACCGATCCTATTGGACTGCTCATGTAGCTAACGAACAATACCGAGTGATCCGGTTAAAAGACATACCGGTACTCGATTCTGAAGGTCCGGAGGTCACGGAATCCACAACCATTACCGTTTTGTATGCGGCCTCTACCGAAGAAATTCGGGAGCGAGTTTGGGCCGTCGCGATCCTGACTTCTATTGGCAGCTTGGTACTTCTCGGAATAGCCACTTTAATTAGTGTATTGATGGTAAGGAAGGGATTAGTCCTTCAGCCATATCGCCCAGTACAGGTTTTGCAAAGAACATCTCTATCAAAAAAGAAATACCGATGATGCTTACCAGCGAGATGATGAATGCCTCGAGTTTTCGGATCCCGATCTTGAGTAGCAGGAGCAGCATAAAAGTGTCGAGCACC
>Ga0207674_10003733_pt1 | contig 18588 bp, 18 predicted proteins | sample KBSCornC72_FD_184303 | JGI IMG/M metagenome (GOLD analysis project Ga0207674, IMG submission 184303) | Corn rhizosphere microbial communities from Kellogg Biological Station, Michigan, USA - KBS Corn C7-2 (SPAdes) (version 2) | ecosystem: Host-associated > Plants > Roots > Rhizosphere > Soil ... | reverse complement strand
ATGCCATAGCTGCCAGCAACATTATAGGTATCGGCGAGTCCGGCATACGCGAGCGCATAATTCGGATCGGCTGCAATCGCCTGCTGAAATAACTCAATGCTCTTTTTCAATCCATCCTGCGTACGCCCCGCCCACTGCTGCCGTGCTTCCAGATACAGCCGATAAGCTTCAGGACTGTTTGTGCCTGCGCCACCCAGCTTCCGCTGCTCTTCACCGCTGAGCTGCACGTGCAGGCTCTTCGAGATGTCTCTCGTAATATCGCTCTGCACCTGTGTGATATTGGCTTGCTTTGGTGTGTACCGCGATCCCCATAACTCGCTTCCGTCGGCAGAGTTAACCAGTTCTGCATGGATGCCGAGCTCGTCACCATGCAGTGTGATGCGCCCGGTTAGCACTGCAGCCACTTGCAGCGCCTGTCCGACTTTCTGCGGATCGTCCTGGTTGTTCTTGAAGCGGAACACCGTGCTTCGCGCCATCACCTTCACGCCCGGAAGCCGCGAGAGCGTGCCGATGAGGCTTTCGGTCAAGCCGTCGCTCAGGTATTCGTTGTTCGGATCCGCCGTGGCGTTCACAAATGGCAGCACTGCAATCGATGATATTTTGGTGGCTTCAGTCTTCGGTCGTAGCCAATACGCGCCGGCGACAATTCCCGCCACCAGCACGAAAGCCAGCGCTGTCCACCAGAGCCGGCGCGCCGCTGTTGTGGACGAACTCTCAGCAGGCCCTTCCGCGACGGAGACTCTTGCACCACCCGAATCCTGATTTCGTTTTAGTCGCGACAAGTCCGCCCGCAGCTCTGTCGCGCTTTGATAGCGCAAATCGCGATCCTTCTCCAGCGCTTTGCTGATGATGCGGTCGAGTTCCAGGGGCGTCTCTGGATTCAACCGTAGCGCAGAAGACGGCTGGGCATCGAGAATTGCTTTGAAGATTACCGCCGAACTCTCGCCGCGAAATGGCAAAATCCCAGTAGTCATCTCGTAGAGAACGACGCCGAACGAAAACAAATCGGTGCGAGCATCGAGTTCCTTTGCTCGAGCCTGCTCCGGAGACATATAAGCGACTGTACCCAACGTCGATCCGGGGCTGGTCAGATGTGGTCCTTCCATCGTGCGCGTTTGCGTGTTGCCTGACCCCGAAGGAGAATTCCCCACCTCCACCTTAGCTAACCCAAAATCCAGAAGCTTGAGATGGTCGCGCTTAGTGACAAAGATGTTCGCTGGCTTTATATCGCGATGAACGATACCCCGGGAATGTGCGGCATCAAGTCCTTCAGCGATCTGGATGGCCAGTGAGAGCACCCTTTCAATCTCTAAAGGTTTTGCGGCAATGAGATGTTTCAGGGTTATACCGTCCAGAAACTCCATGACGATGAACGACTGCTCCCCCTGCTTGCCGATTTCATAAATGGTGCAGATGTTGGGATGATTGAGAGCCGACGCCGCCCGCGCCTCGCGGCGAAAACGTTCTAAAGCTTGGGGGTCCCGCGAAAGATCATCTGGCAGGAACTTGAGGGCGACGAAACGACCAAGCTCGGCATCCTCCGCTTTGTAAACCACGCCCATCCCGCCACCGCCCAGTTTTTCGACGATGCGGTAGTGCGAGATCGTTTGATCAATCATTCAGCAATGCCTTTTCGATAGTTGCTACATCTTACGGATGGTGGCAAGGGGCGGTCAACGAAAGCATTCTGGCGACCACAGGCGGATAGCAATGGTCAACATGGTGATGAGAACCTCAGTTTACGAGACCAGGCGTATCACTCATGTGTGCTTTTTCTTCGCTTTTTTGGGCCTCAATGAGTGCTACGACGATTTAACAACAACTATGACAAACATGTGCCTGATGACGCGAGTTGCAAACAATGGCCACCACTCACGTTACACGTCTATTCTATTGAAATGCGAAGGTTCTTTACCGTACTCGGACTGGCGAGTCTTGCAATTGCGTTCTACGTCTCCCCTACAGCCTCCCCTAGGTTGCCCCAGAGCGCAACTCAGAAAATCGGCGCTTTGATGACCACGTTATTTGAACGAGGTCAGTTCAATGGCGCCATCCTCGTTGCAAGAGGGGGAAAGATCATCTATCGCAAGGCTTTTGGGAAGGCGAACGCTCAGACGGGTGCCGGTTTTACGCCTGAGACTCCGTCCAATATCGGCTCCGTTACCAAACAAATTACGGCAATGGCGATCATGATGTTGGCTGACCAGAAGAAACTCGGTTTCGACGATCCCGTCTCGAAATATATTTCCGAGTTCTCCCACTCGACACACTTCAGCAAAATTACACTGAGACATTTGTTAACCCACACTTCTGGAATACCCGACTATGGCGATTTGGCGATTGACGATTCCAATCTTGATCAAGAAGGTCTCATCGCAGATCTATTGAAAAAAGAAGATACCTTTACGGCGCCAGGCCTGAGATACCGGTACAGCAACCCCGGATATGCGCTATTGGCGATTGTGGTGGAACGAGTCTCAGGCAAGCGCTTTACCGGTTTTCTCGAACAGGAGATTTTCAAACCTGTTGGCATGAGCGACACTTTTGTTTACGACGGTCCGGAAAAGAAAACTGCGCGGGCAGCTGTGGGATACGACCAATTTGGAAACGTAGATGACGGCGCGCCAACACGAATCCCGGGAGACGGAGGCATTTATTCGACGGTGGACGATCTATTCAATTGGGATCAGGCTCTATATACGGACAAGCTCGTGCGGTACTCAACATTATCCGAAGCGTTCACGCCCGGCAAAGTGCAAGAAGGCTCTTCGATCTACGGTTTTGGATGGAACGTAGTGAAAGAGGACGGCAATAAGTACCTTTGGCACCAAGGCAGTCAATCGGGGTTCAGAGCGTTTATTGAACGGCGGCTCACGGACAGGGTCACCGTCATCATGCTTACAAACAAAGGAAACAGTAAGCGCCAGGACATAGACGCTGCTATCCAGAACATCCTCGTAGCCAAACCGTACACTTTGCCGAAGCAGTCTGGCGCCGAGAGACTGTACAAAACTATCCATGAGTCAGGAATTCAGGCAGCGGTGCAAATGTACGATGCTCTCAAGAATGCGAGAAACCCCGACTATGACCTGGGGGAGTCCGAGTTGAATACGCTGGGATATCAGCTGCTTTACGGAGACAAGCGGGTGAACGACGCAATCGCGATCTTCAAGTTGAACACGGCCGAGCATCCCGCGTCTTCCAACGCCTTCGACAGTCTGGGCGAAGCGTATCAACAAAACGGGGAAAAGAACCTTGCAAGAAATTGCTATCAGACAGCCGTCAGACTGGACGCTACGAATAGCCATGCGGCGGCCATGCTAAGGGATTTGAGATAGCCGTAATCATGCTCGCTACTCTTGCCGAGCGAAGGTAGGCGACACGAGCAATCCGGAAGTCAATTTCTGAAGGGCAGGCGTTATCACTCTCTTGCGCTTTCTATTCGCCTTTTTTAACCGTTCTCTCGCCTGTTCATGTCTTCCATCTCCTCGTGATGCTACTCGGATATGATCGATGGCGTGTCTTACTTGATATCCAGACGATCATTTTGCAAGATGCTCGCCGCAGCCCCTCTCTCTAGAGCTTTCGCCGACGAGCGCAACATGTTTCTCTCCTTGAACAGCGTCCTGTTGCAAGGTCGTGTTCACTGGCCTGACTTCGCGCGCTTGGCCGCGCAAATTGGATTTCCCGGCACGGACATCATGCTGCGCCCGGCCATGCAAGCCGGCTTTCGCGCGACCAACGACCTACTTGCCCGTCTTAAGATCAGACCAGCCGTCATCGATTTTCCGGTGGAATTCCGGAAAGACGATGCAACCTTCAATTCCTCGCTCACCCAGCTTGACGCAGCCGCCCAGTTCGCAGCCGCTATCCACTGCCCACGCATGATCACCTACATCATGCCGTCCAGCGATACGCCAAAAGAGGAGCTGCGCCAAACCTATAAGCAGCGGTTTACAAAAAGTGCCCGCATTTTGGCGCGTTCCAACGTCCGCCTTGGCCTCGAGTTTCTAGGTCCCCTCGAACTGCGCAAAGCCCACAAATACGAATTCATTTGGCGTATGAACGATATGCTCGGGTTCGCCAAGGAATGCGGTCCCAACGTCGGACTGCTGCTCGATTCCTGGCATTGGCACCACGCAGGAGCCACCACAGAGGACATCATTGCAGCCGGGCGCGATCGCATCGTGCACGTCCATTTCAATGATTCGCCGAACTTGCCTCCAGAGCAGATCCACGATAATCAGCGGCTGCTACCCGGAGAAGGTGTCATTAACTTGACCGGCTTCTTGCAGGCGCTCCACCGCATCCACTACAGCGATGCGCTTAGTGTGGAAGTCTTCGGGCGAACGAAGGACATGACACCGGAGGCAGCCGCGAAAACCGGCCTCGACAGTTCACTTGCTGTGTTTCGTAAGGCCGGAGTTCCCGAAGGCTGAAGGGCGGGGAGCGCTAGGGTTCCTGCTACACGCCCCTCCGTCGTATTTTTTAAAAAGTTTTTCTGAACGCGACCGAGCACGTTCACGAAGCGGGGGTGGGTCGGGTACCCCCTAGTCGATCGGAGGGCTTGGTCGGTTCGATCCCGACTAGCTCCACCAAATATTTTCAGTTCGTTGGGCCGCTTTCTCAGAACTTCCAACACTCCAAAAACAGCCGCGCTTTGCCTCCGGTCTTCAATTGGGGGAAAAATACGTTAAAATCTGTGCCTCGCAGTGGCTCACCTTTGCCAACGTTCGAAGATTGCATCTTGCGGGGTTCTTCTGGCGGCGTTGTGCTTCGGCGCGGGGAAGGACGACGCCAACCTGAAATCACTCTACGACAGCCATCAGTGGTTCGAGCTCCGTGTTTCCGTCAGGACAGGTGGTGCATCAGCGTTCTATCGGGGAGCTGTGGCTTGCGCATTCAATGATCAGCGTCAATGCGAAAAGGAGTTCCGAGCTGTCTTTAAGTCCGCCGGGAGGTCGGATGAATCGCTCGAAGCACACAGGGTTTTGGCTTCTACCTACTTCACCCATGGGGAATACAAGAAGGCGTTAGCACAGGTGGATGCCATCCTTGCTGTCAGACCCACTGATTCCGACGCTCTGGGCAGCCGCCCTGTGCTCACTGCCCTTGCCGACTCTCCCGACCAACACCTTGTGGGCGCACACACCACGGTGAAACTGCAGGATGGAGGACTACCATTCTCAATCAATGGTGTTAACGCGACGTATTGGTTCGATTCGGGAGCGGAGCTTTCGGTCATGACCGAGTCCGAGGCTAAACGCTTCGGGCTACAAGTACACCCAACAACTGCCAAAGTAGGAGATGTGAATGGAACCCAGTTCAACACACAGATTGCGGTCGCAGATGAACTTGCCATCGGCTCAATTCGTGTCAAGCATGTGGGCTTTCTGGTCTTGCCTGACAATCAACCGCCGTTCAATGAGGCGTCTCCAGGCTCGCGCGGACTCATAGGAATACCCGTGTTGCTGGGGTTTGAAAGGTTTGCTTGGCGCGCGGATGAGACTTTCGAGATCGGACCAAAATCCTCGCACAATAACGTGCCTCACGCGGATCTGTGCTTCGACGGAAACCATCCATTGGTGCAGATCGCCTACGACCAACGACCATTGACGTTCGCTTTGGATACTGGCGCTACGAATACCGACCTCTATCCACCGTTTGCATCCGCATTTCCCGAACTCATCCGCTCTGCGACCAAAACGGATTCGTACAAGATGGAAGGTGTCGGCGGTACCAAGTACATGGAGGCTGCAACTCTTGAGTCGTTGAAGTTCAGCATCGGCGGATTCCCGACTACACTCAAGTCAGTGGGAGTGCTCCTCAACCCCACCTCCGGGGCCAGCAAATTTTTCGCTGGAAATCTCGGGATCGACCTGCTGCAACAAGCACACAAGACGACGTTTGATTTCAAAGCAATGACTCTCACGCTCAAATAGTTCTTCGTTCAATCGGGGCAATCATCATTATCAGCCCTCTGCGCTTTTTGTTCGCCTCTCTTGGCGATGATGAGGGATATGGATATTTCGCCAATTGCCTATTCCTCCATGCCGGTTGGGGTATCATAGGCCGCCAATATGAAAAACACTGTGAACGTGCTGACGGTTATTCTGCTCGCTATAGGCGGAGCTTTTGGCATGGCCGGTACTTTCGTCGCACAACGAAATATTCAGGCGGCAGCGTGGGCTCTCGATGGCGTTGCTCTGGTTGTGGCTACCACTCTCCTGGCCTTGAAATTCTTGAGAGCGGGAAAGGACGTAACCGCCGCCGGCTTTCTAGTTTTCTCTATCGGAGAAAGCGTAATGCTTGTCGGGACTGCAACGAGCCTTACCGAAAGTGCCTCCTCATTTGCGGCGGGCACGGCATTATGGTCTGCTGGCCTTCTGCTCACCAGCATTCCTCGTGAGTTCGCAGTCTGGACGCGAGTGGTCGCCGTGATAGGCTCGGTTCTCTTTGCGGTCACATCTGCAAGAATCTTTTGGGGTGGCCAGATATTCCCGACCTCAAGGCCATTGCCCTTCTACGCCTACCCGTTTCTCGTGCTTACATTCGTGGGCTGGATCATCAAACTGCTGAAGGCGAGTTGAAAGAAACGAGTAGACCAATTGCAAATGGCAGCTCCGGCGACTCCGAGCGGTGGGGGCAGTGAGTGTAATAGAGATATCCGAACATCAGCCGCATATCGAGGGACATGTCCTTCCACTTCTTAGGGTAGCGAATATCAGACATCGTTGGTCAATCCTCATCTCATCACGGCACACGAGTATCGTGGCTGCACAATCATATCGAGATTTTTCACCAACTTTATCGACAACAATGAATACCTATCACATACACAACAGAGAGGTTTATGCAAGGCGTGCAAGAAGCACATCAGGGCGCCAGAACCCGAACCAGCCGGATCGAAGCTAGACCGGGAGTTCCTCCAGCTGCACTGCGAATGAGCTTGGCCTCGATGTAGTACGCGCAGCACCCACCTAAGTCCTGACTTCCCTCTGATGGGCCTTGAGCGAACGAGAAGTTGAAGAAATTGCCGTCGAAAATGGTTGGCTCTGGCTCCTGGAAGGCTGGCTGTGGCGGGTAGTGTTTGCTATCAAACGTCAGCAGTGTGGTTAACTGGCCTGTTCTCACATTGAATTGCTTCAACGTGACAATCACTTGAGCTCCGTTGCCGTTATCCAAAAACCGCACCATCAGCGCCCTGGCTTCGCAGCAAGGCTGGCTGATTGGATTTAGCAAGTCGCCCGCAGGAAGCACGTTATAGCGGAGGGTCACGGTTCCGGTTGTAAGCGAGGGTCTGACAGAGGCACGTTGGTCAGTGAACCGGTAGGTTAAGATGCTTGACTCGTCCACGCTGCCTGCCGATGCGATCCAAATCTGCGCTGCACCTATTTGCGACAGGGCGATGACGCAGAGCCCTAAAACTGCTGCGCGACCGCAATTTGCGGAACGTCGTAGTATTTTCATTTTGTTTTCTCCTCTCGGGAAGGAACTCTCCTCAGGCGATTTGGAAAAGGAGGGACGGAACAATACCGGGCGTCTTATGCAGAAAACCGTCTGCGGAGGGTTTGAATTAGTGGAAACGGTAACCGCAAAACCAAGGAGGACGGCACTGTAAAAATATACAGGTCCAAGAAATTACAGGCGACTTTTCAGTTTTGCCGGGTCAATGAGGGTACTCGCGATTTGCGCCATTTGCGAGGCCGCCCTGCCCTGCGCCAAGAACACTTGTTTTCGTTGCGCCTGCCTCTTCCTGGGGGGAGAAATTTCAGTCATACACCGATTTATCGCATTCGGAACAGCAAGGGCTTGCAGACTGGTCGCGACCCCTATCCGCTTTGGGGAATCTAGTTCATGCGTTGGAATGGTAAATCTAGGGAAGACTCCCAGCTAAGGACGTGCTTAGAAAATAGTCTTCTTGGTAGGTCTCGCGACCCTTAAGAGCGAGACTTGGTAGTTGAAACGGCGCAAGCCACGATGCCCAGTCTGCAAGAATGGCATAGCAAGTATCTCCCGGTTGGGTTACGAGTTAAGACCTTGCGAGGCAGCGGCTGCGATCGGTTGCTTCCGGCTGAGCCAGTAACCTAATACCGCAAAGAGAAGGACGGCGGGCAGGCCGGTCAGTCCGCAAGCGATAAAGAAAATGCCGTAGCCATGAATGAGGCCGTGCGTGGTGCTCAGGTTTTCGACCTCAGCGCCCGAAAACCCCTTCAAAATCTTTCCTAGCCAGGCATAGGTTGAACTCAAGAGCGCATACTGCGTGGCCGTGTATCCAATGTTGGTGAGACTCGACATGTACGCTACAAGCGCAACGCCTGCAAAGCTGATGCTGAAGTTATCGCCTGCCATAACTAGAGCGAAGAGACGAGTACTTGTGCCCGAGAACGCGAGAGTCGCATATGAGGCAATCGCCGCAGCCTGCAGAATGCCCCCGATGATGAGCGCGCGCATGTAGCCAAGCTTCAGCGAGCAGAATCCGCCCGCTGCGATGCCTGCGAACGTAGCGATGAGTCCGATTGAGCCGCGCACCTCTCCGACTATTTGCTTCGAAAGACCGATGTCGTGGTAGTAGGGATTGGCCATCGGTCCCATGATGAAGTCCGGCAAGCGGTACAGGCTGATTGCCGCCAACATCACAAGCGCAAGCCACCCATGTGCGCGGAAAAAAGCGATGAACGGTCCCACAACAGCGTCAAAGAAACCGCGCGGCGTCCAAAGAGGTGCTTCGCGCTCTTTCTTATTCATCACCGCATCTGCGCGCTGCGGTTCCTTTGCAAGCCAGGTCGCGATTATTCCAAGGGCCATACTTGCGCCGTAAATACCATAGGACAGGCGCCAGCCGACGGTTGCTGCGACGATAAGGATCACGGAATCGGTAGCCAGGAGCGCAAGGCGGTAGCTGAACTGATAGGCAGACGCGAGAAGGCCTTGTTCCTCTCCATCGTCTGCCGATTCAATTCGCCAGGCATCGACCACAATGTCCTGCGTCGATGAGGCAAACGCGACGACAAGCGCCAGAGCGCCGAGCCGGCCGAGCCCGGCTTTCGTGCCAGTTCCGCACATCGCGGCCAACGCCAACCCGACGAGAATTTGCGAGAACATCATCCATCCGCGCCGATGTCCAAGCCGCTTAAACAACGGCAAATCGACGCGATCCATTACGGGCGCCCACAGAAACTTCAGCGAATAGGCAATGCCCACCCACGAAAGAAATCCGATCGCCGTCAGTGAGGTGTGTTCATCGCGCAGCCAGTAGCCGAACGTATTGCCAACCAAAAGAAAGGGAAGCCCTGAAGAAAACCCGAGCAATAACATCGCAAGCGTTTTGGGTCGCAGGTAATCGGCGATCCGGTGCTTGTGCGAACTCACGCGTTCATTGTCTATCGGAGCCTCCCGAAACTCAACCATGTACTCCGGCCGTATCTGCTGGCCGCACCAGGCGCATCAACCCCTATCGAAAGCTTGCGGCTCGAAAAGCTCCACTCAGGTCCTCAATGAGTTCTATTGCGATTCTTCGCCAACTGCCCCCCATCTGGATTCAGGTTTATCTCACTTCGAGAGTCAGGAGGTTCGAGGAGACCGCAACTCCCTTGCCGTGGTACGTGGTGGTGCTATCGCTACGCCGAAAAACTCTCTCCGTCGTGATGTAGACCTGGTATTTCCCCGGCTTGCTCGGCAGATGTAACGTGAGCCACTCAGGATTTCGGTAGCCTGAAGGGTTAGAACGGAAAAGGGTCGGAGACAATTTGTAGGGTATGCGAGTTCCTTCCTGACTTAACCATAGGTGGCGCGAGTCGCAACAAACGGTGCCGACTCGCTCTTCCCGAGGCTGGTTCCAGACGGTTCTGCCATCGGTGAGATGGACAACATCCGAACTTGTCGCGCTAGTGGCTTCGTTCCAGCCTTCGAGAATCTCTATATGCCACAGCCCCGAATATGTTGATGTGTAGAACTCTTCGAACGCGACTGGCTCCGACACAGCAAATTGTTTTCTGCCGTCGCGTGTACGAATTTCTAGTTCAACGCCAGAGGGATTCTCACCAAGGGCTTGTTTGTGTTGTCGCTGAAACTCAGAGTGCGAACAAGCGAAGAGAAACAATGCCGTTAAAAGCGCCCACAGATGAGCGTATCTGAACCGATGGCGAGGCTCCATAACTTCGATTAGATACCCATCAGCGTTGAACAAGGTAGCTACCTTCCGTAACGAGGAGGTGCCCACCTGAAATGAATAAGGTCAATTGAGGCAATCGGCGTTAGCGCTCAAATATCCCGCCCAAGGCACTTGAGTGAGGTTTCGCGGAGTATTTTTGTGAGACGCTTCACCGCATAAGCACGTGGTCCCTACAATTTTCTACCAGAATGCGAAGTTATAGCCGTCCTGCGCTGTTGTCTTCCCATCACCACGAACGACCCAGAGTTGCACAGGAACCCATCGATATTGAGACTTTGCCAACTCGGATGCGCTTGGGAAAGTGACGGTTATGGAATTGTCGCTCCAAGAATTGATATTTGCGCCGACTACAAAGGGAGGCCAAGAGCCACCACCGTATAGAATTATGCCATTGGGTTGAGGCGGGTTCGTGGCTGTCGAGGTGGCGACGGTTTGCGTCTGCCCGCGTGGCGGTGTCTGCGCTTTGGGGTTCGCTACACTTCCGAATGAGCACCCCCAAATCGTGTACTTGCCACTCGGCATGAATGAATTGTAGGTTGCGCCGGTAACTCCCAGAATCCGGAATGAAGAGTCCTTCCCACACGCCACAGCTATTTGTGTTGGCATACCGGACGACAACCAAACCGCTCGGGTGGGCAAAGCCGTCGTTGCCGAGGGTGCGCCGCCTTGAAAGCTCCTCGTCTGAGCGGGGCCGATATTTGCAGGCGAAGCCGGTTGTATACCCGCGGCAATTGGAGAAGGTGCTGTGCCCAGCACACCGCCTGCGCTTGGGGAACGCTGAGGCGACATGACCGCCGTCATGCCCGATGTGCCGCGAGGCGGCAACGGCTGAGGATTCAATTGCACGGCGCTGCCCGGACTATTGCCCTGGACCGCCCCTCTACCCTGCGCTTGTGCAGCCGCACCGCTCTCGAGCATTCCTCGGCTGGGTGCATTGGACAGCAAGGTTGGCTGATTGGAAGATGAACCGGTTAGCAACGCGGCCCCGCTGTTGTTGCTGTTGGTGCTCATGATGTGCGCTGGCGGCTGCAGCACAAAATTCACGTTGTAGGCGTAATTTCCGCACGTCCACCATTGCGAAGTCAGATCGGATGGCGACGGTAGTGCTGGAGGAAGATTGTTACATTTTCCATTGATAATCTTGATAGGTTTGGTGATCGCGACGGCAGCTGCCACTATGGGCGAGAATGCCCGCGGCGTAGTTACGTTCACCTGCACTTGCACATCCTCGCCAACCGGTACGTGATTGAATCCGTAGGTGCAGACTCCATACGTTCCCACCTTCCCGACGTATTTGAAGTTATTGCTTTGGGTCGAAAGGGGCTTGAATTCCTCCTTTCCCGAACTGCCAAGCGGAGTCCCGAGGCTTACAGTCACCGAGATTCCATCACAACTTCCCGCCGGCTTATGACTGATAGTGCTCGCATTCCAATACACAAGCCCTTCGATTGTCCCTGTGTACGGCGCAGGCAAGTTAGTCGAAGGCTGAGCCATGGCGGTTCTTGGTACACCGCTTTTGGGTTGTGCCTGGGCGGAAGGGTTGTGCCTCTGCGGCCCCGGGGCAGTTGCGTTTGGGACCTGTGTGGGCGACACCGCAACCGGCTGCTGAGAGAATGCGCCGGCAAGCAAAGTGATGACCGCAAGGAAGCCGAAACCAAAACTCCTGAGCATAACGACCACCTCCGAATACTTCGGCATGAATAAAGGAGAGTCGTTTAGGGGTCAAATGAACCGAGGCTGAAATGGTAATGACTCACTAAACTGTCTGGCCTGAATGAGTTATGGCACCAACTGATTTGCCGAACGATATAGCGATCTTCGGTTTTGGAGCGCAGGTTTCAATGAGCAAAATGATTCCATGACAATGTCGGCTTTCGCCGGGTTGGTGGAAGAAGGCTGTCGCGACAGGCTCAGGCAGCTTCAGTCTCTAACGCCGCCAAGGCTTCTTCCGCGCTGCTGTACTGATCGCCACGCCCGGATATACTCCAATATTCGCATTCATCGCCTCGGCCTACATTAAATCCGATCAAAAAGACGCGCGCTCCCGAGGGCGATTCCACTTCGTAACGCTTAACAGTGCGCGAGGTCTCTCGGATTTCGTTGAGAAGGTGTCTTGTGATTGCCATGGTTGATTGATGCCCCCCCGCTCCTGCGGATCGACGCACATGGCAATAGTGAAGTAGGGTCCGGAATCGTTTCAATGCGCCCAGGGGCTACAAACGCAAGCGAACAAGTCTTCCGCGGTCGGTGAAGGGTCAATGAGTGTAATAGAGATTTCTCACCAATTGGCCCATTCAACAACAATTGTTCGCAAGAACGAAACCGCTGAGTTAGCATCAGCGTACTTAATCAGGGCGAATTCGTCGTAGAGGTGCATTTTGTCATGCGAACTTCACGTTCACTCACCGTCTTGAGCCTATTTTTTCTTATGGGCGCCGCGCTTGCCCAGCATCCCGCTGCGCCAGCAACATCGGTCATGGTCGTAGCTGACTTTCACATGTCCAATCCTGGCCAGGACCTACACAATGTCACCGTGGGAGATGTACTGACAGCGGAGCGGCAAACAGAGATCGCGACCATCATCGGTGCGCTTGCGGATTTTCACCCAACCATCGTCATGGCAGAGTGGCCGGCAGAGCAGGCGAGTGAGCGCTATGCCAAATATCTTGCCGGCTCTCTCTCGCCCGACCGTAACGAAGTTGTGCAACTCGGTTTCAGGCTTGCGAAAGCAGCAGGGATCAAGCATTTCTTTGGCATCGATGTAGACGGTGACTTTCCCTACGGCGCTGTCACGAGCTTTGCTCAAACGCATGGGCAGTCAGGACTGCTCGAGGGTGCGAACAAGGAGATCGAAACGTTCATACAGACGCAAACGGAAACACTACGGTCCAAGGGTATCGTAGCGACCTTGTTATCTGAACGATCCCGAACGTCTCAGCCCACGACAACAACTTTTATCGACAGATGCTCCACATTGGTGAGGGTTCCGAGCAGCCGGGCGTGGATTTGTTGACAGGATGGTATCGTCGTAATTTTGCTATCTGCGCGAACGTGATTCAAAACAGTCATCCCGGCGACAGAATTGTCGTATTTTACGGATCCGGGCATGCCTTCTTACTTCGCCAATGCATCGCTGAGACACCCGGCTTTCAGCTTGTGGAGCCAAACAGGTTCCTGCCCGAGTGAATCGGCTGCGTTGCTGTATCGTTGAAGATACTGGCGGGTGTCAATTGGCAAAATCAAGCGATTGCACAAGATTGAGCCGTTTGTTCGCCTTTTTGCGTCAACGAGTGAAATCGAGATTTATGGCTACGAATCACCTAGCCACTTTATTCTGCGCCGAGCGTAAGAAGAGTGGGGCCGTTTAACGGAGAGCACTGGCGGGATGATTGGGAACCACCCCGCGCAGCGAGATCAGCTTAGCAATTACGGGACTGCGATTTTCAAAATCTGTCCAAGGCCAACCGGGGGCGGACCGAAGCCCACGTTCGAAACGTAGAGATTGCCGTCAGGGCCGAACGTCATTGCCGTCGGCAGGAATAGACCGGTAGCGATATCGGTGTAATGGTTCTTGCCATCGATGCGAACCACCTTCCCCGTACCGGGCGTCGGGAAGGTATTGCCTGGTCCAGTTGTATTTTCCAACGCATACAGCCTGCCTTTTCGATCAAAAGCCAACCCTAGGACGGTGGATAAATCGATGAACACTGTCGTGACCTCACCGGACGGCGTCACCTTGAGAATTTTCGACGAAGGCTTAATTGGAAACGTGTCCAGGTTGCCCACATAGAAATTATGTCCATCAGTAGCAATGGCCGTAGGAACGATGTGCCCTTGGGTCGAAGAAATATCCGCCAGCCTTCGAATGCTCCCGCTGGTTGTGATTACGTCAAGTTCGCCGTGATTTGGTTCCACAGCAAACAGCTGATTATGGGTAGCGAGCATGCTGTACCACGTTCCGTCTGGTTCAAAGTCACTCGGCTCGGGGTTCGCCACGGGATGCGCTTTTTGAAAATTGCTCAGATTCGCGATCAGTGTCCAATTTCCCGACGAGTCAACTCGAATCACGCCGTTGTCTGTGCCTTGCAGACCATGTGAACATCCGGCCCCGGCGAGAATTGCATACAACCTGCCCTCAATAAATGCGACATCTGCAACTCCACTGACCAGATTGCCCAGTTGGGGGTTTGTCTGGCTCGACGGAAGGCCATCCACTACCGTTGACACTGCCCCGTTGTGCGTAACCTTTAAGATACGAGCCGTAAAGTCACCGGTGTAGGGACCGACTCCATTGGCCTGTGCGCAAATTCCGACGGTTGAGAGACCGCCCCCCTGGCCGCCTTCAGCGACATAAAGATTGCCGTCAGGACCGAACTTGAGGCCGCGAGGATTATTTAATCCCGTAGCAAAGACTGTGACGTTCGACTGCGCCCATGCAGCGCAGGCGAACAGTACGAAAGCAGCAAGAAAACTGATTTTGTACCTGGAGGAGAGTTTCATGACGAAGGCTCCTTGCGGAAGTTGGTGGCGCTGCCAATTCCTGCTGGAAGACAATCTGGTGGCTGGCAGGACGAAGCAGTGTTAATGGAGGGCGTCGCTAAAGTCAAGACGCAAGATTTTGCATTACCAGATTCGCAGTAGCTCCTTTGCGCCTTTCCTTCGCCTGAGTTTGGTGTCAAAAGCGATATTTATCGCCAACTGGACACAGAAATGAAAAAAGAGTGAGCTTGACGGACAGGAATATGAACACTCACCACCTACGGCAATAGCCCGTACACATCCAACTCCGTACGCGATCCGATATAGACTTTGCCATTCGCAACAGTCGGTACAGTGAACTTGACTGCATTGCCGGCCTGGTCGCGGCCAGCCGCGGTCTGGGAGCTGTCCCACAGCTCAGTGCCGACGTTCGTGGCGTCGAACGCGTACAACACGGCGGGAGCTGTTCCGTAGCTGCTGGGGACGCCGTACCCACTGGTATCCACGACCCAAACGATCCCTTGGGCGTTGCCGTTTGAAGAAACCACTGGAGTGGCGCCGGGGAATGGAAACATGTGGGCCGACGCCGGTGGCGCCAAAGTCGCAAAGAAACCCGTGCCCGTGTTGAAGCTGTATGCGCGCATGCTGTCAGTTGTGCCCTGCTCGGCGCCCGCGACGTAGAGCGTGTTCTGCCAAAAGGCGGGCGTCGAGAATGACCCGTTACTACCATGCCAGCTTTGCACAATCTGTGTGTTGCCCGCGAGCAGGAAGTGCCCCATATTGTCGCGGTTCACGAGATAGAGCACACCTTCCTTGCCACCGCCCACGAGGAGGTGTGCGACCGGGCCGGTCTGGTCTGGCAAGAGCACTACGCCTCCTGAACCGAGGTCCGCGTCCCACGTGTTGAGGAGGGATTGATTGTTCGGCGTGAAGTAGTCGGCTGCTGTGAGCCCGCCCGAAGTGCTCAGCTTCAAGATTGAGTCGCCGTAGTCGTTGTTCGGAGCTGTGGGCTGATCGGCGTCGAACGTGCCATTTCCGGTCTCAAAGTACAAGTTGCCGCCCGCGTCCGCGGCGGGAGCGCCGCCAGCCATCCAGACACCCGCCAGGCCGCCATTGGGGCTGGTGTTGAAGACAGCCACCTGCTGTTGCACGTTGGCAGCGTTGTAGCCAAGGATCCAGCCGTGATACGGGAAAGCATCTTCGTGCGATGCCCAGCAGATGTAGACCACACCATTGAGCAACATGAGAGCAGACCGGAAATTATGCGACTGAAGATTGAAGTTCAGAACACCGCCCGAAGAGCCGTCTCCCGTGCCGGCGACGGTCGCAGAGATGTTCACAGGAGCGTTGAGTTTCTCCGCTCCAGTTGCGAGGCTAATCGCATGCAGCCTCTGATGGAAATTTGATGCGCTGCCCGTCGCGCATCCTCCCGTCTCTGATTTGCTCGTTACGTAAATCGTGCCACCGGAAAGGTCAATCACTGGCGTGCCGGTAACGCCGATTTCGGGCTGAATGTCCTGGAACCCGTTGCCAACGTCATACCAGCACACCGGGGTCTCGTTCGTGGTCCCGCCGTGCACCGTGTCGATGAGATTGACGTGCCACAGCTGCGCGCAAGGGCTGGAATCGGCGTCGAACGCATAGAGGCTGTCGTGCTGTGTGGCAACGAAGACCACATTGTGAACGGAACCGCCTACATTCAGCGCGGGCGCCCACAGGGGTTCGGTGTAGATTGCGCCGTCCACGGCGCAGGAGAAAAGCTTACCGAACGTGTTGCGATTCACGTTCGCGGTGGTGAGCGCGTACTCCTGCGAATTCACGCCGTCGCGTGCGAGATTGTAGTGGTAAGTCGCAATACCCGCGAGGTCGGTAACGCCGAAAGTTGCCGAGGCGTCCTTTGTCGAATCGGCGACGCTGGCGGCGGTAACGATGTGCGTGCCAGCAGATGCAGGCAGTGTGTAGAGCCCAGTAGTAGAAATTGTTCCCACCGTGGAATTGCCGCCGGTGACGCTGTCCACCGCCCACGTTACGCCCAGATTTTTCGCGTCGCCAGTGACCGCGGCGGAGAACTGCTGCGTCTGCGAGCCGACGACGACAGAGCCTCCTTGCGGATGAATGGCAACGCTGATTTGAGGAGGAGGCGGATCGCTGCCCGACCCTCCGCAAGCGGCAAACAGGGCTGCAAGAGTCAAAGCAAGTGCAAAAGCGAGAAACCGCAGGATGGACCTCTGCCGAATCATTTCCCTCCCAGCGAAACGATTCACCCGATGTGCAGGAATTAGTATGCGGCGAGGAGGTACTTACGTCTAGTGGCTAGTGGTTAGCGCGCAGTGGTGAGGGCGATCTGCCACCGATGGATTTCAACGAGGGTCGAGGCTCGGGAAAGCACTCAGCCAAACGCGAGAGTCAACCGTTGCCCTCAACGCTTGATAACACACATCATCACGCAATATCAAAAGGCGCCCACTTTTGCGGTAAGTTGTGAGTCGTTGAAACACCACACTTACCAAAAAGGAGCGCCTTTATGAATCAAGAGAAGTATATCGGGATGGACGTTCATGATGCCACCATTTCCGCTGCCGTGATGAATGCTGAGGGTAAGGTTCTCATGGAATGCGTACTGGAAACCAAGGCAGCCACGATTCTGGAATTCATTCAAGGATTGCGCGGAACTCTGGCAGTGACGTTTGAGGAAGGGATCTTGGCTGCCTGGCTGCATGATCTGCTGCAGCCCCATGTCAGCCGGCTAGTGGTTTGCGATCCGCGCAAGAATGCGCTGCTGCGGGATGGCAACCAGAACGATCGGGCGGATGCACGCAATCTGGCCGAGCTACTACGCACCAACCACGTCCATGCGGTGTACCACGGGAACCATGGAACCCGGACTTTAAGGGAGTTGGGGCGAAGCTACCTGGCTCTCACCAAGGACAGTACCCGGGTGATGAATCGAATTAAGTCGGTGTACCGAAGTTGGGCGATTCCTTGTACGGGAACGAGCCTGTATAGCCGTCGTCATCGTGCCGAATGGTTGGCCAAGCTGGTGGAACCAGGGGTAAGAATGCGAGCCGAGCATTTATACCAGGAACTGGATGGTCTCAAGCCCCTGCGCCAGGCAGCACGGCGCGAGCTGATTGCAGGAAAGTCGCAAGCATGGGGCAGTGAAACTGCTTCGCCAGATCCCTACCATCGGTCCGATTCGTTCCGCTCTGCTGGTGGCCCTACTGCAGACGCCCCATCGCTTCCGTACCAAGCGCCAGCTTTGGGCCTACAGCGGGTTTGCGGTCCAGACGTATGACAGCGGCGAGTTCCGCTTCGTGCGCGGGAAACGGCAACGCAACCGCGAACGCATCACGGTGCGTGGTCTGAATCGCAACCATAATCACGATGTGAAAAATCTCTTGAAGGGAGCGGCTATCTCCGCCATCGGACGTCCCGGGCCGTTGCAGGATTTTTATGCTGCCCTGGTGGAGAAAGGGATGCGGCCCAGCATGGCTCGTCTCACCCTAACCCGAAAGATTGCCGCCATCGCTTTAATCATGTGGAAGAAAGGAGTGAGTTTCGACCCCAAACAGTTGCCGCGACAAGCAGCTTGAGCATCGCTGAGGAAGCGCCTTCCATTCGAAGAGTTCCCTCTGCTAGTGGTCGGTCGATTTCTCGAGATGCTCGGTTCGAGGGAAGTATCAGTCAATGAGATCTGGCCCCGCGTGCCTTAGGCACCGAGTCACCCATATCACGTTATGCCCCCTCGGATAACCAGAAATAGCTATAGGCCCCGAGCCTCGGATAGAACCCTGGTTGACCTTGAGTCGCCATTCGCTAGTTGCTCTCGCAAACTCGACGGCACCGCTAACTCACCAGAGGACACTTATGAGAATGGGCACCAGTCAAACTTCTCCAGGGAAGCTTAATCATCGTGGGCTGGATCTCGAGAAAAC
>Ga0207674_10003730_pt1 | contig 18596 bp, 19 predicted proteins | sample KBSCornC72_FD_184303 | JGI IMG/M metagenome (GOLD analysis project Ga0207674, IMG submission 184303) | Corn rhizosphere microbial communities from Kellogg Biological Station, Michigan, USA - KBS Corn C7-2 (SPAdes) (version 2) | ecosystem: Host-associated > Plants > Roots > Rhizosphere > Soil ... | reverse complement strand
CTCGGAGCCGGCCTGATCGGAAGCCGGATCAATCCACTGCGGGCGAAAACCCGCCAGCGATTCCGCGCGGACCACGTGAACCAGGATGATCTGGGAGCGGAACCGCCGGCCGATATGGATCGCCTGGGTCAGCGCGATCAGTGACAGGGGCGAGCCGTCCAGGCCTACCAGGAGTGAGGTGAACATAGCTCAGATGTGCAGAGCCTGACCTGAATGGTCAAGGGCTTACTCCCCAACTACCTCGAATTCATCCAGATCCTCCAGCAGGAATTCGAGTTCCTCTCCCGTCATGGGGTGTCGTCCCACCAGTGCGTCCCGATTTCCCCGGGTGGTGAGGCGAACCGCGGTCACCACGTATTCGGTGCCACGGCGGTAGAGCGATACCCGACGGCCTCGCCGAATGGCAGACTCGAGTTGATCGAGCCGTGTGGCGTTCCAGCGCAGTGGCACCGATCAGAGTCTCCGGGACACCCGGATCGTGCCCGCCGGTCCATCGCTGATCCGGCCAATCACGTTGGCCGCGAGCGTTTCTTCCTCACGAAGCCGCTCCGTCAGATACATCGCCTGGCTGGCGGCGACACTGATCAGCAATCCACCCGAGGTCTGGGCGTCCGCGCACAGCAGGCGCTCCGCCGGGCTTAGATCCTCGGCAAAGGTGGTCCAGGTCGCCGCGGCAAGATTCCTCTCGGTACCTCCTGGTACGACGCCCCGGTTCGCGAGCTCGTAGGCGCGGTTCAGCAGCGGCAACTGCTCAAACCCGATCTCGGCGGCTACTCCGCTCGCGCGAACGACATGACCCAGATGCCCCAGCAGCCCGAAGCCGGTGATGTCGGTCGCCGCGTTGGCCCGGGCGGCCAGGGCCGCGCGCATGGCACCGTCGTTGAGCGAAGTCATACTGCGTACCGCTTCGGCCAGGTCGCTTTCTCCTATGATGTCGCGCTTGAGCGCCGTGGTCAGCACTCCAGTGCCCAGCGGCTTGGTCAGAACCAGGACGTCACCGGGACGGGCGCCGGCGTTGGTCAGCAGACGATCCGGGTGAGCCTCTCCGATCACAGCCATGCCGAAGTGCGGCTCGAGCGCGTCCACCGAATGCCCACCTACCACGAGGCATCCTGCACGTGCCGCGGCATTCCCGGCGCCGGTGATGACCTCGCCGAGTAGCTCGAAGGGAATCTTGCCCCTGGGCCATCCGACCAGATTGAGGCCGAAGAGCGGCATGCCTCCCATCGCATACACGTCGCTCAACGCATTGGTCGCCGCAATGGCGCCCCAGGTTGCGGCATCGTCTACGATGGGAGTGAAGAAGTCCACGGTCGCGATGAGCGCGCGGTCCGGGGCGATCTGGTAGACCGCGGCGTCATCCCGGGTCGCAGCATCGACCAGGACCCGGGGATCGTTCGCTCCCGGCACGTTCTGGAGGACCTGGGCGAGGTCGAGCAGTCCCAGCTTGCAGGCACAGCCGGCGCCGTGGGAGAAGCTCGTCAGTCGGATTTTGGCGCTGGCGGTGGACATGATTTAAAGTAATCAGTACCGAGTACCTAGTACCTAGTACCTAGTAATGGACCGCGGCCTCAGACGCTCACTCGGTAATCGGTATTCTCGCACTCCGTCTGTCTGTACTCGGTACTCGGTACTCGGTACTCGGTACTCGGTACTCGGTACTAGGTACTAATCACCATTGCCTCCAGTCCGATCAACGCCCTCTCCTGTCGTGCCAAGGCGCCGAAGGTTCCATCACGTCGCTGGCTGGCGAGGAGAGAGGGGATCGCCTTCCGAACCGCCCTCAGCGCCTTCTCGCTCCCCTCCGTCATGAGCGCCTCCAGCGTCATGAAGGAATCGAGGTCGGACCAGGTGCCGTCCTCTTTCTGACGCTTGAGGAGAAGGTCCCGGTAGGCGCCGATGGCATTCTGTTCCTGTCTGGCGTGCGCCAGGGTCGAAAGCGACGCCACCACAAACTCCAACGGATAGTGATCGGTCGGCAGAGGTCCCGTCGCTGCCACGGCGAGGCTCTCGATGTGCCTGCGAACCCCATCTTGAGATCCCTGCCCTGCAAGGATGGCTGCTCGGAGCGCAAGACAACTGCCGGCGAACCGTGCGGTACCTTCGGAGCGGATCACCTTACCTATGGGCAAGGTGAGCGGTGAGACCCGTTCGGTTGCCGGCGCTACCGCGAAGAACCCCTTCATGAAATGCTCGCAGGTTTTGCCCGCGTGGCGGGGCGGAGTGCATCCTTCGCCGAATCGGCCCGGCGCGTCCTGTCGAGCCAAAAGCCAATCCGAGAGTCTCGTTGCTGCGGCAGGGTCACCGCCCAGGTCATTCAGTTCGACGATTGCCCACGCGGTGGAAACGAAGGCTCCACCCACACTGCCGTCGGCGCGGATCTCCCCGGTCAGTCGGCGGGTGAGCTCCTTCGCGAGCTGTAAATCGTCTGCCGAGGGTTTCCCAAGCAGGCGTCGCGCGAGGATTCCCTGTCGGGTGGACGCGGATGCGAAATAGTCCTGAAGCCGGGTAATTCCTTCCACCGCGGTCATCCCAATCGCCAGGCCAGCAGCCCTCCCGCGACGATGATCCGGATCAGTCCCAGGGCGACCTCACGCCAGGGCAGGATGGGACTTCGATGCTGGCGCAGCCGCAGGGGGACTTCAACGAGAATACCGACGAACAGGAAGAGGAGGGGCCACCCGCCGTGTCCCAGGCTGGCGAACCAGAGGGCAGCAAACATAGTGAGAAGGAGCGCCTCGAGCACTGCGGCCAGCCACTCGGTTTGCCGTGACTCGCCGTGGGAGCGTTCAACCGGACCGCCGCCCAGGCGGCGCCGGCCTTCGTGCCACAGAACAAACCACAACGTGGCGACGAGCCACGCCAACAGCAGGCGAGGCAGCGACATGCCCTACCAGGATTTCCGGATGGAATCCGCGTCGTACAACAGGCCCCGCACCATGACCCGGCTCACCTGTCTGGTATTGCGGATATCGGCGAGCGGATTCGCGTCCAGGACGACGAGGTCCGCCACCTTGCCCGCAGAGAGCGTCCCGATGGAATCGGCGCCAAGGAGCCGGGCACCGTTGACTGTCGCGGCGCGAAGGGCGTCGCTCGGGGTGAGTCCTGCGTTCACCAGCAGCGCCATTTCGGTATGCAGCGTCGGTCCCGGTGGAAGCATCTGATTGGTCGCGTCGGTGCCCGCCGCGATCACCCCGCCCGCCACCCGGAATTCCCGCACGAAGAGGTCCTGCATCGGTCGCGATGCGCGAAAGGCGACGTAGTCGGCATCGGTCCAGCCGGCCCGCGCCTTGAGATCGGGGAGATTCCAGCGCTGGATTTCGGAATCGGGAACCGACTTGAGGTCGGGGTCGAGCAGCAAGGCGGGATCATCCAGCCGACTGAAGGTATCGTGGAGCACTAGCGTCGGAACAAGGATGACGTTCCGGTCCACCAGGGTCGCGGCGACGCGCGAGAGGTTAGTCGAGTCCAGAGTGGCCCAGCTCTTCTCGAAGGCGTTCCAGCCGCGGAAGAACGATGCCCGGTGTTCGGCGTACATCTTCTCCGCCCCGCGCGGATTGGCCGCTTCGGGGATGCCGGTCATATGCTCGATCGAGGCCACTCCGAGTCTCGAGGCGGTCTCCGCATCGGTGAGCCCCAGGTGAGCGGTCACCTTGAGGTTGAGCGCGTTCGCCTCGTCGAGCAGCGCCTTGAACAGCTCCGGCGTGATCCTGGTGTAGGTCTTGATGAAGTCCACCCCCGCTACGGCCCGGGCGTCGACGGCGCGGCGGGCCTGTGCCGCGGTCTTCACCTCGGTCGCATCCCCATACGTCGCGGGCGCCCCGTCGATCATCGCTCCGGCGGAATACACTCTGGGCCACGCGTTCCCGCCAAGGCTGGCTTCCTCGCGCAGGACCAGAATCGAGTCCATGTTACCGTGGGTATCGCGGACGCTGGTGATCCCATATGCCAGGAAGCGGGGCAGGGACCAACGGGAGGAATGGACATGAGAATCAATCAGGCCGGGGATGATCCACTTCCCGCTGACGTCGACCTCCTCCGCGGTCTTGGGAATCTTGAATCCCTCGCGCGGAGACACAGTCTCCACTTTCCCCTGGTAGGTCACGATCACACCGTCCCGCAGGACGGAGCCCCCGCTGACGTCGATGATGTTGCCACCGACCAGCGCGATCCGGTCCTTTTCGCGGGGAGCGCATGCCGCCAGCGCGGCGAGGAGCAGAAGATTAGCGCGCATCAGTCGAGGTGTGATCGTGGAGGATCTTCCAGCCATCGGATCGGCGCTCCATCACGAGGGTGAAGGGACCGCTGGCGGTGGTGCCCTCGGTGTTATACAGGATGAACCGTGCGGTTACCAGCGTAAGCGTGGAGCTGAGCGGCCGGACGTTGAACTCCTCGAACCGCAGACTGTCGCGGTTGGCTCCCGGCGCAAATCGTGGCGCGTAGTGGCTCCGAATTACGTCGACGCCTTTGACAACATGCCCGGCGGAGACGTATGACGTGAGGCTGTCCGGTGCATAGTCCGACATGAATGCATCGAGATCCCCCCGGTTCCACGCGTCGGCCGAACGGGAAAACTGCTGTTGAATGCTGGAAGTCAGAGCCGCCCGATCCGGGAGCGGTTGGGGGCTCGGTGTGGAAGAAGAGCAGGCCACGAGCAGGGCCAGCGCCAGGGGGATCGCTCGAACCATGAATTCCGGATGGTGGAGATGCTGAAACGTGAGGAGGGTGCGGGTCCCGCGCAAGGTGAAATAGCGCCCTTCCTTGAGCCCCGACCTCGGGGGTAGCCTTCGGCATGGACGTTGTGTCACGCTTCCGGCGCCCGGACGCGCCCGCCGTCATCCTCGTCAGCAATCGTGAGCCGTTCATTCATGAGCGGGATGCCTCGGGTCAGATCACGGTCAGCCACCCAGCGGGAGGTCTGACCGCGGCACTCCAGCCGATGCTCGCCGCGACCGGCGGTACCTGGATCGCGTGGGGAAGCGGGGCCGCCGATTTCGATGTCACCGACGCGACCGACGGAGTGCGCGTCCCGCCTCAAAACCCCGCGTATCGGCTTCGCCGCCTTCGGCTCACTCCGGAGGAGGTGCGGGGTTACTACATCGAAACCGCCAATCGGGCCTTGTGGCCGCTGTGCCACTCCCAGATCTCCCTGCTGATTTACGAAGAGGAACATTGGAAAACCTACCGGCGGGTCAACGAACGCTTCGCCGCCGCCGCCGTCACCGAGGCTAATGGTCGTGAAGCCATAGTCTGGCTCCAGGACTATCATCTCGCATGCGTCCCCGCGATGCTGCGGGATGCCCGCCGCCTCTTCGTCCACCAGTTCTGGCACATCCCGTGGCCGCCGGCGGACATTCTTCGACTGTTCCCACCCGCGCGGACCCTGGTTCGCGCCCTGCTCGGCAACGATTTGCTCGGCTTCCAGACGAAGGCCGACTGTCGCAATTTCTTCTCGGCGGTCCGCCGGTTTGTGCCCGAAGCAAAGGTGGAATTGGGGCACGGGCGCGTAAAATTCCACGGCAAACGCACCGTGGTCCGCGCATTCCCGATCTCGATCGACGTAAAGGCCTTCGAACGCTCATCGGCCAGGGCCGACGTGGCCGAGATGTCGCGGAGAATCCGGCGCAACGCGCTGCCCCAGGGTGGCCAGCTGTTGCTCGGGGTAGATCGCATCGACTATACCAAAGGAATTCCCCGACGCTTCCGCGCCATCGAACGGCTGCTGGAGGTGCATCCTGAGCACATTGGCCGGGTGGTCCTGCTGCAGATCGCGGTGCCCTCCCGCGGAGAAGTGCCGGAGTACGTGGCCTACGAGGAAGAAGTGGCGGAGATCGCGCAACAGGTGAATCGCCGTTATCGTCGAGGGGACTGGCAGCCGATTCGCCTGGTGCGCGAAGGGCAGGACCCCGTCGCCCTGACGGCCTTCTATCGGGCGGCGGATCTCTGCGTGGTATCCCCACTTCAGGACGGCATGAATCTCGTCGCCAAGGAATTCGTGGCCTGCCAACGCGACCGGCTCGGCGCCCTGGTGCTGAGCCGTTTCGCCGGGGCAGTGCACGAGATGCGCGGCGCTTTCCTGGTCAACCCATACGATGCCGGTGCCGTTGCGGAAACCATCCACACGGCCCTCGCGACGGCTCCCGAGGAACGGGAACGCCGACTGGTGCGGATGCGGCGACGCCTCGAAACCAGCACTGTCTTCGACTGGATGGAATCCATCTTTGCCGAAGTCGAGCGGCTGAGACGTAAGAAGTGATACGGCCGCTCGGTCAGGCCGACAGGGAACTCGGCCGCCTCGCCATCGTGAACCGGCCCGTCCTGTTCCTCGATTTGGACGGCACTCTGGCGCCGCTGGTGGACTGGCCGCGGGAGAAGGCCCGGGTGCCGCCTGCGACCCGCCATGTACTCCAGTCGCTCCGGAAGTGCGGCGCCGAGGTGATCATCGTCTCGGGGCGGGACGTGGATGGGGTCATGGGTGTGCTTCGCACCCCGGTGGATGCCGTCATCGGGAATCATGGAGCCGACCTTCTCGAGGGCGCGGACCGGCGCCGCTGGTTGCATGGCGATCCCCGCAGGCTTCGGCGCGCGGCCCGATTTCTGGACGACTGGTTCCGCAACTGGCCCAACGTCTGGGTGCAGACCAAACCCTATTCGATTGCCATCCACTGGCGTGGATCAACTGAGTTCGGGAAGGAAGTCTGGGAGGAGACCGCGGAACTGTTGCTGGGCTGGGGACTGGACGCTCACACCGGACGGCGGGTCATCGACGTCCGCTTGCCCGGCGTTAACAAGGGACGCGCCGTGCTGGGCTGGCTCCGGACTCGCGAACCGGGGGCCATCCGCCGCGGGATGGTATGTTACGCCGGAGACGATACGACCGACGAATATGCCTTCGAGGCACTCGAGGGCCGCGCGATGACGATCGTCGTGGGGAAACGAGCCCGCGGCGCGGCGTACCGGACCGCGAGTCCCGCCAGCCTCACCCGGTGGCTGAGGCGGCTGGCGAGTGAGAGGAAGAGTAGAAAGGACTTGAAGCAGTACCGAGTACCAAGGTAGAGGCTGACGACTCAGTTCTCAGTCCTCAGTCCTTCACCTGGGCACTTTCTCCTGGGACACATGCCCGACCAACCCCCCATCTCCAGTTACGGACTGATCGGAGACCTGCGCACCGCCGCGCTGGTCGGGCTGCACGGTGGGGTGGACTGGTGCTGCCTCCCACGGTTCGATAGCCCGAGCATCTTCGCGGCGATTCTCGACCCCGATCGCGGTGGGAGCTGGGTGATCCAGCCCGACGAAGCTTACACCACGCGACAGCGCTACCTGCCCTCCACCAATATCCTCGAAACCACCTTCCGCACCGAGGATGGCGAGGTCCGAGTCGTGGATTTCATGCCGGTCGGGTTCGATGGAAAGCCGCCGAGCCGACACCCGGAGCTGCACCGTCAGGTGACGTGCACTGGCGGCAAGGTCCGCCTGCGAATCGACTTCATGGCGCGGTTCGACTACGCGGCCGGCGAAACCCGGATCGAAGAGCTGCGACATGGCCTCTTCGCCACCGACCGCAGAGAAGAGGTCGCCACTCTCTCCGGAACCGCGCCATTCGAGTGGAACGTCAGCAACGGGCGGGCCGTGGCGCTGTTGCCCGTCAAGGAGGGCGATACCCACTGGCTGGTGCTGCGTTACGACGACGACGACGTGCACCCGGTGGATCGCTACGACAGCGCCCGCAAGCTCGAGGTGACCGCCGCCTACTGGCGGGTCTGGGCCTCGCAGCTTCGCTACACCGGACCGTACCACACTCACGTCGAACGCTCTGCTCTGGCGCTCAAGCTGCTCACCGATGGCGAGAGCGGCGGCATCATCGCGGCGCCGACGACTTCTCTGCCTGAGGTACTCGGCGGAGTTCGCAACTGGGATTACCGCTTCGTCTGGCTGCGGGACGCTGCGTTCACTCTCGCAGCCCTCGAAGGCGTGGGACATCATGAGGAAGCCGATCACTTCATGCGCTTCCTCAAGCGAGTCTGCCGGCACGAGTCGGACCAGCACCTGCAGATCATGTATGGCCTGGACGGACGGCGGGAGCTGACTGAGCGCTCGCTGGATCACCTGAGCGGCTACTTCGGATCGCGCCCCGTGCGGGTAGGAAACGCCGCGGCAGGTCAGCTGCAGCTCGATGTGTACGGAGACGTCATGGCGACCGCGGAAATCTGGCGGCGCTACCACGAGATGACCGATGGCACCTGGCGAGTGCTCCGTCCCCTGGTGGACTGGGTAAGCCGGAACTGGCGCCTCCCCGACTCGAGCATCTGGGAAATGCGAAGCGGGGCCCGGCACTATGTCTACAGCAAGTTGATGAGCTGGGTCGCCCTCGATCGCGGAATCCGCATGGCCGAGGCGATGGGTGGGGATGGCGACGCGAGACGATGGCGAACCGAGCGAGGCCTGGTGCGCGAGGAAATCCTGAGCCACGGCTGGAGCGAGCCGAAGCAGTCGTTCGTACAGGTCTACGATGATCCCGATACTCTGGATGCCGCCGCATTGGCTGTGGGGCTCCGGGGATTCCTCCCCTGGGATGATCCCCGGACGATTGGGACAGTCCGGGCAGTGGCCCGGGAGCTGACGACCGGCGACGGTGAGCTGGTGGTGCGCTATCGCAGTCCGGACGGCCTGTCGGGCGAAGAAGGAGCCTTCTCGATCTGTACTTTCTGGCTCGCCGAATCACTCCTTCGAATCGGAGACCGAAAAGGGGCGGAGCGCATCTTCCGCCGGATGATGAACCAGGCCAACCACCTCGGTCTCTATTCAGAAGAGATCGACCCCTCCACCGGAGTAGCGCTGGGGAACTTCCCCCAGGCCTTCACTCACGTGGCGCTGATCAATTGTGCCGTGGCGATGATGGGGGTGCCGACGACGAATGGGGGTGAGGATGAGGTGGGGGAGACGTGATGCCAAAAGCGTGAGAAGTGAGAAGGAACAACGGAAGCTCGGAGACCCCATCCTTCTCACTTCTTACTTCCTACTTCTCACGCTGTTGAACTACGGCGTACAGTCCGTCGTCGTCCACGTGAAGGTGTCGGCGCCGACGTCAAACGTCCCGGTCGCTGTGCTGGGCGAGCCAGCAGTGATGGTTCCGGTTCCCGTCGTAGCACCCGCCAGGGTGATCGCGGTGCCGCCAGCCACGGTGCCATCTACCGCGACCGGGGTGGTTGAGCCGCTGGAGGCGGTCTCCTCAAAGGTCCTTCAGGTAGTGCACCGTCTCTGGCCGATAACCCAGATGCTCGTACAAGCCGAGGGCGCGCTGGTTGGTGGCGAAGACATTCAGAGTAACTCGACTGTAGCCTTGTTCGCGGGACCAGTCCTCCGCCGCCTGCATTAGCACGCGCGCGATGCCTCGTCCTTCGGCCTCGGGTGCCAAGGCGAGGATCTCCACATGGGCGTGTGGCTGGCGGGTGAAATAATCCTCTCTGGTTGTAACAAAGACGTAGCCCAGTGGCTGCCCTTCCTGGGTCTCCGCCACGCGGATTGTGCTTTGCGGGGTGGGATGACCCAGCGCGTCGAGCAGAATCGCGTGGTCGGCGGCGCCGATCTCCAGGCGGGTACGCCAGGGCGGAACCGGGAAATCTCCCAGTCGCTCGGAGAGCTTCAGAAGAAAGGGTTGGTCCTCCGGACCCGCCACCCGGAGCCGAATACCGGGTGGCATGCTCGAGTGGCGCAGGGTTGGGTCTCCTACGGGTTGCTGTCCCGCACTGCCGACTAGCGAACGTGCCGGAAGGTCAGACGCCGTACCGCGAGCGACATGGTGGATGGATCTACTCCAAACTTCTTCGCAAGGACCTTGATCTGGGCTCCGCGCTTGTAGAGGCGGCGGGCCAGCTGGACTTTCTTCTCGGTCAGTTTCGCGGCGTAATTATCGCTGCCTTTTCGGTGGGCACCACCGCCATAACGCTTCGGTTGACGACGGGAAGACCACCGGGTCTTGTGATCACGAGTGCGAGGCATAGGGATTCACGGAAATGAATGGTAGGGTGTGGCGCCGTCGCTAGCCCGGTCGGACATCGTCGGCTGCAGATGGGGTGCGACGCAGCAGCGAGGCGATGAGCATCATGCCCAGGTTGGCGCCGGCGCACCCCCCGCCGACGATAAGAAGGATCCGCGCCGTGGCGCGGAGAATGTCGAAGCTGTGGATGCCCAGCGCCACGAGCCCCGCCTTGATCGCTAGCAGTGCCGCGGCCGAGGAGAAAATGCCGAGTTGGACGAGCAGCAACGGGCGGTATCCCAGGCCGGCATACAGCCAGTAGAGCGCCATGGCGACCAGCAGCCAGGCCAGAATCCCGGTGCGGGTCGTCTGCCCCAAAGGAAGCGAGCGGACCAGCGGACCTACGATCACGCAGACTACCAGCCAGAGGAACAACCGCAGACTCGCTCCCCGGAGCTCTGTCCGCGTTGCGTCCTCGGCAGTATGCAGGGCGGGACCGCGCATCACACTCTCCTCAGGTTCCGTGAGCGAATAACCCATCTCAACCTACGTCAGTCCGGGGCAGGGCGGAACCATTGTACTCACACATGCCCGGCACGCACAGCGAGCGGCCACTCGATCCGGCGCGGTTCGTCGGGCGCACCCCAGATCGGCTCGATGGCCGCGATGAATGGTGGAAGTGGATCACGCCCTACCTTCCTGCGGAACCCGCTCACGGCCGACCAGGTATCGAGGTACGACGCCAGCTCATGAAGGTTCCAGTGATGCTCCATCGCGACCGGAGGGAAGGAAAACTCCTCGAAGGGAAACGGCAGAGTCCGGTACGCGGCATCGATATGGTGCCGCTCTGGAGGCCAATAGGGGCCGACGGTCTCGACGTAAAACACCGAGAGGAGCCCGTCGATCTGCGGGGAGATGCGGCAAAGCCCGTAACACCAGAGTGCAATCACCCCTTTGGTCCGAAGCACGCGGCGCGCCTCTCGGTAAAAGGCGGCGAGGTCGAACCAATGAGCGGCCTGTGCCGCCGTGACCAGGTCCGCCGATCCGTCGGGAAGCCCGCTCGATTTCTCCTGCCCGAGCCGGTATGAGACGCGGGTATGGGGAAAGCTTTCCGCCAGCTGGGCTTCGCTCGGATCAGTCGCGATCACCTGCTCGAAGTGCTCGGCGATGCCGGTCGCCGCCTGGCCGTTGCCCGTGCCGCAATCCCAGGCAAGGCGACGGCCAGGGGAGAGACGGGCAAGATGCTCGAACAAGGCAGCCGGATAGTGCGGTCGAGCCTTCGAGTACTCGGACGCTCTGGCGGAGAAGTGATCCTGGAAACTCAAAAAAATCGTCCCATTCAACGCTGCCGAGGGTTCGGCAGCCGTATCTCGACTCAAAATGGACAGTGGAGTTGGTAGAGCGAATCGCTAGGAGGGGACGCTTCAACCGGTCCGGCGTCCTCAGTTCATCATTTTGCTTCCAGGCTCGCCACGACGCCGGTTTCTCCCACGAGATCGAGCCGGTTTCCCGTGATCCGGTAGCCTCGGGTAGCATCCAGCGCGGCTCCGAACTTTGTCTCCAGCTCCATGCCGGAGGGACAGGCCATGCGGGTGAGAGCCAACGGACCGATCCGGAGGGAGTCACCCTTCGCCTCGTACGTCCCGGCCAGCCGATTGCACCCCGCGAACCCGCTGACCTTGTTGTCCGCGTCGCTGAAGGTGAGGGTCGCAGGCTTGCCGCCGTTTCCAGGCTCGGCGGGGGCTCCGCTGAGCGAGGTGAGGCTCCATTCCCGTCCAGTGAGATTTCCGTCAGCTCCCGGCGTGGGCAGCGGCGTCTCGCCACCACCGGCGGGTTTCGGGTTCCCGCCTCCACATCCGAGTGTGAGAGTAAGAACCATCGAGGCGGAAGCCAGCCTGAGTCCGGTCGATTGCATAGAGCCTTCCGACTGTACTGCTCGTTACCTCTTCCGTGCGCGTCCGGCCAGCACCGTGATGTTGTCGCTCCCGCCACGCTCCAGGGCCAGATCCAGCAGTTCGCGGCACAAGTGCTCGGACGATTCCATCGCGTCGATCTTGGCGCAGATCTCCTCATCGGACACGTGTTTAGTGAGACCATCCGTGCACAACAGCACGACGCAGCCCCGTTTCCTGATATCCACTCTGGTCACTTCGGGCTTGGCCTCTTCGCCGCCGATCGCGCTCACCAGCACGTGACTGAACGGCGAGGCGGCCAGCCGCTCCGGGGGCAGGGCGCCGCGGTCCACAAGGTCCTGAGCCATCGTCTGATCTCTGGTCGTGCGCCGGAGCACCCCATCCTTGTGGAGATAGCAGCGGCTGTCGCCGACCTGAACCACGTAGAGCCAGGGCCAGACCGCGATCCCCAGAGTGAGCGTCGTCGCCATCCGCGGCGCATCGGGACGTCCCGCCGCTTCGTTTCGAACCGTGCTGTGGGCCTCCAACGCCGCCTGTCGCAGGGCGTCGAAGAATTCCTCTTCAGCGGAAGAGCCGACCGAGTGATAGCAGCGAAGGGTGGAAGAGACGTAGCGAGTGATGCTTTCGGTCGCGAGCCGGCTCGCTTCACCGCCGGCGCTCCCGCTTCCTACTCCATCGGCAACGAGCATGACCGTTGCGAGGCGATCACCGCGGAGAGGCAGATTGTCGGGTTCGGGGAGACTGGTACCGTGAATGACGACCTGCGGATTGACCGTCCCGAGCAGGAAATGGTCCTGATTCTCTGGGCGAACCTTGCCCGGGTGGGTGAGCCCGAACAAATCGAGTTCATCGTCCCTGGGTTTGCGACCCGGAGCGGTGGGAATCGTCGCGGTAAGTGGTTCGGCTAGCGCCATGAGCGCCTCCTCCTCCACGAGGATGCCTGCCTTGGCGCGCTTGCGCAAGACTGCCCTTAGGATCACGTCGTGAAGCGCTGCTGCAGCAGGGTCGCTACCCCCACTCCCAGGAGACCGGCCAGCGCCGCCCGGGAGAGCTCCAGCGCCGGAGCGGAGCTGCCCGCCAGCCCCAAGAATCCACCGAGGGCCACGTTGACTGATGCGACCAGAAGCGCACCCAGCGTACCGGCGACAACCAGCACCGACCGCCTGGTGGGAGGCCCCCACTGCACCGCCCAGACGCCGGCGAAGCCGGTACTCAGCAGCGCACTCGGCTCCTGAATCGAGGTCAGCTGGGGAAACTGCCGTGCCAGGAGGAGTACGGTCCCCAGCAATGTGCCGGCAGCGAGCGAGGGTTTGAGAAGGCGGCGGATCGCCAGGCGGAGAGTTCGCATGACGGCAGAGTATGCCTCACCTTGCGAGCGCGGCTATGAGCTACATCACGTCGCCAGTCTCACGCGTCCGGATCCTTCCGCCTCGTCTCGTACCAGAAGGCCATGTCGCCCCGGCTGCGCACCCCACGGCCGCCCAACAAGGCGAGGCGGGTCATCACTTTCAGGATCTCCCATCCTGAGTACGCCCGAAACTTCCGCCCCGACGTTTCGACCGATTCTTTCAGGACGACAAACCTCCCTTCTCGCTTGAGCGCTCTGCTCAAGGCGATCTCCTCGGCGCCGTAGAGCGACTGGTCGAAGCCGCCGGCTGCGTCGAAGGCCTTGCGCGTCGCATAGAGGAAACAACCTGCCGCGAGACGAGCTTTCCGGAAGGTCCAGACGGCGAGCGGTTCGAGCACCCTGACGTACCAGGGAAGCCGGCCCTGGAACCGCACTCCCGCCCCTCCACCTATGGCGCCCGCGCGGACGCTTTCGAACGCGGCGTGCACGACGTCGCGATTCACGAGGGTGTCGGCGTCTACGAAGATGAGCAGATCACCTCTCGCTTCTCGGGCCCCCGCGTTCCGGGTCGCCGCGATCTGCCGGTGGGAGGCGGAAACCACCCGGGCATCGTGCTCGCGCGCTACCGCGGCCGTGCGGTCGGAGGAGGCGTCGTCTGCCACGACAATCTCGTAATCCTGGCCGGTCGCGACCGCCGCGGTATGAATGGCGTCGAGGGTGGCGCCCAGCAGCTCCTCCTCGTTGTACGCCGGGACGACGAATGAAATCATGCCCTCGAGCCTCTCGGTCCGACAGGTGGCCGGGCATTCTGGCCTCGCGTGCCGTAGCTGGCGAGGGGCGAGAGCCCTGCTCATATTTTGCCAAGGAGGCATCTCCTCGTAATCCCAACTTGGTATAGGGGCGTGAAAAGCGACAGCGACGACGGCTTCTCCCCAATACGTGCTGCGCTCCTCATGGGCGTCGCCTACTACGTAGGCGCGAGACTCGGCTTCCTGCTCACGCTGCATCCGATTCCCGTTTCTACCCTCTGGCCTCCCAATTCGCTGCTGCTCGCCGGCCTGTTGCTCACTCCCTACCGGTATTGGTGGGTACTGCTGCTTGCCGCCTTTCCCGCCCACCTTGCCGTCGAGCTGCAGTCTGGCATTCCGATGTCCATGGTGCTGTCATGGTTCGCAAGCAATTGCGCCGAGGCGCTGCTGGGGGCGGCATGTGTCCGGTATTTCGTCAGAGGGCCGCTCCGGTTCGACAAGTTCCGGGACGTCAGCATTTTCGTTCTCGGTGCGGCGACGCTCGCAACCCTGCTCTCATCCTTCCTCGATGCCGGCTTCGTTGTCTTCAATCACTGGGGCAACGCGAGCTACTGGGACGTGGTTCGGACCCGCTTCTTCTCCAACTCGCTTGCCTCCCTCACTCTGGTTCCGGTGATCGTCACCTGGATGCAGGACGGCCTGGCCCCGCTCCGGAGAGAGTCGGCTCGTCGCTACCTCGAGGCCGGAGTGCTCGCAACCGGTCTCCTCGCCGTGGGGTTTTCCGTATTTGCCGGTACGCTGGCCGACCCGAACCCCGCCCCCGTCATGCTCTACGCGCCGTTGCCTTTCCTGCTCTGGGCGGCGCTGCGGTTCGGGCCGCGGGGGATAAGCGCTGCCCTGCTCCTCGTGTCATCTCTGGCCATCTGGGGCGCAGTTGAGGGTCACGGTCCATTCGCTGCCAATTCGCCGGCGGAGAACGCTCTCGCGGTTCAGCTGTTCCTGATCGTCGTCTCGGTGCTTTCGCTCTCTCTCGCCGCGATCATGCGGGAGCGGGTCGTCGGCGAGCGTGATGCCCGGGATTATCGGGAGCGGCTCAACCTGGGCCTGGAAGCGGCTCAAGTCGGAACCTGGGAATGGGACATCCTCCGCGGATTGGTATTTCTCTCCGAGAAATCCAGCCAGATCTTCGGCCTGTCTCCGATTCAGCAGGAGCTTTCCTTCAACCAGTTCCTGGGGCTGGTCTGCCCCACCGATCGGGCCACGCTATCGCAGGCGATTCAGGGGGCGATCGAGCAGCGGGCTCCCTACGAGTGCGAGTTCCGGATCAAGCGGCATGACTCCGGCACCAGCTGGGTGCTGTCGAAAGGGAAGGCGCTCTACGACCGGATCGGAAGACCGGAGCACATGCTCGGCGTCAACGTGGACATCACCGAGCGAAAGAACAATGAGGAGCGACGCCGCGAGGAGCGTACCCTGCGCGAAAGCGAGGCCCGGCTGAGGGAGCTGGCCGATGCGATGCCGCAGATCGTCTGGTCGGTGCTGCCCGACGGCCAATTCGAGTACTTCAACCGCCGGTGGTACGAGCTCACCGGAGTCCCCCAGGGGGAAATCGGCCGGGAGAGCTGGCTCCCGATGACCCATCCTGACGACCGCGACCTCTGTGTTCAGGCGCTGACCGAAGCGATGCGGACCGGAGAACCGCTTCAGATCGAGCACCGGATCAGGGTACGGGCGACCGGTAAGTATCGCTGGCACCTGGCCCGCGCCCGCCCGGTGCTGAATGAGGAAGGCGCCGTGATCCGGTGGTACGGCACCTGTACCGATATCGAAGACCAGAAAGTGGTGGAGCAGGCATTGCGAGACACCCGCTCCGACCTCGAACGGAGAGTCGCCGAGCGGACGGTCGAGCTTTCGTCGGCTGTCGTTGCTCTGCAACAGGAGATTGACGAGCGGGTCGCCATCGAGAAGGCGCTCCGAAGCTCGGAAGAACGTTTCGGCCGGGCCTTTCACTCAAGCCCCGATCCCATGTCGATCGCGGGCCAGGCCGACTCCCGGCTCATCGAGGTCAACGAGCGCTGGGAGGCGATGTTCGGATTCAGCCGTCAGGAAGCTATCGGCCAGACCATGGCGGAGCTGCGCTTGTTCGACAGCGTCGAGGACCGCGAGGCATGGGACCGCCGGTTGGAGATTCGGGGCCCGGCTCCGGAATTCGAGCTGGGCATGCGCACCCGTGAGGGCAGCCGCCGGCGCACGGTCATGGTCGCGGAGACCGTCGAGATGGCGGGAGAGCCCTGTTTCATCATCATCATCCGCGACGTGACCGAACGGAAGCGCGCAGAGCACGAGGCCCAGGAGCAGCGGCGCGAGCTCGCTCATCTGAGCCGTGTAGCGTCCCTGGGGGAGCTATCAGGAGCCCTGGCCCACGAAGTCAGTCAGCCGCTCGCGGCGATCCTGGCCAATGCCCAGGCTGCGCAGCGACTTCTGGCTCGCGAGCCCAATCCCCCGGCGGAAATCGGCGAGATCCTCAAGGACATCGTTCACGACGATCAGCGCGCCGGACAGGTCATTCATCGCCTGAGGACGCTGCTCAAGAAAGGCGAGCTGGATCCGCGGCCCTGTGACCTCAACGAGGTCGTCACCGAAGTTCTCCAGTTGATGCACAGCGAGCTCATGCAGAGGAGCGTGAACATCCGCACCCGGCTGGAGCCCTCGTTGCCTTTAGTGCTCGCCGATCGGGTGCAGCTGCAGCAGGTCCTGCTGAACCTCATCGTCAACGCCTGCGATGCGATGAGCTACGAGCCGCGCGACGAGCGGCAGCTCGAAATCGTTACTGCAGATGCAGGGCAGGATTCCGTCAAGCTGTCCGTCATCGATCAGGGCATCGGCATTCCGGACGAGAAGCTCGAAAAGGTCTTCAGTCCCTTCTTCACTTCGAAGGCAACCGGCCTTGGACTCGGCTTGGCCATTTGTCGGTCTATTGTGATGGCGCATGGCGGGCGGTTGTGGGCTGACAACACCACGGTTCGCGGCGCGACCTTCCATCTGGTGCTGGGGCCGGCTTCGGCGCAGTTTAGCAGCGACGGCCTCTCGTCCAATACCGACGAGATGACGATCCCGAACCTGGCCTCGGTTGACGGAGCCGGTCTGGAGAGTGCGCGGTTGAGCGGGGTGAAACGTCCAACCATGTAAGCGGTCCTAGGGGTGGTAGAAGAAGCTTGCGGGGCACCGCAGATGTCGGTTCCGCTTCTTGCAGCAATCCAGATCTTGTCGGCCGCACAAGCCGGGCCCCCCTCGGTAGTAGGAGTTGTGCGTGATGGCGAGACAGGCGTGCCGCTCGCCGGAGCCGTCGTCGTCCTGACCGATCTCGACCGCGACACGATCACCGCCGGCGATGGGCGATACCTGTTTTCCGATGTTCCCTCCGGTCCGCAACACCTCCTCCTCCGCTTCATGGGGTACACCCCGCGCACTCTCCAGGTGTTTGTCCCCTCGGAGGGTGAATTGCAAGTCAACATCTCCCTTGATCCGGAACCGGTCCGGCTTCCTGTCATCGAGGTCCAGGTCCCCGTCGCCACCGGCGGAGTGCTCCCCGGCGAAACCGGCGATTCCCCTGATCCGGGCCTCGCTGCGTCCGCCATGTGGACCAGTCCGCTCCTGGCGGAACCGGATGCCTTCCAGGTACTGGGAGGTGGACAGGTCAGTATCGAACCGGAGTCGCCGGACGGAATTCATGTCAGGGGGAGCGCGTCGGATCAGACCGCCTACGTGCTCGACGGTGTTCCGGTCTTCAATCCCTACCATGCGGCGGGGCTGTTCAGCGCGTGGAATCCCGACGCGCTTTCACAGTTGAGCCTGGAAGGTGCCAGTCCGCCTCCCGATTATCCCGCGACTCTTTCCGGGACGGTCTCCGGATGGACCCGATCTCCCGGTCCCCGACTCCAAACTCGCGGGAGCACGACGACTACCCAGGCACGCGTCACGGTGGATGGCCCCCTTGGCAGGACGGGGATTGGCTTCCTGCTGAGCGTGCGATCGGGACTACCTACGCTGGTAGCACCGAACGACCCCACCTATCTGGGTGCCAGCACTCGTGATTGGCTCGCCAAGTTGCAGATGCCGGCCCTCGCCGGTAGCCTCCGACTCCTCGGCTACTCGAACCAGAATGCGGTCGATGCCGCCGCGTCGGCAAGCCAGCCCGCGATAGGCCGCAATCTGTTTCGCTGGAAGAGCCGCTCTTTCGGGGCCGAATGGCAACGGACATTTTCCCAAACCAATCTCAGGCTCCAGGGGTGGAGTGCCGAGGGGTCCGCCGGCTCTGCATGGAATGCCCAAATTGGGCCGGTCGAATTGAGCAATCACCGCCGCGATCTCGGCTTTCTCGCAGAGGTAGAGAAGCCGAGGGTGGGAGGGACGAGCCTGCTCGGCCTGCGAGTGGAGCAGAGCCGAACCTCCTATCAGCTGCAATCGGATTCCGATCAGCCGATCTATAGTCCCAGCGCCACGACCCCGGTTGTCACCCTCTTCGGAGAAGAGCAGGTTGGCCTCGGCTCGCGGGCAATGCTCAAGGTCGGGGCCTCGCTGGCGGCTTCCACGGGCGGCCCCCGGCTGGG
>Ga0207674_10003729_pt1 | contig 18600 bp, 13 predicted proteins | sample KBSCornC72_FD_184303 | JGI IMG/M metagenome (GOLD analysis project Ga0207674, IMG submission 184303) | Corn rhizosphere microbial communities from Kellogg Biological Station, Michigan, USA - KBS Corn C7-2 (SPAdes) (version 2) | ecosystem: Host-associated > Plants > Roots > Rhizosphere > Soil ... | reverse complement strand
AGTGCGTCCACTGCGCGAGCTCCACCTTGAGCCGGGCGCGTCCAGCGCTCGTTAGGCGGTAGAACTTCACGTCACGCCCCGTCTCCGACACGCCCCACTCGGCCTCGATCCACCCCTTGCGCTCCATCCGGTAGAGGGCGGGGTAGAGCGACCCCTCGCCGATCTCGAGCGCGTCGTCGGTGGTGTCCTGGATCCACCGCGCGACGCCGTAGCCGTGGCGCGGACCCCAGGAGAGGGTCTTGAGGATCAACGTGTCGAGCGTGCCGTGCAACAGCTCAGTCTGTTCGGCCATGCGTGAGCCCCCGAGTGCCGAGTACCTCGATTTTCGAGGTATCATAGGATCTGACACCTCGATAGTCAAGGTGTGCATTGTGTTGGGTAAGACTCGAATTGCATCTTCAAACGCACTGCACGTCTGAGTTCTCGCGCGCCGCACGCCTCTACAGAAGCTCGAGCTCGGCGTCGAACATCAGATGGTGCACGGGTTCGCGAATGACGTCGGAGCCGACCGCTTCGTGCGCCGCGAAACTGCGATTCGGAAGCGCGTGTCCGTCTAACAGGAGACCGACCGTGATCGCGTGTGGGTCGACCGCCTTTCACTGTGGTGTTCGGGGCAGGCGTCAACGCCGAGGGCACAAATGACGGCTAAGAAGAAGGCATCGTCGCGACGATCTTCGCGCGCGAGACGCTCCGGCGGGGCCGTTGCGTCGGCAGCACTCCCGCAGAACCGAAAGATGACGATCGTCGCCCAGGACCCGAGCGTGCGTCGATCGCCGACACAGATTCTCATGGCGACCGTCTCCGTGCCCGCGGAGGACCTCATCGCGGGGCCGATGGGCTATCGCGTCCAGGTGGTCGACTACGACTCCTCGAAGAAGCAGTACCACGGGGCGCATGTGTTACCGGCGGAATACGCCGACGAGCCGCGTGGGTGGGCCGACGGGAGTGACCGTCTCGTGACGGACTTCCGGTTTCACGCGCAGAACGTGTACGCGCTCGTCATGAAGACCCTGGCGCGGTTCGAGCTCGCGCTGGGCCGCCGGCTCGGGTGGTCCTTTCACTCGCACCAGCTCAAGGTGGCCCCACACGGCATGATGGACGCGAACGCGTTCTACTCGCCCACCGATGAAGGGCTCGTGTTCGGCTATTTCTCGGGCAGCAACGGCCGACCCGTATACACGTCGTTGTCACACGACATCGTCGTGCACGAGGCAACGCACGCGCTGCTCGACTGTCTGCGCGAGCGGTACATGTACCCGTCCGGGCCTGACCAAGCGGCGTTCCACGAAGGCTTCGGCGACGTGGTGGCGCTTCTGTCGGTCTTCTCGTTACCCGAGGTCGTCGAGCACCTGCTGAAGCCGAAACGCGGCGGTGCCTCGGGCGGATCGCTGATCGATGCCGACACCGTCTCCTTCTCAGCGCTCCGCGAAAGCGCACTGTTCGGCCTCGCGGAGGAGATGGGTTCCGAGATCGAAGGTATGCGTGGCTCCCCGCTTCGACAGAGTGTCAGGCTCAGCCCCGATCCCGCGCTTCTCGAGATCGACGAGTTCCAGGAGCCGCATCGACGCGGCGAGGTGTTCGTGGCAGCGGTGATGAACGGCTTTGTGAAGGCATGGGCGAAGCGCATCAGGGACATGGGCGCGCCGAACCAGAAGACCTATCCACTGGCAGCAGTGGTCGAGGAGGGAGCTGATATCGCCGACACGATGGCGACCATGTGGATTCGAGCGCTCGACTACATGCCGCCTGTGCACCTGGAGTTCGGCGATGCACTGAGCGCGGTGTTGACTGCCGACCTCGAGGTGCGCCCCGACGATTCTCGGTTCAATCTCCGGGCGAACCTCGTCGAGGCGTTCGCGGCGTGGGGGATTGCACCGGCATCGAAGCAGCCTGGGGGTATCTGGTCCTCGCCGCCCCCAGGACTTCGGTACGATCGCGTGCGAGCCGATTCCATGCGCACCGACAAGGACGAGGTGTTCCGGTTCCTGTGGGACAACCGAAAGCAGCTCCAGCTCCGCGAGGGCGCGTTCACGCAAGTCATCTCGGTTCGCCCCTGCACGCGCATTGGCCCCGATGGCTTCGTCCTCCGTGAGACGGTCGTCGAGTACTATCAGGTCGCGCGCCTAACGCCGAAGGAGCTGAGACAGCACGGGATCGACGTGCCCGATGAGTACCTCGCCGCTCTCGCTGCGAGCCGAACGTCGGCCAATGCCAATGGGAGCGATGGCAACGGCAGCGCCGCCGCCAGCGGCAGTGGCACGACCGACGACGATGACGACGTAACTCCTGTCTACGGCGGCGCCATGGTCATCTTCGATGAGTACGGGCACGTGAAGTACTGGGTGCACAAGGACGTGTTCGGCGAGCGGCAATCGGCACGCCTCGAGTATCTCTGGGACGAGGGCTTTCTCGTCGCGGACCGCGGCGCCGCGAAGTACCGACCTGCGCGTTTCTCATCGATTCACCTTCGCCGCGCAGTCGATTCGCGACGGCGGCCAGCCGAGGAATGGTGATCCATGGCTAAGCGACCCAAATCGGTCGAGATCCGTTCCTATCAGGTCGGATTCGGCGATTGCTTCCTCGTGTCCTTCGTCTACTCCCGGAGCGACAAGCGGCACCTTCTGATCGATTTCGGCACGACGGGGCTTCCGAAGCCGTTGAAGCCATCGACTCATATGCCTCGTGTTGCGCAGGACATCGCCAGCGTGTGCAACGGGGATCGGTTGACCGCGGTCGTCGCGACGCACCGTCACGCGGATCACATCAACGGGTTCGGCACGGACGGAAAGACGGGCGAGTCCGGCACCATCATCAAGGGACTGCAGCCACGGCTGGTACTACAACCGTGGACCGAGGATCCCGACGCCAAGACCGACGCGAAGAGCGCGACGCGCAACTCGAGTCGTTCGCCGAAGAGCTTCACCGCCGGACTGCGCGCCAAACAGGACGTCGCGCGCATGATCCACAGCTTCGTCAACAGCACGACGGCGGCGGGCCTGAGCGCGTCACTGAGGCGTGAGCTCTCGTTCGTCGGCGAAACGAACATCGCCAACAAGTCGGCGATCGACAACCTCATCGCGATGGGACGCGCCAAGGGTGCCAAGGCCGTGTGGGCGCATCATGGTTCGCCGTCGGGCCTCGAGCGCCTCCTCCCGGGGGTGAAGGTTCGCGTGCTCGGGCCCCCGGACCTCACGCAAACCGAGAGTATCCGGAAGCAGCGTTCCAAGGATCCCGATCAGTTCTGGCACCTTCTGGCCGGACGCGACGGTGCCACCCAAAACCCGATTGCCTCGGGGCTCGGCAACGGACCGTCGAAGCGTGGCGCCGCGATGCCGGTGGAGGGACGATGGTTTCGAAATCGGCTCGAGCATCTGCGCGGCGATCAACTGCTTCAAATCGTCCGTGAGCTCGACGCGCAGATGAACAACACCAGTCTCATTCTGCTGTTCGAGGTGTTCGGGAAGAAGCTGCTCTTCCCTGGCGACGCGCAGATCGAGAACTGGAGCTACGCCCTGGTGGATGCGCCTAACGCCGACGACACGAAAGCATTGCTGGCCGACGTCGACCTCTACAAGGTCGGTCACCACGGAAGCTTGAACGCAACGCCGAAGAAGCTCCTCTGGCAGGCATTCACCAAACGCGGCAGTCGGAAGCAGCTCACCACGATGCTTTCGACGATGCCGGGAAAACACGGTAAGACGGTGAGCAAGACGGAAGTCCCGCGCAGAACGCTCCTGGACGCGCTGACAAGCGAAAGCGAGCTGCACAACACGAACAAGTTGTCCGCCGCCGCGAAGACATTCGAGCTCAACCACCTGGTCACGATCGAGCCCTGACTGCCGGTACGTGTTCTCGGATAGAATGAGCGCTGATAGGCCGCGTGATGCACCCGTGACGTCCGCGGCGCGCCTCCGATGCTACGTCCGCGTGTCCCGACGCCGCTCTGCCTCCGCCAACCAGTCCCCCATCGCCGGGTTGTTCGCGCCGTAGCGCGCCCAGCCCTCGGCCGTCGAATTCCATCGGTAGTCGCGGATCGTCATGTCGATGCCGCAATCGATCAGGAATTGCATCGCCTCGTAGTCGTCACGGAAGACAAGCTCGTGGAGGATGCTCGACGGTTCGTGCGAGCTCCAGCGCGTATTGATGTCCGCTCCATGCTCGAGCAGGACGTCGGCGATCTCGTAATGGTGGTTCAGTACGGCGTACGCGAGCGCGTTGTCCAGAACAGCTTGCGCCGGACGACCGCCGTCGTCGAGCCACCGCTTCACCCGGCCCAGGTCGCCGATCCCTGCCGCGTTAGGCAGGTCATCGGGCAGCGGCCAGATGCGGGTGAGCACGGGAATGAGATGTGGCCTGACATACGTGAGCGCGAACTCGATCGCCCGCGGCGCCGGCGGCGGCGTACGCCGCAACAAAGCCGGATCCAGCTCCAGCAGCTTGACGATGAACGCGCCTCGATCACGTAGCGTGGCCCGCTCGATCATGCCCACCTGGAATCCGACGTATCGCTCGCCGAGCATCCAGGCTTCACGCGTCAGCAGTTCCTCGAACGTCGCCAGATCGTCGTCGTGAATCGCGAGCATGACGCGACCCATGAGAAACGCCTGCCAGAGACCGGATGGATTGGAATCCGTGAACTCCAGCGGGTTGTTCTCGATGAAGTGCCTGACGAACGCCGCACGCCCCTGCCAGTCATCGATCTGCTTGCCGAGCTCCGGGTCCAGAGCGCTGCAGCGATCCAGCAGGAACGAGGCAATCGGCTCGTGCTTGTATCGGCACGCGCGCACGAATGCATCGGTCGCTGCGACGAGATTGCGATCGGCGGCATGTTCACTGAACCACGCGCGAAGACCTTCGAGATCCCCGAGGGCAGCGAGGAAGCGGGGCTCACGCGGCAGGAGGCCCTTGTTTTGGAACAGCTGCAACATGCCTCGCGCGCGCGAGAGAATGAGGCTGTCGAGCACCGGGGGATAGACCGTCGCGCCAGCGTCGATGAGGAGCTCCGCGCATTCCCGCCGGGTGAAGCTTTTCTCCCGCGCGGGCTCGAAGGCGTCACCGTACGCGTCGACCGCAAATCCCAGCAGGCCGTCCGGCCTACCGTGCCAGGAAAGCAGTGCGGGATGCTCCGCCACGAGCTGCTTCAGCATCTCGAGGTCGTTGTCGTGGATCGCGCGCTCGGCCCGGGCTGCCGCCCACTCGAGCCCTTTTCCGATGCGCTTCTGTACTTCCTCGAGGAGATCCGCCCAACCGGGAAAGCCCAGCTCTCGCGCGAGGACCAGCTGCGCATCACGGAGCGACAGCGGTGGCTCTGCGCCAGGCAAGTGAGCACGCATGCGCGCAATCGCGTCGCTGTTGCCGGCGGCAACGTCACGCGTGAGCTTCTTGGCCTGCTTCCGGAGGGACTCCAGGGATGGACGTGCGGGGAGCTGCTTCGGCGTGGTCATGGCGACCTCCTTTCATGAATCGCCTGTGACCCGCTGAACCAGGCTGAAAGAAGGTGCAGAGCACGTTCTTCAGATCGAAACAGGTGGGAGTTTTCCCTTGCCGCGGGCAGGTGGCGCCCTGGTAGCGCACTAAGCACAATCCTCGCGCGCGCTCGCCCTGCTGTCAACGGGCCACCGCACCCGCCAGGCCCTCTGTCATGCCTGCGTGGCCTAGATGACTCCTACTGCCCTCTCAGCGCGCGCGCCGGATCGATGAACGCAGCACGACGCGCCGGCAGAAATCCCGCGGCGACCGCCGTGACGGCAAGCAGCGCCACCACAGCGCCGAGCGTTACCGGATCCCGCGGCGCGACACCGAACAGGAACGCCGCCACCAGCCGTGTCGCCGCCATGGCTGCGAGCACTCCGATCACGATTCCGATGATGGACGTCGCCAGCGTCTCACGGAGGATCGCGGACAGCACGCGCCGGCGCGTCGCACCGAGCGCCATCCGGATACCGATCTCGCGCGTCCGGCGAGCGACGCCAATGGACGTGACGCCGTACAGGCCAACGACCGACAGCAGGAGCGCCAAGGTCCCGTATCCTGTCGAGAGGCGAGCCATCAGGCGCTCGCGCAGGAGCGCGGCGTCCATCTGCTGCTCCATCGTCCGGATGTAGGACACGGTGACATTGCGCGACAGCGTGGCCACCTCGCCACGAACCGTCGATGCCAGTCGCGCGGGATCCGACTCCGTGCGTATCGCGACGGTAATGCGCCTAACGTCGCCGGGCAGCTCCCTCGACCCGAGCCTGGACTGCGCCACCGCGGTGTAGATCGTGCGAACTGGCTCGTCGCGCAGACTCTCGAACCGCGCGCTGCGGACGACGCCGACGATGGTGAACGGCTCGCGATCGGCGCCGAGGTAGACGCGTTTGCCTAACGGGTCCGACGAACCGAAGTACGCACGCACGAGCGTCTCGTCCACGACGGCGGCCGGCTCGGCGCCAATGCGATCGGTGTCGCTCAAGCCCCGACCGCGGACGATGCGGATGCCAAACACCCGAAAGAACTGCGGCGTGACGACGTTGGCCGAAACGCCTCGTTGCGCCTGCGTCATCTCGACCCCAGGCACCACGATTGGCCGCGTCTGCACCGAGTGGTCCAGTGGACTGCGTTGGGCGTACGCCACCGCGGACACACCAGGCACGGCACGGAGCCGAGCCTCGAGCGCGTCGAAGAACAGCGCGCGCCGCTCAGGCGTCATGGCGTTGCCGCCCGCGTCGATGTTGAACAGCATCGTGTTCGCGCGGGAGAAGCCGGCGTCGAACGTCTTCATGTTTACGACGCTCCGGGCGAGCAGCACCGCCACGCAGACCACCACTGCCGACAGCGCGAACTGGGCGATGACGAGGACGCGTCCCACGGAAAACCGTCCCAGTCGCTCGAGCCTCGCGCTGTCCTTGAGCGTCGGCGTGACGTCCACGTTGCTCGATCGCAGCGCGGGCGCCAGACCGACGAGAACGCTGGCGAGCATCGACACGGCGGCGGTGAAGCTCAATACACGCCAGCTCATGCCGGCGTCGATGAGGATCGGGCTCTCGCCGACGGCGAATGCGGACGTGATGAGCGTCGTCGAGAGCGACGCGACGAGACCGCCGAGCGCGCCACCGAGGACGGCAAGCAGCACACTCTCGGTCAGCATCTGACGCACGAGCCGCGCTCGACTGGCGCCGAGGCTCAGGCGCACCGCGACCTCCTTGGCTCGCGATGTCCCGCGCGCAAACGACACGTTCGCGACGTTCGCGCACGCGATGAGGAGAACAATGCCGACCATTCCGAGCAGCAGCCGCAATGGCGTGCCATATCTCTCCCGAAGGTCGTCCGACCCTCGGCCGGCCGGAAGCAGGGCGCCCGGTCGGACGTCGTTAGGCGGGCGCTCGTTCTCCGGCTCCGCCCAGTAGCGCCGAAAGAGATCGCTCGCCGCGGTCTGCGACTGGGCGACGGTCCGGTCCGGCCGAAGACGTGCGACCAGGCGCAGCGAGATCCACCGGTCACGTGCCGTGAAGAAGGCCGGATCGTCGGTGCTGCGGAGGGACAGCGGCAGCGTGAGGTCGACGCGAAACCCCGGGATCATGCCATGGAAGCCGGGCGCGGTCACGCCGACGATGGTGACATCGCGCCCGCCGACCGACAGCGTTTGCCCGATGACGTCCGGGCTCCGTGCGAAGCGGCGCGTCCAGTACCCGTCGCTGATGACCGCAATCGGCGAACGGCCGTCCGGCCGGTCCGCTTCGTCGGCGAACCCACGGCCGAGCGTGAAGCCAACGCCTAACGTCGTGTGATAATTGCCGCTGGCGTACTGCCCGTCCACGCGCTCGAGGCCATCAGGGGCAGCCACGGTGAACGTCATCTGCGAGGATGCCGTCACGCTCGCGAACTGACCGGACGATCGATATCGCTCGAGCAGCGGGTAGTTCGATGACGTGCTCACGTCATCGCCCGAGCCGTGCGCGAGAAAGTAGAGCCGGTCCGGATTCGCGACGGGAAGCGTGCGATACAGGACAGCGTCCATCAGGCTGAAGATCGCGCTGTTCGCACCGATGCCGAGGGCGAGCGAAAGGACGGCGGCCGTGGTGAAGGCGGCACTCCTGGCGAGCTGCCGCGCGGCGTAGCGCAGGTCTTGGCCGAGCTCGTCGGTAGCGCGGGCGCCCCGGGCCTGGCGGCATTCTTCCTGGACCGATGCCTCGGATCCGAACGCTACCCGTGCGCGCCGGTACGCTTCATCCGGCGCGAGCCCGTCGCGAATCAGGTCCTCGGCATAGGCCTCTCTGTGAAAGCGCATCTCGTCCGCCATCGAACGCTCGAACTCCTCTCGGCGGAACAACGCGCGCGCGGCGGAGCGAAGCTGAGGGAGCACGTCACACCTCCTGGGGCGTGGCGCTCATGGCGGCAGCGATGGCTGCGGCCAGGCGGTTCCAGTTGGCCGTCTCTTCCTTCAGGCGCAGCCGGCCTTTTCGCGTGAGGCGGTAGAACCTCGCCTTGCGCTTGTTGTCGCTTTCGCCCCACTCGGCGTCGATGAGGCCCTGGTGCTCGAGGCGGTAGAGCGCGGGGTAGAGGGAGCCCTGCGTAATCTCTAGGGCGTTGTTGGAGATCTGCCCGATGCGGAGCAGCACGCCGTATCCGTGGAGCGGCCTGAGCGACACCGCCTTGAGGATGAGCATGTCCAGCGTTCCGGGCAGCAGCTGCGCGGCGGGCGCCATCGTCCTCGCTCTCCTAGTCTCTTTAGGAGAATGCGACCTCTCTCCTAGTTTGTCAAGGAGAGCGGGTCAGGTCCTCTGTCATCAGTCTCCGAACAGGAGCCCGGCCACCAGACCCGATGAAAGAACTGCGCGACTACCCGAGTGACGCCTGACCGAGTCATCGGTACGTCAGCCAGCCGTCGACGAACGAGAACCTCGTGGTGTTGGTGATGAAGTCGACCTGTCCCTCAATGCGTGCCTCACCTGTCGCATTCACAAACCGGCCGGTCCCGCCGGCGAACGTCAGGACGCCGCTGATGCGGACCCCGGGTCCGTTCGGTACGAACACCCCGACGCTGGTCGCTCGCAGCACGTCGCCATTTGCGGCCGTGAACCGGACATCCGCGGAAGTGGAGCTCCCCGTTGCGAAGCTGATGTCCTGCTCGGCGTAGAACGCCGACCGCCCGAGGTGAGCGATCCGACACGTACCCGTGTCGATCTGGCGGATGGCGGGTGGTAGTGGAAACGGCGGTGGCGCAAATTCGGTCTCACAGTCGCCAACCACCCTGAGCTCCGTCACTGACGCCCGGGACTTCACCGACGAGACGCTCGGCAGCGGATCAGTGCTTGTGGTGGGCGCCGCATCGGCGCAGGCCGTGACGGCAGCCGCAATCAGGGCAGCAGCGAGAACGGCGCGGTTTGCTGTGAGCTGGAACTGGTTGCTGCCTGTCATCCCGAGGAGCGACAGCGACGAGGGATCTCGTCTGCGGTGCTCCTCGCCGGCCCACGCGTGACGCCGGCAAGATCCCTCGTCGCCTTCGGCTCTTCGGGATGACAACGCAGAAATCATGGAAGGGCGCATGCGACCTCGCTGAAGGAAGTTGATCCTCATAGGTCGACCGGGGGCGCGGCGGCGCGCAGCGCTTGCCGGTCAGTGAGCACGCGTCGTATTTAGGCGGCAGCCATGACATCCGAATCAGGTTCGCGTGAGGTTGGAGTCATCTCCGCCGGCATGTTTCACCTGCAGACCTTTGGCGGCTGCATTGTCACACACGATGGTGCGCCGCTCGATGCACTGTCGGGTCAACGGAAAGTGCTCGCGTTGATGGCAGTGCTCGCCGCATCGGGCGAATACGGCATAAGCCGGGACGTGCTGCTCAGCTACCTGTGGCCGGAGAGCAGCGAGCCGCGTGCGCGATCGTCCCTCAATCAATTGATCCATGCCGTTCGGCAGCAGCTCCGCACTCCGGATTTGCTGATTGGCTCGACTGTTCTGCGACTGAATCCGGAACGGATCACCAGTGACACGTCACAGTTCCGGGACGCAATGAAGAGGGGTGATCATGAGGCGGCCGTCGCCCTCCACGTCGGCCCTTTCCTCGACGGCTTTTATCTGCGTGGGGCCGACGAGTTCGAGCTATGGGTCGCGAATACACGCGCGGAGCTCGCCCGCAGCGCTGCTCGTTCGCTCGCGGCGCTGGCGGAGGCGGCGTCATCGAGGGGAGAGACTCGTGTTGCGGTAGAATGGTGGCGCCGTTTGACGGACGCCGAGCCGCTTAGCGCGCAGGCAGCGATCGGATTGATGCGCGCACTGGACGCGGCAGGCGAGCGTGCGGCAGCGCTGGAGCACGCGCGGCTCTACGAGATGCTTGTGGCCAGAGAGCTCGGAGGGAGACTCGATCCCGCCATCCGCGAGCTCGTCACCAAGCTGCGGGCAACGCCATCGGGCCCGGAACGCGTGACGCCGCGATCAGTGCCTGCCACCGCAGCGTCGAGCGTTCCGTCAGTCGCGGTACTTCCCTTCGTCAATACCAGCGGCGACCAGGCTGACGAGCATTTCAGTGATGGCCTTACGGACGAGATCATCGTCGCGCTCGGGAAGGTGCCCGGCCTGAGGGTGACAGGACGCACGTCAGTCTTCGCGCTCAAGGGCAGAGGCTTGACCACGCGCGCGATCGGAGAAGCGTTGAACGTGACTACCGTCCTCGAGGGAAGCGTTCGCCGAGCCGGTGAACGACTCAAGGTGACCGCCCAGCTGGTGAGCACCGCAGACGATACCGTCCTCTGGTCGCAGGCATTCGATGGCCATACGAACGACATCTTTGCGGTACAGGAGGAGATCGCGCGGGCGATGGTCCAGGCGCTCGCCGTGCGACTCGCGTCGGACGCGAAGCAATTGGTGCGTGGGCCGGCCGACGTCGCGTGTTACGATCTGTATCTGAAGGGCCGGCATTTGTTGAACACGCGCCTCAGTAAAGAAAGTCTGGGCCTCGCGGTGCGATTCTTCGACGACGTGATCGCACGTGATCCCGCGTACGCGCCGGCGTATGCCGGCCTGTCGCACGCGCACGCATACAGGGCGGTGTTCGCATATGCTCGTCCGCACGAAGCGTTCGTGACCGCGAAGACCGCCGCGCGCCAGGCCCTCGCCCTCGATGATTCGTTGGCCGATGCCCACGTGTCGCTCGGCCACGCCTTGTTCGTCTACGACTACGCGTGGGAAGCCGCCGAGCGCGAGTTCCGACGAGCAATCGCGCTCGAGCCGGCGAACAGCACCACGCGATTCATCTTCGCCATCTGCCTCCAGGACCAGGGCCGATTCACCGAAGCCCTCGCCGAGCTCGAGATCGCCCGCGCGATTGATCCATTGGCTCCGTTCGTTGGCGCCGTGTTGGGACGTGTGTGTGTGAATGCGCGGCGCCCGGACGATGCGATTCGGCATCTGCGGGAAACGCTGGAGCTCGCGCCGGAGCTCGACGTCCTCCACCAGCAGCTCGCGCACGCGTATATACAGAAGGGCATGCCCGGCGAAGCTGTCGCCGCGATGCGCCGTGCCGCCGAGTTGAGCGGGCCACGCGATGCGGCCCAGCTCGCGTACGTGCTCGCTGTAACCGGCCAGCGCGAGGAGGCGCGCAGCATGGTCGCGGAGTTGATGGAAACGGCGACTCATCCAAACTCGCAGGCGTTTCACGTGGCGATGGCGTATGCCGGCCTAGGCGAGCGCGACGAAGCGTTCCGCTGGCTGGAGCACGGATACGCGGAGCGCGCTTCATTCATGGATGGGGTCAGGATCACACCGGCGTTCGACTCACTGCACTCCGATCCGCGATGGCGACACTTGCTTCAGCGAATGCGCCTCGACTGCTGACTATTCCGTTCGCAGGGTCATCGCCGGATCCACGCTCGCGGCGCGCCTCGCGGGGATGTAGCTCGCGAGCACTGCCACGACCGTCAACAACGCCGTCGCCGCAAGGATGCTCGCGGCGTCACGCGGTGCCACGCCGTACACGAGTTTGCTCATCACGCCGGCCGCCGCGATGGCGAACGCGAGGCCGACCGTCGATCCAACGAGCGACATCGACGCGCCCTGCCAAACCACGAGTCGCGCGACCTCGCGGCTCGTTGCGCCGAGCGCGACGCGAATGCCAAACTCACGCATGCGCTGGGCGACGCCGTACGCAACCACACCGTAGATCCCGACCGCCGCGAGCAACAGCGCCGCGCCGCCGAACCCCGCGATCAGCATCGTTGTGACGCGTCGTTGGGCGAGGGACCGCTCGATGATTTCCGACATCGTGCGCACGTCGAACACCGACTGCTCGGCATCGACCGAGCGGATTGCCGCGATCACCGGAGAGGAGATGGCGGTCGGCTCGAGCTCACTCAGCACCGCCAGCACCATCCGGTTCTGCGTCCATTGCCGGTAGCTCCAGTAGACCTGCGGGCGTGGATCGATCTCCACGCCGGCGGTGCGCACATGCCTGACGACGCCAATGACGGTCGCCCATCGGTCATCGGGTCCACGGACGCGCCGCCCGATCGCCGACTCGCTGGGCCAGACCTGCTGCGCCACGCGCTCGTCAACGATGACGACCACCGGTGCATCCGCATCGTCGTGCTCGGTGAACGCACGACCGGCCCTGAGCGCGATGCCGAGCGTCGCGAAGTACGACGGCGTCACGGTGCGCGTGTCGACGTCCACGTCCTCCACCCTGCCCCCCGAGCTCTCGATCTGCACCTGATTGGTCTGCCCGCCGGAGAGCGGTATTCGATTCACGAGCGCCGCGCTCGCGACACCGGGAACGCCGCGGACGGCTTCGACCAATCGTGCGTAGTAGTCGGCGACGTCCCGATCCGACACATGCTTGCTCCGCGATACCTCGAACGGGAACGTCGCAACGCGCTGGGCGCGGAACCCGAGATCCACCTCGGCCAGGCGCAGCGCACTTCGAAACAGCAGACTCGCTCCGACCAGCAGGGGAAGGGTGAACGCGATCTGTGCGGCGACACCGGCGCGATGGGCCGCGGAGCGCTCGCGGCCGGCGGTCGACGACCGATTTCCGCCCTTGGTGATCGTCGTGAAGTCCGACTTCCCCGCTCGGAGGGCGGGCGCCAGGCTCGCCGCCATCCCCGTGAGCACGAGCAGCGCCAGGGCGAAGGCGAGGACCGGCGCGCTCAACGACACATTCTCGATGCGCGGAAGACCCGCGGGTGCGGTCGCGACGAACACGCGGATCGCCCACGCGGCCGCGACGACGCCGGTCGCTCCGCCTAACGCCAGGACAGGCGTGGCCTCGGCCACCGCCTGGGCGATGAGACGGCTGCGCGATGCGCCGAGCGCGAGCCGCACCGCGAATTCACCCGTCCGGGCGCGCGCTCGCGCGCCGAAGAGGTTGGCCAGGTTGACGCATGCGATGATCGCGAGGCATGCAACCGCTCCCAGGAGGAGGGTCAACGCGGGACGTACGTCCCTGACGACGTCGTCGAGCATGGCGTCGACGGCCATGCCGGCCCCTTCGTTGCCGGGGTACGCTTTCGCGAGTCGGGCGGCGAGCGCCGAAGCATCGCGGCGCGCCTGCTCCAGGGTGGCACCGGCGGCCAGTCGCGCCACGACGCGATAGTTATCGTTCTCCTCGCGCGCGAGCTCGCGAGGGTCCACGACGAGCGGCACCCATGCCTCGTGCGTGCCCGACGGATAGCGAAACTCCGGCCGCATGACGCCCACGACCGTGTGCGGCGACCCGTCGAGGCGAATCTGACGGCCGATAATGTCGCGCTCGGCGCCAAATCGACTGCGCCACAGCGCGTCGCTGAGCACCACGACCCGCTCGCGCCCAGGGCGATCCTCGTCCGGCGTGAACGTCCGACCTAACGCCGCAGAGACGCCAAGCACCGAGAACAGGTTGGGCGAGACCTCGGCGCCATTGAGCCGCCGGGGCTCGTCGCGGCCGACGAGGTTGAGGTTCCTGTTGTCGAGGAGCGCAACGTCCTCGAACACGCCGCGGAGCTGGCGCAGGTCCACGGCATCGGCGGCGCCGGGGTAGACGCGAGCGCGGTCTGGACCTCTCACGAGCCAGATGCTGACGAGGCGCTCCGGCTCGCCGTACGGAAGTGGGCGAAGCATGACGCCGTGAACGACGCTGAAGATCGCGGTCGCCGTGCCGATGCCGAGCGCGATGACCGCGACGGCAGTGATGGCGAATCCGGGGGACTTCCGAAACAGACGCGCGCCGAACCGAACGTCTCGGGCCATCTCGCGAATGCCTGCTCCGGGACGCTCGTCGCGCGATTGCTCGTGCATGGCGTCGACGCTGCCAAACGTGAGGCGTGCCGCGCGTCGCGCCGCGTGCGGAGACATGCCCCGCGCGAGGTTCGCCTCGATCTCACGCTCGAGGTGAAAGCGCATCTCGTCGGCGAGGTCGGCATCGACGCGGGCGTTCCTGAAGAGCGCGCGGGATTGCGCCACCATCCAAGGGAGGATTCGCATGCTCGTTGCGCCTCAGGCCGTGCGCATGACGAGGGAGATGGCGGCCGACAGCCGATCCCAGTCGGCGCGCTCCTCCTCGAGGCGCCGGCGGCCGGCCGCCGTCAGTCGATAGAACCGGGCCCGCCTGTTGTTCTCGGACACACCCCAATCCGCCGTGATCCATCCCTGGTGTTCCAGTCGCTGGAGCGCCGGGTACAGCGAGCCCTGATTGACCTGAAGGACGTCCTTCGACAGGAGCTGGATGCGTTGCGCGATCGCCCAGCCGTGGAGCTTCTCGGCGGCGATCACGCGCAGGATCAGGAGATCGAGGGTTCCCTGGACGAGGTCGGTTGGTCGGGTCATGGTCCCCTTGGTTATCTACAAGAGAACGTAGAGGGCGTCTTGTAGATAAACAAGGGGACGCAGCACAGGGGCGGTCGGTGCGCCGCCGGTCAGACGACCTGCGACTTGAATCGCTTGGTGGTCACGCGACTCAGAACGGCTTGTAGAGCGCCACCGCGCCAGCCGTAATCGCCAGCATCGGAACCGCGATCAGGAGACCGCCCGCATAACGCCGACCGAGGTATGGCACCACCGCCGCTGCGGCTAGCGTGACCCAGATCGCGAGCTTCACGTAGATCCACGTCGGCAACGCGCCATGCATCACGCCCAGTCGCGCCAGCATGCCGAATCCGCCCGTGAGGATCAGGGCCGCGGCAATGCCATGCGCGGCGCCGAGCACTCGCCGATACGGATTGTCGGTGCGACTTCCCCCGCGCAGGACGTGCATGCTCGTCGCCGCAAGTGCGGTGATCAACATGAAAATGCCGAGGAAGTGCATCAGCTTGTACACGGCGTACGGCATGCGACGGTATCGGGCTCAGGATGATGGGGCTAATGGGTCACGTCATCACTGAATGATATCGCTCCGGTGAAGGTCGGCACTCGCCACCGGGGCGTGACGGTCACCTGGGGCGTGGCGACAAGCGCGCTAATCGGTGCGTCCGTCACAGCACGTCCTCATTATCGACCGGCACATCCACTCGTCGCTATCGGACGGGCACGATCATCCGAATCTTGTCGAGACCGATCGAATAGTCACCCAATTGCGTCTTGCCGAGCAGCTGCATGCGACCCTTTCGGAGGAGCGTCGCCGGTACTCGCTTTCCATCGCGCAACACGACCTCGAGATCGATTCGCGGCGGGGTCTCTGACTCATCGACCCTCGTGACTCTGATCGTGTCGACGTTGCTCCACTTGAGCAATACGGCACCATCCCCCTGAAGTAAACGAATCCCGTCAGATTGCTGGTCGGTCGCCAACATGCCGCCGTAGTCGATAGTCGCTCCGGTGACGACCACGCTGGTTCCCCGGCTGTCAGTGATTCTCAGGTCGGTCGTCGGCGCGGCGACTGTTACAAGAACCGACAAGACAGCCGCTGCCACTCTGCCGTTGAGCGAGATCAGGCTCATGGCACGACGCCGTGCGTCGCGTACGGGCGGAGGCCGGAATGCTCAAGGCCTGGGTGAAATGGGCTCGACGCCATCGCCTTGATCATGATTCCTTGAATATATACGCCCTAACGTGGAGGTCGTCGCGGGATGTCGAATCGGTTCACTGCCGTTCGGGCGTTGCTGCTGCTGCGCGGGAGAGGACGTACGCCTCGATCGCGCGCAGCTGTAACGAGTCGAGCTTGTCCCCGAACGATGGCATCCCGAGCGCTTGCCGCTGCCCGCGGAGCACGATCGCCTCAAACTGGCGATGCACGTCAGCCGTCGCATAGCGAAGGTCTGGAGTGGGACCGGCAACAGCATTCCACCCGTGGCAAAAGCGGCAGTACGTATGATAAAGAATCTTCCCTTCGCGAATCGCGGCCGCGGTCGTGTCCAACCGGATCGCCGGCACCGGAGGGGCTGTGTGACCATACGGCGTCGGCGCGAGCTTCGCGGTTCCGCCTAACGTGAACGTCAGGATCCGCCCGAACCCGGGCTTTACGGGCCCCAGATTACCCGGATTGTTCATCCCGACACCTCCTCCCCATCCCACCATCAGTGTCACGTACTGAACGCCGTTGGCGAGATAGGTAACGGGCGCCGCCATGACGCCTGTCCCCGCGTCGAACGTCCACAGCGAAGTGCCATCCGTCGCACGATAGGCGGCAAATGTCCCGTCAGCACTGCCCTGAAACACGACGTTGCCGGCTGTCGCCAGCACGCCGCCGCCGTGGGACACGTGGAGCGGCACCCGCCAGAGGCTTCGCCGCTCACCGACACTCCACGCCACTAACTCCCCGCGCGGCGGAGGTGCGGCCGCAGCCTTCGCTGTAAGCCCACCCTCATAGCCTGCATCCTCGCCCGTGTTTCGGCCGCTGACGTCCGACACCCAATTCGGGTTTGGCGCATGCACGCGCATGCTCCCGTTGCGCGCGCCGAGGTAGACCACGCCCTTCGACTGGTCGAACGCAATGGGTTCCCAGTTGTGCGCGCCGTTCTGGTCCGGAGAAACGAGAACCGGCGCAAGCCCGGCATACGCGGTCGGCGACTCCACGGGACGGCCACTCACGGAGTCGATGCGCGTCGCCCACGTTATGCCGTCGATAAACGGCGTCGCGGAGACGAGCTTGCCGGTCGCGCGATCGAGGACATAGAAGAATCCATTCTTCGACGCCTGCATGATCACTTTTCGCGCGCGCCCGCCGATGGAGAGGTCCGCGAGCACCAGCGGCTGCGTCGCGTCGAAGTCCCAATTGTCGCCCGGCGTGACCTGGTAGTGCCACGCGTACTCGCCGGTTTGTGCTCGCACGGCGAGGATCGACGCGACGTAGAGATTGTCGCCGCCTCCCGGACTCCGCAGATCGCGGTACCACGCGGTTCCGTTCCCCGTGCCGAAGTAGACGAGGTCGAGATCGGGATCGTAGACGATGGGATCCCACGCAGGCGCGCCACCGCCCGTCTTCCAGTACTCGCCATGCCATGTATTTGCCGCGGCTTCGAGCGCGGGCGTTTCGAAGCCCTTCGCAGGATCACCAGGAACTGTAAATACGCGCCAGACGAGTTGTCCGGTCTTCGCATCGTACGCGGACAAATAACCGCGCACACCGAACTCGCCGCCTGCGTTCCCGATGATGACACGTCCCTTCGCGATGCGCGGCGCACCTGTGATCGCGTATGGCTGCGATTGATCCACGGTCTTCACATCCCATACTGGCTTGCCCGTGCGCGCGTCGATCGCGATCAGTCGTCCGTCGAGCGTCGCGAGGTAGAGCAGGCCGCGATAGAGCGCGAGCCCGCGATTGACGGCATCGCAGCAGACGGTGCGAGCACGCGAGCGCTCGACCATCGGATCGTACGTCCAGAGCTGGCGCCCCGTGATCGCGTCGAACGCGTATGCCACGCTCCACGTACTCGTGGTGTAGATGATGCCGTCGACGACGATCGGCGTGGCTTCGACGCCACGCGTGGTGGGGAGCTCGTGACTCCACAGGAGTCCCATGCGCCGAACGGTGGAGTCGTTGATTTGACGGAGCGGGCTGAATCGCTGCTCGCTGTACGTGCGGCCGTAGGTGAGCCAGTTCGCGGAGTCGCGGTCGGCAGAGACGAGTCGTTCGTCATCGATGCGCGCCACGGAGTCGGCGGAGCTGCATGCCACCGGAGCCCACAACACCGGCACACAAACCAAGACACGCGCGGGCAGTCTCATGTAGGTACCTCACGCTCGACGGACCAACCTACTCCTATCAGCAGACGCAATCACGTTATGCGTTGCCGCCAGAGAAACAAGGCCGACGCCGCGCAACCGTTACGTTTCGCCCGCTTCGACCGGATTGCCGAGCCCCCCGATGTGCTCGACCTCCACTTCCATCCGGTCTCCGGGTTTGAGAAACACCGGCGGTTTGCGCGCGAACCCGACACCGGCTGGCGTTCCGGTCGCGATTACGTCCCCGGGCTCGAGCGTGATGCTGTTCGTGATGAACTCGATGATCTCAGGCATCGATCTGTCCGTCGTCAGGAGATCACCTTCGGCTTTGGCGGCAGGATTCGCGGAGTCGTGCCGAACAGCTTGTTGATCGCGTCGATGCGCGTCCCGATCAGGCGGTCGAGACGCGCCTGCGCCGCATCGGTCTCGCTCTTCAACTCCGTGGTCCGCAGGACCTCGCCCGCCGTCGGCGCGTGAATCCCGCGCCACACC
>Ga0207674_10003727_pt1 | contig 18605 bp, 17 predicted proteins | sample KBSCornC72_FD_184303 | JGI IMG/M metagenome (GOLD analysis project Ga0207674, IMG submission 184303) | Corn rhizosphere microbial communities from Kellogg Biological Station, Michigan, USA - KBS Corn C7-2 (SPAdes) (version 2) | ecosystem: Host-associated > Plants > Roots > Rhizosphere > Soil ... | reverse complement strand
ATGGACACGTCAATAATGCCTGAATGCTATGCAGACACATTATTGATAGAAACATTAGTGCCGGCAAAGAATGGCTATAACCATAAGCGTAGCTGTTTTAAGGTGGAAACTGAAATGACTCAAGGAAAATTGAAAGATAGATTCGCAGTAGGAATAATTGACAATGATAAAGTTAAAATAAAATACCTGAAGGAATTTGAAATAGTTGATAAAGTAGAAGGTTCTTTAATTTTGTGGAGAAATAAAAATAAAGCCAGGCATCATTTCATAATTCAGGTATGCCCTGCATTGGAGCGTTGGATTTTGAATATTTGTGGTAATGAAAATATTGTTTTGGCAGAATTTGGAATTGCCAATGATTTAGAAGGATTAAAAAAATATACTAAATCGATTTCAAGTTTAGAAGATGAGAAACTAAAAGCTCTTTTTAAAGCAATTTCATCGAAGGAGGAAAATATTTGTATTCGAAAATTGAAAAACTGGATAAGTCTTCTTAAAGAGAAGAACTATAAAGTTGATATAAATGAGTTAAAAAATGGCTGACGAGAAGAAATTATTCAAGGTTACAATTGACAATATCACCATCGAGGTGGAGCCGGGGACTTCTATTCTCCAGGCTGCCCGGAAGATCGGCGGAGATGTAGCGCCTCCTGCCATGTGCTATTACACCAAATTAAAAGGCAGCGGCGGCAAGTGCCGTACCTGTCTGGTGGAAGTGGCGCAGGGGTCTACTGCCGACCCACGCCCTATGCCGAAGCTGGTGGCCAGCTGCCGTACCAATGTCATGGATGGCATGGTGGTAAAGAATATCACCAGCGAAAAGGTCATCGACGCCCGCAATGGGGTGGTAGAGATGCTGCTGATCAATCACCCGCTGGATTGCCCAATCTGTGACCAGGCGGGAGAATGTCACCTGCAGGACCTCAGCTATGAGCATGGCAAGGAAGGCACCCGTTATGAGTTCGAGCGCCGCACCTTTAAAAAACACGACTTGGGTCCTTATATCCAGCTGCATATGACACGCTGTATCCTCTGCTATCGCTGTGTCTTCACGGCGGATCAGATCACGGAGAAGCGTGTGCATGGCGTATTGGACAGAGGGGATCATTCCGAGATCGCTACCTATATCGAGAAATCACTGGAGAACGACTTTATCGGTAATATCATCGATGTCTGTCCCGTGGGCGCCCTCACCGACAAGACATTCCGGTTCAAGAACCGCGTATGGTTCCTCAAGCCGGTGGATGCGCATCGCAATTGCAACCATCCGAAATGCAACGGCAAGGTCACGCTGTGGTACAGAGGGGATGAGGTGTTCCGTGTGACGGCCCGCAAAGATCAGTGGGGCGAGGTGGAGGATTGGATCTGTAATGAATGCCGATTTGAGAAGAAGGCTACGGCCGACTGGACGATAGAAGGACCTACAAAGGTGAACAGGCATTCCGTCATATCGCAGGGACATTATGTAGGGGTGGTTCGGCCACAGGAGGCATTGTATGATGTGATGGGGGGACGTGCGCCCAAGCTGTTGATGGATATTCATGATATCAGCGAGGTCAACAGGCCGGAGATCGACCTGTCCAAGCTGGAAAGACCGGCGCATTCCACGGATTTCGAGCCGCACGAGCCGAGATAGACAGACAATAAATAGAATTTAATCAATCATAGAGGATGTACTTAACATTACTTAGCGTCGACTGGTTTTTATTGATAGAAAAGGCTGTTTTGATCGCCATTATCATCAGCGTGTCATTGCTGGTGGCCATGTACGAGACATGGGGCGAACGGAAGGTGGCGGCTTTTATGCAGGACCGCCGGGGACCCAACCGCGCCGGACCGGGTGGATTATTCCAGCCTCTGGCGGACGGGTTAAAGCTCTTCATGAAGGAAGAGATAATACCTAACAGCTCAAACAGGTTTTTGTTCGTGCTGGGTCCGGGGCTGGCTATGCTGACGGCGATGATGACAAGCGCGGTGGTACCCTGGAGCAGTCACTTCGATCTTTTTGGCCGGCACATCTCCTTACAGATAGCGGACATCAACATTGGGATACTCTACATTTTTGGCGTCGTGAGCATGGGGGTATATGGTATCATGATCGGGGGCTGGGCCTCTAATAACAAGTTCTCTCTGCTGGCGGCGATCCGTGGCGCTTCGCAGATCATCTCCTATGAGCTGGCGATGGGTATTTCCATCATTGCCCTGCTGATGATCACCGGCTCGCTCAGCCTGAAAGATATCGTGCAGCAGCAGCAGGTGGGGCACTATTATGTACTGTTGCAGCCGCTGGGCTTCCTGATATTTTTGATCTGCGCCTTTGCGGAATGTAACCGTACGCCATTCGACCTGTCGGAAGCAGAGAACGAGCTGAACTTCGGCTATCACCAGGAGTACTCCTCCATGAAGCTGGGTTTTTATCTTTTTGCAGAATACGTGAATATGTTCATCAGCAGCGCCGTGATGGCAACCTTGTACTGGGGTGGATATGATGTACCGTTCCTGAACGACGCGGCCTATGCACAGACGCATAGCCAGAACCTGCTGGCGATATTTCAGATCATTAGCATGTTCGGGAAGATCGCGATCTTTATCTTCTTCTTTATGTGGGTGCGTTGGACGATCCCCAGATTCCGCTATGATCAGCTCATGCGGCTGGGCTGGAAGGTATTGATCCCGCTGGCGATCTTTAATATGCTGGTCACGGGCTTTTTAGTGTTGCTGAAACAAAATCATTGGCATTTTTAGGACGCCCACGGGGCGGCCGGCCGAAGGCCCGTCATAAGCGCTGGTAGAGGGCCAGGCATTCGGGGAGGAGACACAGGGAGTTCGACGTGGCGGAGCAAACAAAATTGGTCGATTGATTTGATAAAAATACATTTGCGCATTATGGAACCATTAACAAGCAGAGCCAGGGCGGTGGATCGTAAGCCGATGACGTTGTGGGAAAAGCTGTACCTGCCTGCCATCGCGAAGGGAATGTCCATCACCTTCAGTCATATGTTCAAGAGGAAGCCGACGGTGAACTATCCGGAGAAGACGCGTCCTTTCAGCCCCGTATTCCGCGGTCTGCACGTGCTGAATCGCGATGAACAGGGTAGGGAGCGTTGTACGGCCTGTGGTCTTTGCGCTGTGGCATGTCCGGCAGAGGCCATCACCATGGAGGGCGCCGAGCGGCTGCCAGGGGAAGAGAATTTGTACCGGGAGGAAAAATATGCCGCGAAGTATGAGATCAACATGCTGCGCTGCATTTTCTGCGGCCTTTGTGAAGAAGCCTGTCCGAAGGATGCTATTTATCTGTCCGAGACATTTGCCCCTGCCAACTATACGAGAAAAGGGTTTATTTATGGAAAAGAGGAGCTGTTGATCCCTAACCCGGTGACACAGCCTGAAGAGTTTGCGAAGGCACAAGGCGGGAGGGTAAGGCCGGCGGATGATAGCAACGGGAAATAAAAGAAACATAATAACTATACTGCTACAATGGGTATTACGCAAATTCTGTTCTGGGTCCTAAGTATTATGGCGCTGGTGAGCGCTATTCTTGTAGTGATAAGCAAGAATCCTGTGCATAGTGTGCTGTGGCTTATCGTCGTGTTTGTGGCTATTTCCGGTCATTATATATTGTTAAACGCCCAATTCCTCGCCATTGTGAACGTCATCGTTTATGCGGGGGCCATCATGGTGCTGTTCCTTTTCGTATTCATGCTGATGAACCTCAATGCCGACACGGAGCCGCAAAAGAACAAGTGGCTGAAGATCGCGGGCGTCGTGGCGGGGGGCTCGCTGCTGCTGGTATTTGTGGCTGCGCTGAAGCATGCGGATATGAAGAATCAGCTCGCGGAAATGAATAAGGGGGACATTGGCCTGATCCATAATCTGGGTATGGCGCTCTTCCAGGACTATGTGGTGCCTTTCGAGATCAGCAGCGTGCTGTTTTTAAGCGCTATGGTTGGGGTGGTGGTGATTGGAAAAAAAGACTAGACTATGCCGATCAATTATTACATATTTCTCTCGCTGGCCCTCTTTTGTATCGGAGTGGCCGGGGTGTTGACCCGTCGCAATGCGATCATCATTTTTATGTGCGTGGAGCTGATGCTGAATGCCGTGAACCTTCTGCTGGTGGCGTTCTCGAAGATGCATCAGCATGCGCTGGCCGCCGGCAATCCCAGTGCGGGCATCGACGGGCAGATCTTCGTATTTTTTATCATGGTGGTTGCCGCGGCGGAAGTCAGTGTGGGGCTGGCCATTATCGTGATGATGTATAGGAACACCCATTCAATAGACGTGAATTTCTTAAATCGACTGAAACACTGATATGATCCAATTAGTTTGGTTGGTCCCGGTGCTGCCGCTGGCAGGATTCCTGATCAACGGCCTTTTTCGAAACAGCTTATCAAAAGGAATGACCAGCGTTGCCGGCTGTGGTGTCCTGCTTGCGTCGTTTATTCTCAGCCTGCTGATCTTCGGCGAGGTGCGGCATGAAGGCTTTCAGCCCGTGACAGTGACGTTGTTCGACTTTATCAGTGCCGGCAAGCTTCATATACCGTTTGCCTTCCAGGTGGATCAGCTCTCTATCCTTTTCCTGCTGATCATTACGGGTGTAGGTTTCCTGATCCATCTTTATTCTACGGCTTATATGCATGAGGAGGAAGCTCCTCACTTTGCGCGGTATTTCGCCTATCTGAACCTGTTCGTTTTTTCCATGCTGCTGCTGGTGCTGGGCGCCAACTATGTCATCCTCTTTATCGGATGGGAGGGCGTGGGGCTCTGCTCTTACCTGCTGATCGGCTACTGGTTCAAGAACGTCGATTATACCAATGCGGCGAAGAAGGCCTTTATCATGAACAGGATCGGTGACTTTGGCTTTTTGATCGCCATTTTCTGGATGATCAACCAGTTTGGGAGCGTGACCTTTGGGGAGGTATTTGGGCAAGCGCACGATGCTCCTGTGAAGGTGCTCACCGGCATCACGCTGCTGCTCTTTTTAGGCGCTACGGGCAAGTCGGCGCAGATACCTCTTTATACCTGGCTGCCCGATGCCATGGCGGGTCCTACTCCTGTATCGGCCCTGATCCATGCGGCGACGATGGTGACGGCGGGCATTTATATGATAGCCCGGAGCAATGTCCTTTATTCGCTGGCACCGTTGACACAGCATGTGGTGGCCATCGTTGGGCTGGCTACGGCGCTGCTGGCGGCTACGATTGCGCTCAAGCAGAATGATATTAAGAAAGTGCTGGCCTACTCAACCGTGAGCCAGCTGGGTTATATGTTCCTGGGTCTGGGTGTCGGCGCCTATACGGGTGCGGTCTTCCATGTGATGACACACGCTTTCTTTAAGGCGTTGTTGTTTCTCGGGGCCGGTTCCGTCATCCATGCCATGGGCGGCGAACAGGACATGCGTAAGATGGGCGGACTGAAGAAGTATGTGCCCACGACGCATTTAACATTCCTGATAGGCTGTATCGCCATTGCGGGGATCCCTCCTTTCTCCGGCTTCTTCTCGAAGGACGAGATCCTGGCGGGAGCCTTTGCCAAGAGTCCAATTTATTATGTGGTGGGCGTGTTTACGGCCCTGCTGACCGCCTTCTATATGTTTCGGCTGTATGCCACGACCTTTTTAGGAAAATTCAGGGGTGCGCATGATCTGGAGAATGACCGAGGACGCTCCGGAATCGGAGGAGTGGACGAAGGTCACGCGCGTAGCGCCCTGCATGAGAGCCCTTCGGCCATGACCATTCCCCTGGTTGTGCTGGCCTTGCTGGCGGCAGTGGCGGGCTTTCTGGGTGTGCCGGAGGCGTTTGCCAAAAATTCTCACTGGCTGGGGCATTTCCTGGAACCCATTTTTGCACCTGCGGGGTCGACGCCTGTCGAGCATGCTGCGGAAGGCGGCGTCAGCCAGGAATGGATGCTGATGGGGATCTCCGTGGCGGTGGCGCTCATCGGGGTGATCGCCGCATGGACACGGTTTAGCAGGAAGCCGGATCTGGCCGAGCCTACGGGATTTGGGAAGGTGCTGGCGAACAAATGGTATGTGGATGAGCTGTATGATGCCATCATCGTCCGGCCATTGTATGCTATCAGCAAGTTCCTGAACAATTTTATAGAGCGTTTTATCGATTGGATCGTGAATGGAGTGGGCAGGCTCGTGCAATATGGCGGCCGGCAGCTGCGGCTGTTGCAAAGCGGCCAGGTGGGTGGATATGTGCTGCTGATGGTCGTTGGTATCCTGGCTTTGTTCCTGGTAGAGTTATTCGTTAAGAAATAGAAACTGATTGTATATTATGATCCCTGTTTTACTAATAGCGATTCCTTTGGTAGGCGGACTGGCGGGCTTCTTTATTAAAAATGATAAAAGCGCCCGAAACTGGTCGCTGCTGGTATCGCTGGCGGCCCTGGCAGTGTCCTTATGGGGGCTGTCCGTAGGAGCGAAAAGTCCGTTGCTGAACACCGATGTGGAATGGCTGCCTGCGCTGGGGAGCCGCTTTGCCGTCGGACTCGATGGCATGGGGCAGATACTTTGTCTGCTGACGGCGATAGCCTTTCCCGTTATATTTATTGCTACCTGGAGGGATGAATACCGCAAGGCCTACAACTTCTATGCGCTGATGCTCCTGTCCCAGGCGGGACTGATGGGCGTATTCCTCGCGATGGATGCGTTGCTGTTCTATTTCTTCTGGGAGCTGGCGCTTATACCCGTCTATTTCCTTTGCAGTCAATGGGGCGGGGAGAAGCGTATACAAGCCACTTTCAAATTCTTTATCTATACGTTCGTAGGCAGTCTGCTGATGCTGGTTGGCATTATCTGGCTGTATGCGCATACGCCGGATCACAGCTTCGCCCTGAAGAGCTTTTATGCCCTGCGCAGCACGGTGAGTGGGACTGATCAGATATGGCTGTTCTGGCTCTTCTTTATCGCCTTTGCTATCAAAATGCCGATATGGCCTTTGCATACCTGGCAGCCCGATACATATGAGCAGTCGCCTACCGCCACTACGATGGTGCTTAGCGGCGTGATGGTGAAGATGGGTGTTTTTGGGGTGATCCGCTGGCTGGCGCCGGTGCTGCCGCTGGGTACATGGGCCTGGGGCGATACTGCCTCCGGACTTTGTATCGTGAGCATGATCTATGCTTCGCTGGTGGCCCTGAAGCAGGATGATCTGAAGCGGCTGGTGGCTTATTCGTCGATTGCGCACGTAGGGTTGATGGCGCTGGCGATCTTTGCTACGACTACTACCGGACTACAGGGAGTGATGATCCAGATGTTCAATCACGGCATCAATATCATCGGGATGTGGATCGTCGTCGACCTCATAGAGCGTCAGATGGGTACGCGTAAAATATCCGAGCTGGGTGGATTGGCGCAGAAAGCTCCTGCCCTGGCTATATTGCTGGTGATCGTGGCGCTGGCCAATGTGGCGCTTCCGCTGACGAACGCCTTTGTTGGAGAATTCCTTCTGTTCACCGGGGTATATAGCAGCAAGGTGACGGAATACAATGTATTGTTTACGGTGGTGGCGGCTATCACCGTCATCCTGTCGGCCATTTATACCCTGAATATGATACAAAAGGTATTCTTTGGCAATACAAATGCGCTGACGGAGAAGGCAAAAGATATCCGATTGAATGAGAAGGTCGTACTGGCGGCGATCGTGGTGCTGATCGTGGTGATTGGGGTATATCCGAAGCCTGTGCTGAACCTGACGAAAGAGACGGTGGACATGATCCTGACGAAAATGGATTATAAAAAGATTTAAAGGAGACTAAAGCGGACCAGGTCCGCTGGCTGTAACCGAGCGCAGCGAAGGTTATGAACGAGAAGGAGCGAGTGCTCGGAGCTCCGCCGAAGTTCCCATCATTAGACATGCTCGGGGGATGGATTACTTTCGGATATAAAGCCACACCCCGAGCATAAAATAGATATGAACGCAATTATTATATCGGCAGTTTGGGGGATCATCATGATGTTCAGCGGCATCGTTACGAGTAGAGGGCCCGCTGTCCGGAATATCGCTGTTCTCGGTCTCGTCCTGCTGCTGATAGGCAACTATGTGGATCTGATAGGCTACCATTTCTTCCCGATTGATACGCATAAGATGCTGTTCTTCGACACCTTTGGTCTCCTGGCCAATGCCGTCATCTTTGGCAGCACGCTGATCTTTGTGCTGCTGTCGGGGAGAGATATCGAGAAAATTGCCCAGCGGATGCCCGTGGCAGAGTGCTTTGCCCTTGTCTTTTTTGTATTGTGCGGGGTGAGCCTGGTGACTACTTTCAATACGCTGCTGATGTTGTTCCTTGGCATCGAGATCATTTCCATACCGCTGTATATCCTTACAGGCAGTGACAAGCGCAACCTGAAGAGCAATGAGGCCTCGCTGAAATATTTTTTAATGGGCGCTTTTTCGACGGGATTGATGCTGCTGGGCATTGCATTGTTATATGGCGCCAGTCCCACGGGGTCCTTCTCCATCGACGAGCTGGGTATTGGGAGGGTTAACCTGAACGCGCTATATATGGCCGGGCTGCTGTTGCTGCTGGTGGCGATGGGCTTTAAGGTATCTGCCGCGCCCTTCCACTTTTGGACGCCCGATGTGTATGATGGTGCGCCTACTGTATTTACGTCTTTTATGGCAACGATCGTCAAGGCGGGTATTTTTATCGGCTTTATTCGGCTATTCGATGAGGCTTTTGGCGACAGTCAGACGAAGTGGCAGCTGTTTGTGGCGATCATTACTGCGTCGACCTTATTCATTGGCAATATTACTGCTGTATTTCAGCAAAGCGTCAAGCGCATGCTGGCTTATTCCTCTATTTCCCAGGCCGGGTTCATGCTGCTGGCCCTGCTGTCCATCAATGGGCTGGCCAGGGAAGGGATCCTGTTGTATGCGGCGGCGTATAGCCTGGCTACCATTGGGATCTTTGCCATTCTGATCAAGATGAAGGATTATACGTTCGAGGGTTTCAACGGGCTGGCGAAACATCATCCCCTGCTGGCGGCTACCTGTACGATATTTTTGTTGTCTCTTGCGGGTATCCCTTTGACAGCCGGATTTTTAGCGAAATATTATATGCTGGCGTCTGTCGTCGAGACGGGGCATTATTTGTGGCTGGTGATCTTTGCGGTGCTGTGCGCTGCGGTGAGCGTGTACTATTATTTCAGGGTAATACAGGCCATGTATTTCAAGGATGGGGATGCACAGGCGTTGGAGATAGCTCCGGCTTTCAAGGGGCTGCTGGTGCTGGTGGCTGCGCTGATCATTCTGCTGGGGGTATTTCCGCAGGTGCTGCTGGATAAGCTGAATACGTTGGTGTATACGTGGTAGGGCGTTGCGCTGAGAGAACAGGAAATGTCAGGCCCGTCTGGCGGATCTTCGAGGACGCTGTGTAGGAATGGTAATAATAGGCTCACCTAGCTCCGCTTCCAGCTTTGCCAGGGTCTTGAGCGTAAGATTATGATTTCCTCTTAGCCACTTATTGATCTCTGAAGGATTTTTATTCATTTTCTCGGCCAGGTCTTTTTGAGTATAGCCTTTTGCCTGAAGAATTTGGTTGATCCTCAGCACGATGTCCGTGTATTGACGGACAAAGATCCGAACTTCTTCAGGAGTCTCTTCCTGAATTCGCTGTGCTACTTTGCTTCGCATAATAGAATATTTATAGAACTATTTCATCGCTGCCGCTGAAAGAGAAGATTTTTCTCTTTTTATGATCGACAATAATCTCATTGTCCCGCAATGCCTCTTCGATCCTTCTTGCAAACTGACAAGCTTCAATCCATTTTAAATTTAGGTCCCTGCTTCCCTGATTTGTCCGAGAGGTTTTGGCTCCTCCATTGAACAGAATCACAAGGTCAGGACGATGATTTACTCTTAAGGCATACAGCCTTAAAGGGAAGTTCGGATATAGGAATATGATACCGCTGACGTTTACCTTTCCTTTATTGGGTAATCCCACGACCTCATTTTCAAACCCGTTGAACAGCAGGTCGACGGCACCATGATCGTCTCCGATGCTGTCCAGGACAAAGCTCAATAGCTGCTGTACAGGCTTTTTAAACTCGGCTATAGCGTCATATTTATTAAAGAACTTATCAGTTTCATTTTGGAGGGCACCTTCCCAACGGACGGTATAAAAGGTACATTTTTTAGCCTCATCATCCCATATTTCCAATGCGAAGGTATTCACTTATAAGTTAATTTACAAGTGCAAAGCTACCCAATGCTGCGGCTTCATAAAATCTTCTTTGGGTTTCTTTAAACGAGCGCATCAAAAACGGACACCGGACATATCAGGACCGTACACTGCCTGGATGGCCTTTAAAATTAAACAATTGATTATCAATAACTAAATAAAATTGGCATTGCGCTGGAATACTATCTGGCATACCCGGGGACGCCTGGAAACAAACAAAAACCAATAAAAAGCATTAAAAAATAATTTTATGAGCACGAAGTACCAGGAACTCCTTTCAAAATCAATTATGACTGTGAGTACACACACAACCAACCTCCGCACAATGATCCTGCATGTGGCCAAGAAAGCCGCCGTTACCATGGCCCTTTTACTGACCCTTAGCGCAACTTTCGCCTTCTCCGGCGCCCATGGCGCAAACGATATCAGCAACACGATCAGAACCTCCTTTAAAAAGGACTTCGGGAATGCCCAGCTTCTATCTACTGAGTCACACAAAGTCTTCACGAAGCTGACCTTTAAAATGGACGGTCTGATCCTGTCCGCCTTTTATTCCGAAAGTGGGGCATTGCTGGCTGTAATCCACAATATCCTGTCTACCCAGCTGCCCATCAACCTGCTGATAAGCCTGAAAAATGACTATAACAGCTACTGGATCACAGAGTTGTTTGAATTCACAGGGGATGATAACAGCTGCTATTATGTATCTCTGGAGAGCGCCGGCAGCAAGGTGACACTGCGCAGCAATGGCGACCAGTGGGAAGTGTACAGCTCGGTGAAGAAGTAAGTCCTATTGTTAACTTATGATCGGGCCCCGCCAAACGGCGGGGCTTTTGTTTGGCGTCCTTCGCTGTTGGAAAAGTAACTTCGGACGCCAAAAGTGCTAATGATGGACCTTCGGTCAACGGACCTGTGGTCCGTTTTGTTTGCTGTCCTGGTATGGAAATCCTCGAATTTAGTATCTTACGCCAGTATGCACCTTCTGGACACGTTGGGGTTGGCTTTTCGTACGGTGAAGAGCAATAAACTGCGCACGGGGATTACTGTGGCCATTATTGCCTTTGGGATCATGGCCCTGGTGGGCATCAATACCGCTATCGGCGCCATGAAGCAGAAATTTATGGAAAGCTTTTCCGCCATGGGAGCCAACGGCTTTACCATTCACTACCGGGAATGGCAGATGGGTTTCAGGCGGAATGATGTGGAGAAGAGGAAGAAGGGGGAGAAGATCCTGAAAAGGTCCAACACAGGCAAACCTATTACAAGATATCAGGCGGAGACCTTTAAAGAGCGTTTTGCCTATCCCGCCAAGGTGGCTATTACCCTGTTTGGAGTGGGGGATGGGGTCGTCTCTGTAGGCAGTAAAAAGACCAATCCCAATGTCAGGATTTACGGAGGGGACGATAACTGGGCTGACCTCAATGGCTATAATATTGCCGCCGGGAGGAATCTGAATGACCTGGATGTACAGTCCGGGCGTAATGTTTGTGTCCTGGGCAATGACGTGGCACAGAAGTTCTTTGGGAGCGACCCTTCCCGGAGCTTAGACCAGATGATCCGGGTGAACGGCCTGCCTTTCAGGGTAATTGGGGTATTGGATTCCAAGGGGTCGACCCTGGGCATGAGCTGGGACAATATGATCCTCACCTCCTATAATAATGTACGGAGGTTCTTCAATTCCAACCCAAATGCATCTTTCAGCATACTGGTGAAGGTGGCCGACGTACGGACCATTGACGGGGCCATCGATCAGGCGGAGGGTATCATGCGCCCTGTCCGGCAGTTGGAAGTGACGGAAGAGAACAATTTCTATATCGACAAGAGCGACAGCGGGGTAGCTATGCTATTGCGCAATCTGAGCTTCATAACCATCAGCGCGCTCATCATCGGAGCAATCACCCTGGTAGGGGCGGCTGTAGGGCTGATGAATATCATGCTGGTGTCCGTAACGGAGCGCACCAAGGAGATAGGGCTGATAAAGGCTATTGGGGGAAGACAACGCAATGTGCGTCAGCAGTTCCTTTTCGAAAGTATCCTGATCAGCCTGATCGGGGCGGCTTTTGGGGTGGTGCTGGGGGTGCTTGTCGGTAACTCTTTTTCGCTTATTTTACACACCGGATTTGTAGTCCCCTGGCTGTGGTTAGCGGGGGGCATTATCCTGTGTTTTATCGTGGGACTGCTTGCCGGCCTTTATCCATCCTTAAAAGCGTCCCGTCTCAACCCTATCGAAGCGTTGAGATATGAGTAGCTGGAGCGCTATTCAAGTTCCCAATCCGTAAGATTTGAATGACGAACTACGCATCCTGACCCATGTATGCTGAAGCGTTGGTGAAGGGCGCAAAACTTGTCAGGGCGGGCGATTGGGGCATTTTTAACTTGCTGGATATTTAGAATTTGTCAGTTGTTAAAAAAGCTTATCTTGTGAAGCCTATAAAAAAATTTAGTGATCCAATTCGTATATTGAAAAGCTTTTTTCCTTAGAATTGTACAATCATTTTCTATTACATACTTCAATTTTTTTAAAAAACACTAAAAACAAACGATCATGGCTGAAACAAAACCGACTGCAGCGCCAGCAGCTAAAAGTTCTACATCTGTACAACCGAAGAGAAAGGGCAATTCCATCTCCTGGATCGCACCGACGGTGTGTATAATTGCCGGTTATTGCATTTGGAGGTTTATCATCGGAAGTCCCGACAATTTTACATCCCCTGATCCCTCGGGCGGTTTCTGGCCTCACCATAAAGGTCCGAAGAGCGGTTTTTCGCGTATGTACGAAGGTGGTATCATCGTTCCAATCCTGATCGCGGCTTTTTTGACGGTGTTGACTTTCGTTATCGAGCGTTTCCTGACTATCGCCAAGGCTACTGGAAATGGCAATATCGCTGAGTTCATCCGCAAAGTACAATATCACCTGGCCAATAAGAACGTAGATTCTGCTATCGCCGAGTGCGATCGTCAAAAAGGCAGTGTTGGTAATGTTATGAAGGCTGGTCTTCGCAAATACAAGGAGATGATCACCAATGCCGAGCTGGATACCGAACAAAAGGTATTAGCCATCCAGAAAGAAGTGGAAGAAGCTACTTCGCTGGAACTGCCTATGCTGGAAAAGAACCTGGTATTCCTTTCTACCATCGCCTCTGTAGCCACCCTGATGGGTCTGCTGGGTACGGTTATCGGTATGATCAGCGCCTTTGCGGCTCTTGGTGAAGCAGGCGGTGGCGAAGCTGCTCAACAGCTGTCTGTAGGTATCTCCGAAGCCCTTTATAACACGGCATTGGGTATCGGTACTTCCGCTGTCTCCATTATCATGTACAACATTTTCACTACGAAGATCGACGGTATCACTTATGGTATCGATGAGAGCGGTTTTACGCTGACTCAAAGCTTCGCATCCCTCTACAAATAAATAAGAGGGCGCCGGGTTTTGCCGGATGCGGTCATTTCGGGCTTCCTGTTCAGTCGGGTGGGAGCTTTGGAGAGGCCGGAGCCAGGCAGGCCAGGTGAGATCCGGACCGGAAAGGGCGGTTTATCCGCCGTGGGGGGCAGACCCTCAGATTTTTGCGGATTTTAGCAAAAGATCTATGGAATTCCGGTAAAAAAGGGTCTTAGAGAAGAGTGAATTAATTTGTTGTAAGTCAAGCGGACTAAAAGTCCGCCGGCCGAATTGCGAAGCATTCACCGAGACCATTGAAAAGACATTGATGACGAGGTAACACCATCATTAGCCGTGCATCGGGGATGGGTTAAATTTCGGAATAAGACAGACCTGATGCACATAAAAATTTTAAAATGCCTAGAGCCAAAATACCGCGGAAAAGCACCACCATCGACATGACGGCGATGTGTGACGTGGCTTTTCTTCTGCTGTCGTTCTTTATATTGGCGACAAAGTTCAAACCACCAGAGGCGTTGAGCGTGACGACCCCCAGCTCCGTGTCGTCCAAGATAGCACCTGAAAAGAACGTGGTGATGATCACCATGGATCGTGACGGGAAGGTCTATTTCAGCGTGTCCGATGCCAATCATCCTGAAAAGAAGGATATCATCGATGAGATCAATACGTCCAAGAACCTTGGTCTGACCGATGCGGAGAAGAAGAATTTCTCCAATAATCCCTCCGCCTATATCGGGGTGCCGTTTTCGATGCTGAAGTCCTATCTGGATAAGACTCCGGATCAATTAAAAGGGATTAACCTACCGGGTATACCCTGCCAGGACAGCACGAATAACGAGCTCGTCGATTGGATAAGGGCGGCTGTACAGGTGTCTGCGGGGGGCGGTTTTAATGGAGGACATATGAACCTGCTGGTGAAAGGGGACGATGCTGCGAAGTATCCTTCCTTCCAGGGCGTGATTATTGCCTTCAAAAAGAATGATCAGCTGAAATTCCAGCTGGTGACGAATCCTGTGGCAGCGCCTCCGGGTTCTGAGCTCGATAAGGTTCAGAAAGCCGCTGGTAACAAGGTGGCCGAGTAAATAATTTGTAACTTTAAAAAAATCTGTGTTATGGCAGAAATGGATACCTCAGGCGGGGGTGGTCATAAAAAAGGACCAGGCGTAAAAAAGAGCAAAAAGCTCTCAACCCGTGTAGACTTGACTCCGATGGTGGACCTGGGATTTCTCCTGATCACGTTCTTCATCTTTACCACAACCATGAGCCAGCCGACGGCCATGAAGCTCAACCTGCCAAAGGATACGCAAAAACCTGAAGAGCAGAACAAGCTGAAAGAGTCTGCTGCTTTGACGGTGATGCCTTCCAAGGGCGATATGGTGTATTATTATGAAGGTCTGGACCCTTCCAAGATACAGACTTCGACTTTCAAGAAGAATGCTATCCGGGATGTGATCCTGGACAAGAAAAGAAGGACGGATCCCAAGGACTTCATGGTCATCATCAAGCCAACCAAGGATGCTACCTATAAGAATACGGTGAACATCCTGGATGAGATGAAGATCGACGACGTCAAGCGCTATGCCCTGGTAGATATCACCCCGGACGAGTATAAGTTCGTGGCGGCTACCGAGCAGGCCAATGGAATTAAATAATTTGGGAAATCCATATGGATTTTTTCCCAATCGGAATCTAATAAAAGGGCGTGGGCCCTAAAATAAACCATTTACAATGGAAGTCAATAAAATACTTAACGCCGACGTCCTCGACATTATCTTTGAGGGTAGGAACAAGGAGTACGGCGCGTATGACTTGCGCAAAACCTATAACAAGCGGCTGATCAAAGCTTTGATCGGAATGGCTGCTTTCCTGGTATTGCTCTTCGTTGGCTACTTCATATCCAATCTGGATACGGGTACCAAGAAGCAGGTGGTACAGGTACAGGACGTAGACTTAGCGCAGGTGGAACAGGAAAAGAAAAATGAACCACCCCCTCCCCCTCCTCCCAAGGTGGAGCCTCCCAAGGTGGAAATTGCCAAATTCACGCCTCCTAAGATCGTGAAAGACAATGAAGTAAAAGAAGACGAAAAACCCCCGGAACAAGAGAAGCTGGAGGATACCAAGATCGGTACGGTGAACCAGGAAGGTATTAAGGATGAAGGGATTACAGCTCCTCCCGTATCTGACGCCGGTAAGGGTGTAGTAGAAGCCCCCAAAAAGGATGAAGAAGACTATGACAAGACCTTTACGAAGGTGGAGATCGAGTCCGAATACCCCGGCGGTCCGGCTGCCTGGCTGCGCTATCTGAACAAGAACTTCCGCTACCCTGACGAAGCGGTGAACAATGAAATTCAAGGTACTGTAGTGGTACAGTTCATCGTGGACAAGGAAGGTAACGTGAGTGATGTACAGGCTATCAGCGGCCCTACGGAAGGCGGTCTTCGTGAGGAAGCCATCCGGGTAATCAAGAAGAGTGGTAAATGGACGCCTGCGGTGCAGAACGGCCGGCAGGTAAAGTCCTACAAGAAGCAGCCCATCGTATTCAAGCTTGAATCGCAATAGGCCAGCGCTCTGAATAAAAAGCTTAGATCCCCTCCTGACGGAGGGGATTTTTGTTATTGGCCCATGGCCGGACCGTCGGCGGCCGATTTTTATTTCGGCCCTTCCGGTTCAGAAAAAATACCTTCGGGCCGAAAATGGCTAATTATGGCCCTCGGGCAAACGACCTGTGGTCGTTTTTTGCTTTAACACCGGGTAAAGCAGATAGCCGATCAAAAGACCGCACACGAGCCCGCCTATATGGGCAGAATTGTCGATAGTGCCCAATGTGCCGAAGCCCAGGTTGAAGAGCACGAAAAAGCCGATGCTTCTCAACAAGGGCTTTCTTTTCTCCGGATGGATCAGGTTCGTTGTCAGCATGGCGAGGAACACGCCATACATGCCGAAAATGGCCCCTGATGCGCCGGCGCTGACTGCGGCATCATTCCAGTGCCAATACAGACTGGTTGTGCTGGCGGCAATGCCTGTGAGCAGGTAGGCGATAGTAAACTTCCAGCGGCCCAGGAGCGGCTCCAGGAGCAGACCGATGTATAGGAAGGCATACATATTCATCAGAATGTGAATGATGCCGAAGTGCACAAAACAGCAGGTGAGCAGTCTCCACCACTGGCCGTCCAGGGTCAATGGTTTATAATTCGCACCCCATTGGATGACGCTCTCCACGTCCGGCTCGATGATACTGATACCGGAGAGGACCATGAGCAGGAAAACCAGGACGTTGAGGTCAATGATGATCGGGGTAATGAAGTAGTTCTTGCGAGGGATAAAAAATCCGGCGAGACCCTGCCATTTTCCCTGCGAGGAGGATGCCAGGCTCTGCACATTCTGGTCAGGGGAAGACATATGTTCCAGATTCTTTTCGTATAATCCAGTGAGCTGTTCGGGTGTATAGATCTTGCGTGCTTCTTCCAGGCGGGCGGCGAAATCATGTATGGTAGCGCCTTTTCGTTTGTCTCCGCGGGCAGGGAATTCCGGCCTGGTCTGCGATGATGGGTCGGGCATTTTGACGCCGGTGGGCCGGCTTTTTACATGGGCGATGCCATTGTTGATATGTAAGACGACGCTGTCTCGTAGTACAAAAGGATCTTCGCTGGTCTTGGCCATGAGGCCGCTGGAATTGAAAAAGTAAATGCCCCAGCCCAGCTTGATAGCTGTGTCTACGGCAAGCATTATAAATTGTTCGGGGTTGAGATCTTTCAGGGGAATGTCTATCGACTGACGGGAATTGAAGCCAAAGGCCATGGATCGTGATATTTGGCGAAAAGTAGTGAAATAAATCCGTTCAGCCGGTGTTTTGTCCACTCCGGCCGGAAAGTCAATGTCGGGAATGAGGTCTGCTGTTAGATTCGTGGCATGAAAAAACAATCCGGCATTTTGCTGATCATCTTCAGCGTATTACTTGTACTTACGATGGTATTGCATCCAATGGGCGGCTCTGTGGAGTATTTGATCCATATTCGGAATGTCATTCTTGTTACGCATATAATTGCTATAGTGTCCCTGCCGGTGGGCTGGGTTGGTTTTTGGGGATTGACCGGCGCAATTGGATCAGACCGCGTATTGTCGTTAATGGCATTTGCCATGGCTTCCATAGGCGTGTTGGCGGCGTTGATCGCTGCGGCTACCAATGGACTGATATTGCCCATTTATTTAGATCATTTCAAGGACCTGTCCGCTGCAGGGATCGAGTCTATCAGACCCATCTTGCGCTATGGGACGGCCATCAATCAGGCCTTCGACTATATCTATACCTTTTCTTTTTGCGGGGCCATCATATGCTGGTGTACCGGTGCCCTTTCTACCCGTAGCCTGCCCAAGTGGCTGGCGTGGATGGGTATTGTTCTGTCGGGCGTCATCGTGTTTGTATTTGCGTTTGGCGTTACGCAACAGGATCTGTCCGGCCTGCGATGGTTTATTACGGGGATCGTCATTTGGACGGTGTTGGCGGGATATGCATTGTCCCGGGCCCGGGATGTAGAATAAAACCAGGAACCGCTGGAAGCGGTTCGTCCATAACCTGGCCTTTGGGGAAGGTTACGACCGAGGTAACCGAGGCGGGTCCAACAGTGTTGGAACCAACGAAGGTTATGAGCGTAGCTCCGTGTCGAAGCAGGTCCGCCGAAGGTTATGAGCGAAGCTCCTTTCGAAGTACCCGAGGTACGAAGGTTCGAATGTAACGGAGGTACGAACGTTACGAACGAGATGGACGGTAACCAAGTGTAACGACGGTTACGATTGAGAAGGACCTTTCGAAGTACCCGAGGAACGAAGGGTACGAACAAGGAGGAGTGAGGGCTCGGAACTCCGACGAAGTTCTTCCGACGAAGATCTAAGCAGGTCCGCCGAAGTCCTGGACGAATACATGGAGCTCTACCGAAGTTCTTCCGACGAAGGCTTCAGATACAACCGAGCATTTGCGAAGGTTGTGATCAAGGCAGACCTTTCGAAGTACCTGAGGAACGAA
>Ga0207674_10003721_pt1 | contig 18622 bp, 15 predicted proteins | sample KBSCornC72_FD_184303 | JGI IMG/M metagenome (GOLD analysis project Ga0207674, IMG submission 184303) | Corn rhizosphere microbial communities from Kellogg Biological Station, Michigan, USA - KBS Corn C7-2 (SPAdes) (version 2) | ecosystem: Host-associated > Plants > Roots > Rhizosphere > Soil ... | reverse complement strand
GATCGGCGGCGCGATTTCGGGATACTGCGCGACCGGCAGGCGGATGAACGAGACGCCGCCGAGGATGATGAACACGATCGACAGCACCGAGGCGAAGATCGGACGGTCGATGAAGAAGTGCGAGATTTTCATGTCTCGCGTGTCCCTAGTTCTTCGCCTGCGGCGTGCCGGGTGACGCACTCTGCTCCTGCGGCGTCACCTTCGTGCCCGGACGCGCGCGCATCAACCCGTTGACGATCACGCGGTCGTCCGGCCCGATGCCGTCCTTGATGACGCGCAGATTACCGACAAGCTGGCCGAGCGTGACGTATTTCGTGCGCGCGGCATTTTCGCCGTCGACCGTCAGCACGTATTTGCGCACCTGCTCCGAGCCGATCGCATTGTCGGGCAGCAGCAGCGCCTCGAACGGCGGCGAGCCGGGCACGCGCACGCGGCCGAACATGCCGGGCGTGAACACGCCGTTCGGGTTGGCGAGCACCGCGCGGCCCCGGATCGTGCCCGAGGCGCGCTCGATCACGTTGTCGACGAAATCCATCTTGCCGGCGTGGGTGAAATCCGGCTCGTCGATCAGCTTGACCGCGACCTCGACCCCCGTGCTGCGGCTCGCGACGTCCTTGCCTTCCTTGCTGAGCCGCTCGTAGCGCAGGAACGACGTCTCATCGAAGGTGAACTCGAAGCGGATCGGGTCGATCGACACGATGGTGGCAAGCAGCGTGGTATTGCCGCCCGTCCCGCCGGTCACCAGATTGCCTTCGGAAACGCGCCGGTCGCCGATCCGCCCGGTGACGGGCGCCTTCAGCTCGGTGAACTGCAGGTCGAGCTCGGCCTGGCGCAGCGCCGCCTCCTGTGCGGCGACGGAGGCTTCGGCAACGCGCTTGGCCTGCGTGCGCTGTTCGAACACCTGTTCGGTGATGGTGCGGTCGCGCACGAGCTGCGAGGCGCGCGTGAGGTCGCTCTCGGTGAACGCCAGGTTGGCGCGCGCCTGCGCGAGCGTCGCGCGCGCCTGCGCCGCCGCCGTCTCGAACGGGCGGCGGTCGATGTTGAACAGCGGATCGCCCTGCTTGACGATCTGTCCGTCCTTGAAGTGGACCTTCTCGAGATAGCCGGACACGCGCGCGCGGATCTCGACCGAGTCGACCGCGATGAAGCGCCCGACGTATTCGTCGTAGTCGATTACCTGCTGCTTGGACGGCTTGGCCACGGTCACGGCAGGAGGCGCAGGCGCAGCCTGCTTCGGCGCGCCCTCGCCGCACCCGGCGAGCGCAGGCGCCAGCAGGATCAACAACGACGCAACGCGCGCCGGACTTCCCCGCATGAATTCCACCATCCAGCCGGAATCTATGGCTTGCTCCGCCCGGCCACCAGATGCCGGGCTGTGTCGGCCCCAATCGGCCCCGGCCTTTCGCGGCGTCGCCCCGCCCCCCATATCTGTGAACGAATCTTTAGTCCACACCCCTGGAAAACCATGTTCGATTCCACTCTGGATTTCGTTCTCGACGAACGCACTGAACCCGTCCCGATCGCTCCCGCGGCGCCGCTGCCTGACGACGCGGCGGTGCTCGACGCCTATTCGGCCGCCATTACCGACGTGGTCGACCGCGTCGGCCCCACGGTCGTGCGGATCGATGTCTGGCACGGCCGCAACGCCGTGCGCGCGGGCTCCGGCTCGGGCGTCATCGTGGCGCCCGACGGCCTGGTGCTGACCAACAGCCATGTGGTCGGCGGCGCCGCGCGCGTGGAACTGATGACCACCGAAGGACGCAGCCTGACGGCGCGGGTCGTCGGCGACGATCCCGACACCGATCTGGCGCTGGTGCGGGTCGACGCGCCGGTGACCTTGCCGGCGGCGACGCTCGGCGATTCCAAGAAGCTGCGGCGCGGCCAGCTCGTGGTCGCGATCGGTAATCCGCTCGGCTTCGAGTCGACGGTGACGGCCGGCGTGGTCTCGGCGCTCGGGCGCTCGCTGCGCGCCCGCACCGGGCGGCTGATCGACGACGTGATCCAGACCGATGCGGCGCTCAACCCCGGCAACTCCGGCGGGCCGCTGGTCTCCTCGCGCGGCGAGGTGATCGGCGTCAACACGGCGATCATCCAGGGCGCGCAGGGCATCTGTTTCGCGGTCGCGGCGAACACCGCGAACTTCGTGCTCGGCGAACTGGTGCGGCACGGCCGCGTGCGCCGCGCCTACATCGGCATATCCGCACAGCAGACCACGATCCCGCGCCGGCTGCAGCTTGCCGCCGGCGTTGCGCAGGTCTCGTCTGCCACCATCATCGCGTCGGAACAGGGCAGCCCGGCCAATCGGGCCGGCCTGCTGACCGGCGACATGATCGTGCGGCTCGACGGTCAGCCGGTCACCGGCGCGGACGACCTGATCCGCCTGCTCACCGGCGAGCGCATCGGAAAGATGGTCGAGATCGACGTGCTGCGGCTCGGCAAGCCGCGCACCTTCACTCTGGTGCCGGAGGAGCGGAAACAGAAGGCGGCGTAGGCGTTCGCCAGAGCCGCGCGATCCAGGCCTTGCCGAACAGGCCGAGGACGGCGCCGCAATAGATTGCGGCGCCGATTGCGGCGAGCAGCAACAGCGCCGGGATGCTGTACCCGCCGGTGAGGCCGAGCACCGGCCGCTGCAGAAGTCCCAATGCGAGCGCCAACACCGCGCCCGCGATCATCAGTTTCGACACCGCGCGCCAGAAATCACGGTCGAACGCGATGAAGCCGGCGCGCTTGCCGAACCAGATCAGCAGCCCGAAGTTGATCCAGGCGCCAACTGACGTGGCGAGCGCGAGGCCGACCTGCGCCAGGTCGGTGGTGTAGAGCAGCACGATCTTCAGCGCGATGTTTACCGCCGCGGCGGTGAGCGCGGCCTTCACCGTCGTCGCGGTGTCCTGGCGTGCGAGGAAGGTCGCGACCACGCTGCGCATCAGCACGAACGGGACGAGCCCGATCGTGTAGGCCGCAAGCGTGAGCGCGGCGTTCTGCGCATCCGACGTGGTAAACTTCCCGCGTGCGAACAGCGCCTGCATGATCAGATCGGGGATGACGAGAAACGCCGCGACGCAGGGGATCGCGAGCAGCAGCGTGAATGCGATCGCGCGCTCCTGCGCCGCACGCGCGCCCTGCGTATCGCCGGCCGCGAGGCGGCGCGACATCTCGGGCAGCAGCACCGTGCCGACCGCGATGCCGATGACGCCGCCGGGGAGCTGATACAGCCGGTCGGCGTAGTAGAGCGCCGAAAGAGCGCCGGCCGCGAGGAAGCTCGCGATGATGGTGTCGGCGAACAGGGCAAGCTGCACGCCGGCCGAGCCGACGGTGGCCGGCCCGAGCGCCTTGAAGAAGCGCTTCACGTCGGCGTCGAGCGTCGGGCGGCGCAGCACGGTCATCACATCGGCGCGCAACGCGGCCCCGCCGACCAGCAGCACCTCGAGCACGCCCGCGATCAGCACGCCCCACGCCGCCGCGTGTCCGGCAGTCGGGAAGAACACCGCGAGCAGCAGCGCGAACATCATGGTGAGGTTGAGCAGGATCGGCGCCGCAGCCGCGGCCGCGAACCTGCCGATCGAGTTGAGGATGCCGGAGAACAGCGTCACCAACGTCATCAGCGCCAGATACGGAAACGTGATGCGCGTCAATTCTACCGCGAGGCCGAAGCGCACGGGCTCGTCGGTGAAGCCGGGCGCGAGCAGGCGGATCACCCACGGGGTGAAGGCGAGCGCGAGCGCGAGCAGCACGAACTGGCTGATCAGCAGCAGCGTGAAGATGCGGTCGCCGAACAATTTCGCCGCGTCCGTGCCGCCCTGCGTGCGCACACGCGCGTAGGCCGGGACGAACGCCGCCGCGAACGCGCCCTCGGCGAAGATCGCACGGAAATGATTGGGCAGGCGGAACGCCACCAGAAACGCATCCGCGACCGGCCCGGCGCCGAGCACCGCCGCCATCACGATGTCGCGCAGGAAGCCGGTGACGCGCGAGACGAGCGTCAGGCCGCCGACGGTCAGGATGCGGTTGATCACTTTCTTATCCCTCCCCCGCTTGGGGGAGGGTGGTCGGCGCAGCCGACCGGGTGGGGTGATTGGTGCTCATGAGGTAGACCCCACCCGACTCCTCGCTTCGCGCGCAGCCAAGTGTACGCAGGCTGCGTAGACTTGCCTATCTTATCCCTCCCCGCTTCGCGGGGAGGGATAAGATAGCCTGAGTCTCAGGCGCGTAGTGCTTCACGCACCGCCGCCACGATGCGGTCCTGCGTCGCCTCGTCGAGATAGGCGTGCATCGGCAGGCTGATCACCTCGTCGGCGAGCCGGTCGGTGACCGGAAGGCCGCCGTCGGCCAACGGATAATCGCGGTAGGCGGTCTGCCGGTGGGTCGGCTTGGGATAATACTGCGCGGTCGGAATACCCTGACTGCGCAACGCCGCGGCGAGCGGATCGCGCCTCCCGGCTGCAAGGCGGATCGTGTACTGCGCCCACACCGATCCGAAGCCGGACGGCATCTGCGGCACCGTCGCGATGTCGCCGAGCAGCGCGTTGTAGCGCTTCGCCAGGCGGTCGCGCGTCTCGATCTCGTCGGCGAAGATCTTCAACTTCTCGATCAGCACCGCCGCCTGGATCGTGTCGAGGCGCCCGTTCATGCCGATGCGGACATTGTCGTAACGGTCTTCGCCCGCGCCATGGTTGCGCAGGCTGAGGATCAGCGCCGCCAGATCGTCGTCGTCGGTGAACACCGCGCCGCCGTCGCCGTAGCAGCCGAGCGGCTTGGCCGGGAAGAAGCTGGTCGCCGTCACGTCGCCGAGCATGCCGACCTTGCGGTTGCGGTAGGTCGCGCCGAACGACTGCGCCGCATCGTCGATCACTTTGAGGTCGTGCTGCTGCGCGATCCGCCCGATCGCGTCGTAATCGGCCGGCAACCCGAACAGGTCGACCGCCATCACGGCCTTCGGCGTCAGTTCAAGCCGTTTCGCGGTCGCGATGCCGCGCTCCAGGCTCGCCGGATCGAGATTGAACGTCGCCTCGAGCACATCGACGAACACCGGCGTCGCGCCGACCAGCGCGACCGACTCGGCCGTCGCCGAGAACGTGAAGGCCGGGCAGAACACCGCGTCGCCCTTCCCCACCCCGAGCGCCATCAGGATCAGCACCAGCGCGTCGGTGCCGCTCGACACGCCGATCGAGTGCTTCGCGCCGCAGAAGGCCGAGAGGTCGCGCTCGAGTTCGCGCACCTCCGGCCCGTTGATGAACTGGCAGTGATTCACCACGCGCGCGATCGCGTCGTCGATTCGGCTGCCGAGGCGGCGGCGCTGCGCGGCGACATCGATGAACGGGAGCGGAGCTTGCACGCGCGTATGCTGGTTCATTCGCCGCTCTCTGTCATGCCCCGCGCAAGCGGGGCATCCAGTACACGCCGCCGGATCTGGATGGTTACCGCGCCCAACATGAAATTCCTTGTCTACTGGATCGCCCGCCTTCGCGGGCGATGACGAAAAGACTGACTAGCCCGCGACCTTGCGCGGCTTGCGCTGCGCGGGCGTCACGTCGCCCTGCAGGCAACGCATGGCGACTTCAAGGCTGGCAACGCCTTCGGCGCCGGTGACCGCCGGCGGCACCTTCTCGCGGATCGCCTTCACGAAGGCGAACAGCTCGGAGCGCAGCGGCTCGGCATGGCCCGCGGAGAGATGGCGCATCGAATAGCTGCCGTCGGGCTGGAAGCCGAAGCATTCGGTCACCTGACGCGTGAGCAGGTCGCCGATCAGGTATTTCTTGCGCGTCGCGATGTGCACGGTGCGCGTCTTGAAGGGGGTGAGCCAGTTGGTGTTGATCTGCGCCAGCACGCCGGAGGCCGTGCGGAACTGAAGCAGCGCGATATCCTCGCGCTCAGCGACCGCACTCTTGATCTGCGGCTGAACCTCGGTGATCTCCGAATCGGTGAACCAGCGGATCAGATCGATGTCGTGCACCGCGAGGTCGATCACCACGCCGACATTCGACATGCGCGGCGGGAACGGGCCGACCCGCGTGATCGAGATCGAGAGGATGTCCTCGCCCTTGATCGCGTCCTTGATCGCCTGCACGGCCGGATTGAAGCGCTCGACGTGGCCGACCATCAAGGTCACGCCGGCGCGCTCCGCCGCGGCGACGATTGCGCGGCCTTCCTCGACATTCGAGGCGATCGGCTTTTCGACCAGCACATGCACGCCGCGCCTGATGCAGGTCAGCGCGATGTCGTGGTGCAGGTGGGTCGGCGCCGCGATCACGGCCGCATCGATGCCGAGGTCGAGCAGCGCCTCGGCGCTGTCGCAGACCTTGCAGCCGACGATCTGGCCGAGCAGTTCGCGGTGCGAGGCGCCCGGATCGGCGATGCCCACGACCTTGACGCCCGACAGGTCGGCGAGCACCCGGGCGTGATTGCTGCCCATGATCCCGACGCCGATCACGCCAAGGCGAACCAACTCGCCCGCGCTCTTCGCGGCAACGCTCATCTGACCCCACATCCCCAGCTTCTTATTCGGCACAGGCTCTAGCATGCCGCCATGCGGCTGGCGACCGCAGGGCGGATTTCTTCCCGAACACGTTTTGAATCAACAGATTACAGCTGGAACCCAGCGTAAACGGAGGCGACAGAGCGGCGTACCGCGGCTTCGGTGAATCGCTCAAGGAAGCGCACGCGTGCCGCAGCGCCCAAGCGCGCCCGCAGGTCCGCGTCACCGCCAAGCTCAACCAAGGCACGCGCCGCGGCCTCGCTGTCACGCAGCGGGACCAGCAGTCCCTCGCGCCGGTCGCGCACCAGATCGCGGCAGCCGGGCGCATCCGTCGTCACGATCGGCCGGCCGCAGGCCGCGGCCTCGATCAGGCTGCGCGGCACCCCCTCGCGATACCAGGTCAGCAGCATCGCGACGTGGTTCTCGCGCCAGACCGCGGCGACGTCATCGGAGCGGCCGTGCCACACGATGCCCGGCTCGGACGACCATTCGCGCAACGCGGCTTCGGTACACGAGCGGCGATTGGACGGGTCGGGCGCGCCGTAAAGATGCAGCTCGATCGCCGCGCCGAGCGCGCGCGCGCGACGCGCCGCCGCCACGGCTTCGGCGATCCCCTTCGGCGCGATCATCCGCGCCACCACCGCGACTCTCACCGGCGGCGCCGCAGGCTCCGCCGACGGCGAGAACTCGTCCGGATCGACGCCCGCGCCCGGCACGATCGTCACCGGAGGCCTGTCCGGATCGAGGCCGAATTCGCGCGGATCGTCGGTGTTCTCGAACAAATAACGCGTATCCGGACTTTTGAGCCACTGCCCGACAATGAAGCGCACCAGCGCCCGTGCGACGCGCTCGACCGGTCCGTGATTGCTCCACACGTGCCCGAGGCCGGTCGGCGCCAGCACCAGCCGCTTCGCGCCACCCAGGCGCGCCGCAAGCCCGCCCAGCACCACCATGCGCAGCGAGATGCAATGCACAACGTCCGGCCGCTCCTCACGCACGATGCGCGCCATGCGGAAAAAGCCGCGCAACGCCTCGAACGGGCCGAAGCTGCGCCGATCGTTTTCCAGCGGCACCACGCGGCAGCCTTCCGCCGCGATACGCGCCGCCTGGTCACGCACGCGCGTCGCCACCACGACCTCGAAACCAGCCGCCTTCGCGGTGCGGGCCATCGGCAGGAAATGGGAGACGAAAAACCAGTCCTCGGTGACGAGATAAAGAAGTTTGGGCATCAGCGCTCGGCGGATCGACGGGACGCCCCGCTTTAGCTTAAAGATTGGATGGTGGCGACTGGAGGTCCCAGTGGGGGACGTAGAAGTGCCCTGGCGAGTGCTGGCCGTCGTGCTGCTCGCCGCAATCGCGGTCAGCGCCGGCCTCATTCTGGCGCTGCGGCCGTTGCTCGTGCGCTACGCGCTCGCGCGGCCGAATGCGCGCTCCTCGCACGCCGCGCCGACACCACAGGGCGGCGGCATCGCGGTGGTGACGGCGGCGCTCGCGAGCCTCTGGCTCGGGGCGGCGCTGGCGGGCCTCGCGGGCGAAACGCAACTGGCGGGCCTGACGCTCGCCGCCGCGATCCTCGCGCTGATCGGCGTCGTCGACGACATCCGCGGGCTTGGGCCTGCGCCGCGGCTGCTGGTCCAGGCGGTCGCGGTCGGTGTCGTGATCGCGACGCTGCCATCGGACGTCCGCATCGTCCCGCTGCTCCCGCGCGCGCTCGAATGGGTTCTGCTGCTCGTCGGCGGGGTATGGTTCGTGAACCTGGTCAACTTCATGGACGGCATCGACTGGATGACCGTCGCCGAAACCGTTCCGATTGCCGCCGGCGCGGCGCTGCTCGGCCTGATCGGCGCGGTGCCGCTGTCCACCGTTCTGGTCGCGCTCGCGCTGCTCGGCGCGACCATCGGATTTGCGCCGTTCAACCGGCCGGTCGCGCGCCTGTTTCTCGGCGACGTCGGCAGCCTGCCGATCGGACTGATGCTCGGATGGATCCTGATGGTGCTGGCGAGCCGCGGACATCTCGCGGCCGCGCTGCTGCTGCCGCTGTATTATCTCGCCGACGCCACGATCACGCTGGCCCGCCGGCTCGCGCGGCGCGAGGCCGTGTGGCAGGCGCACCGCACGCATTTCTATCAGCGCGCCACCGACGGCGGGTTCGCCGTAACGGAAATCGTGGTCCGCGTCTTCGTGCTCAATATCGCATTGGCAACGCTGGCGCTGGTCAGCGCGATCGAACCTGACCTGCGGGTCGATCTGGCGACCCTGGCGCTCGGCGGCGCGCTGGTCGCCTGGCTGCTCGGGACTTTCGCCCGAGGCAAGCGGTGAAGGTGCTGGTGACCGGCGCGTCCGGCTTCATCGGCCGACCGCTCACGGCTGCGCTCGCCGATGCCGGCCATCAGGTACGCGCCGCGGTGCGGCGCGCGCGGGCGTTTCCGGATGGGATCGAGGTCGCGCAGATCGGCGATCTTGCGGGAGATGTCGACTGGCCTGTCCTGCTCGCCGGCATGGATGCGGTCGTACACCTCGCCGGGATCGCGCATGTCGGGACCGGCGTTCCGGAGAGCACCTACGAGCGGGTCAATCATCTTTCGACCGCGGCGCTCGCGCGCGCGGCCGCGACCGCCGCAATCAAGCGCTTCGTGTTCGTCTCCTCGATCCGGGCGCAGAGCGGAACGCACGCCGACCATCCCTTAAGCGAAAGCGATCCTCCGCAACCGACCGAAGCCTATGGAAGATCCAAGCTCGCGGCCGAGGCGGCCGTGCGCGCCTCCGGCGTGCCATACACGATCCTGCGGCCGGTGCTGGTCTACGGGCGCGGCGCGAAGGGCAATCTGGCGAGCCTGCTGCGGCTCGTGCGCATGCCGGTGCCCCTTCCCTTCGGAGGGCTTGCAAACAAGCGCTCGCTGCTTGGCGTGGACAATCTGATCGCGGCGGTTCGGTTCTCACTCGAGACCGAGCGCGCCGCCAACGAGACTTTCATGGTGTCCGATCCGAATTCCGTCAGTGTCGCCGAGATCGTCGCGATCTGCCGCGCAGCCATGGGCCGGCAGCCGAATTTGCTGTCCGTCCCGCCGTCACTCTTCGCTGGATTGTTCGCTTTGGCGGGCCAGCAGGAAAGATGGAATCGGCTCGCGGGCTCGCTCGAAGCGCCGCCGGAGAAGCTGATGGTCGCCGGATGGCGGCCGGTCACGGACACGACAGCAGGACTGACGGCGCTGCTTCAGGCCGCCTCGCCGCCGAAGTCCGGCACCGCGTCGCGCAGCACGCCGTAGATCACCGAACGGTCGTTGCGCGCCAGACCCTGCTCCAGGGTCGCGAGCCAGCCGCGCATCGCCTCGACCGACGGGTTGCTCGGCTTCGCCGCCACGATGCCCTCGATGCCGACATCGGCGCTCGGCTCGTTGTGGGCGAACAGGATCTCGTGGAGCCGCTCGCCCGGCCGCACGCCGGTGATCTCGATCTTGATGTCCTTGCCCGGCTCGAGCCCCGACAGCTGGATCATCCGCTCGGCGAGCGCCATGATGCGCACCGGCTGACCCATGTTGAGCACGTAGACCGAGACGTCTGCGCGCTCCGGCCCGAGCGCGTGGCTCGCCGCCGTGACGACGAGATCGCAGGCTTCGCGGATGGTCATGAAGTAGCGCACCATATCGGGGTGCGTGACCGTCACCGGCCCGCCCGCCTCGATCTGCTGCTTGAACTTCGGCACCACGGAGCCATTAGACGCCAGCACGTTGCCGAAGCGCACGGCGATCAGCCGCATGGCGGGCCGCAAATGCGCGCGGCGCGCAAACTCGGCGTCGAGCGCCTGGCAATACATCTCGGCGAAGCGCTTGGTCGCGCCGAGCACGGACACGGGCTCGATCGCCTTGTCGGTGGAGATCATCACCATCGCGGTCGCGCCGGACGCTGCCGCGGCATCCGCGACATTGACCGAGCCGAACACGTTGGTCTTGATCCCCTCGCCCCAGTCGCGTTCGAGCAGCGGCACATGCTTGAGCGCGGCCGCATGGAACACGATGTCGGGCTTGAACTCGGCGAGCACGCCGAAAATGCGCTCGCGGTCGCGCACGTCGGCGATGCGGCTGTCGATCGCCGCACCGGTCCCCTTGGCCTTCAGCGCCTCGACCACGGTGTGCAGCGCGACCTCGGAATGCTCCACCACCATCAGCCGCGCGGCGCCGAACGCGATGACGCGGTCGCAGATTTCCGAACCGATCGACCCGCCGCCGCCGGTGACGATCACGGACCGGCCGCGGATGAAATGCTCGAGCCGCTGGTAGTCGATCTTGACGCTGGGCCGCAGCAGCAGGTCCTCAACCGCGACCGGTGCGAGCTGCAACGCCTCGCCCCCGTCGTCGAGCGTCGGCATGCGGTTGGTCTGCAGCCCGAGCCGCCGCGCGCGCATCAGGATCGTTTCCGGCGCGACCTCGGGAACCAGCGCCGACGGCGTGAAAATCAGCCGCGCGACGCGCGTGCCGGTCTGCTCCGCGTCGTGAACGATCTGCTCGAGGTCGTCGAGGCCGCCGACCACCGGAATGCCGCGCACGGTCTGCCCGCGATCGGCGGTCGAGGGCGACAGGATGCCGATCGGCCGCACGCGCGTGACCGCGCCGCTCTCGATCGCGCGCAACAGCACTTCGGCGTCCGCCGCGCGCCCGAGCACCAGGGTCGGCATGGTCTGGCCGTCGCGCGCGTGGTGCTGCTGCGTGCGCACATAGCGGAAATGGCGATAGGCGACGCGCGATCCTGCGAGGAACGCCATCTGCAGGAACCAGTAGAGCAGAATCGTGATCTTGCCGAAGAAGTACTCGCCGTAGAACAGCGGCGAGACCAGCACGTAGTCGAGCGCCAGCAGCGAGATCGCCATGACCGAGGAGGCGCGCACGATGTTGCGCAGGTCCGGCAACGAGGTGAAACGCCATTTCGCGCCGTGCAGGCCGAAGGCATAATAGATGAACCCCGCATAGATCACGATCGCCGGCACGATCGGGATCAGCTTGTTGAGGCGCGACTCGAGCCCGATCGCCTCGAAGCGGATGTAGAAGCTCATGATGATCGCCGCCGCGGTCGCGAGCAGATCGTGCGTCACGATCAGCATCTGGCGGGGCGTGAGCGACATTTTCGTCATGGCGAAAGCGGCAGCGGCGTCATGGCTTTTCCATAGCGGCGTTTAATCGCGCGCGCCACTGTTGCGCGAGCGCCGAGAGGCGCGACGGAACATCAGTCGCTCGTTGCAATGTGCTGATTTGACACAAAATTCCAGTGACGTGGCGATCAGGCGCTGCGCCGCCCGGCGGGATTGGACAGCGCCGCATCGACGGCCCGGAGGACCTGACCGACGGACAGCTCATCGAGACACTGGCTGTGGCTGTCGCGATGCTTCAAGCAGCCCTCCCCCTGGCACGGCAGGCACGGCAGCGGGTTCTGCACCAGCCAGACATTTCCCCGCGTCTGGATCGTCCCGGCCGCGTCCCAGACAGGATCGAGGCCGCCCGTCGGCCACGGCCCCCACAGGCGCGGATCGGTCGGACCGTAGAGCGCGACCGTCGGCGTGCCGGTTGCGGCGGCGAGATGCGTCACGGACGTGTCGGGGCCGACATAGGCCGATGCGCCGCGAATCAGCGCGGCAAGCTCGGGCCAGCTCAACGCGCCGTCGAGGCGCTTTACGTCCGGCCGCGCCGCCCAGATCGCATCGAGCTCCTGCCTGTCGCCCGGTCCGCCGGTCGCCACCACGGCGAGCCCGCGCGCCACGAGCGCAGCGGCAAGAGCGCGCCACCCCTCGTCGGTCCAGCGCTTGTAACGGTACATCGGCGCCGCGTGGATCACCGCGTAGGGACGCGTCGGGGCGGCACCGGACGACACCGCGCCACGCGGCGCGACCAGCTCGGCAACCGGCGCAACGCCGAGCGCTTCGGCCAATCGCAGCACCTCGCGAACGCGATGGGTGTCGGCGATGATGTCGACCGAGGTCGTCAAGGCGACGCGCTTCAGCCGCGCCAGCACGCCCTCGCCTTCGACAAAGCCGGCGCTGCGCTTGGCCGCCGCCCAGGCATAGAAGGTCGGCCGGTCGCCGCTCTGCGTCGAGATGGCGAGATCGTAGCTGCGCCAAAGCTTGCGCAGCAGCGCGACGGTCTCGCCCGTGCCCGGCCGTTCCGGCATCGTGATGACGTTGGCGATGTCGGGGTTGCCCGCGAGAATGCCCTGGGTTCCCTCGAACACCAGCACGTCGACCGCGGCGTTGGGATACGCGCGCGTCAAGCTGCGGATCAGCGGCGTGGTGAGCAACACGTCGCCCAGCCGGCGCAGCGCGACGACAAGAATGGACGTGGGAGCCGCGGTCATGACGCGTCACCCGCCGGCTTTTGCGCGGCCTGATGCAACGCCATGCCGCCGATCACGCCGAGGCCGAACATGTAGAGCCAGCCGTGCAGGAAATCGAACAAATGCGAGTTGAACAGCGACGAGACGACGTTCTGCACCACGATCACGATGCCGAGCCACGCGACCAGCCCCGATCCGCGAAATAGCGCGAGATGCGCGATCCACATCGCGATCAGGATCGCGCCGCCGAGAAGCCCGAGCTGGATCGCGACCGCGAAGAACTGGTTGTGCGGATTGACCGACGCGACGGCCTGCGCACCGCTCTCTCCCGCGGCCGCGCGACGGTAGAGATCGGGCATCGAGCCGGTGCCGTGCCCGATCACCGGCGCCTGCACGATGAATTCCACCGACTTCTTCCAGAACTCGATGCGCAACGCGGTCGAGTTCGCGACATTCTCCTGCCGATAGCGGTCGAGCTCGTAGAAACTGTAGAGCACGCGGAATCGCATGAACGGCGAGGCCGCCCATGCGATCCCAATCAACACCGCAGCGGCGACCGCGGCGCCGATCAGCCCCTTCCAGCCGAAGCGGCGCAGGCCGAAAATCAGGATCAGCACCGGGATCACGACGAGCGCGGTGCGCCCGGGCGCGATGTAGGTGATGTTGAAGACGAACAGCAGCGCAAGCAGCGCGGCGCCAGCCGCCAGCGCAAAGCGGCGCTTGCGCACCATGTCGAACGACACCGCAAGCAGCCCGAACGCGCAGATCAGGAACTCGGCGCTCTGCGCGATGTAGTCGCGCACCGGAATGCCAGGCAGCTTGTCGGGGATGTAGTACCCCTGCCCCGGCGCGAGATCCCATTTGATCTTGAAGCCCCACGAGACGATCAGCAGCACAGTGCAGGAAACGAGGAACCCATAAAGCACCGGCATGCCGCGCCCGGAGCGGCGGAACTGGGCCAGCAGCAGCGGGATCACGAGAAACTTCAGGAAGCCGTCGAAGCCAGCGAACCGCTCCTTGAAGCTGATATCGGCCCACAGCATTCCGATCGCGGCCGTGAGCACAAGCAACACCGGCAGTCCGCCGGCGCAGGTCATGACCTCGCGCCGGAGCATGTCGACGCTCAGCGTCGGCACGAGCGCGAGCAGCCAGCAGCCGATGAAGACCCACGCCGCCGAGGTCGACCACGGCAGCGCCACCACGACGGCGACCGCGAGCCAGTCCGCGACGCGCTCGAGCCGCACCCGGTCGAAGGCGCGCGTGAAGCTCACATTCGCGGCGTCGGTCATCGAGGGTCCTGCGCGCGCCGGTACGCGACATTCTGGCGGTTGCGCGCCACGACAGTGTAGCCGTGCCGCTCGAGCAATGCGAACACGTCGGTCTGCCAGAAGCCGCGCGTATCCTCGATCAGCACCAGTTCGGGCAGCAACGCGCGCGGCGCGTCGTGCAGGAACGGCACGAGCACGACATCCTCGGCGCCCTCCACGTCGATCTTCAGCACGTCGATGGATTCGATGCCGGCTTCGCGCAGGACCGAAATCAACGGCCGGCACGGGACGGAGACGCTGACTCCGGCCTTGCTGCGCGCGGCGGTCTCGATATGCGTGCCGCCGCTGTCGCTGGTGTCGAGGACAAGCTCGACCGTCCCCTCGCGATCCGCAAGCGCGATCGGCAGCACATCGACTTTGACACCCGGATTGGCCGCGAGATTGAAACGCAGGCGGTCGAGGATGCCGGGCTGCGGCTCTATCGCGAGGATGCGCACGTCCGAAGCGCGCGACGCGACGAACAGCGAATAGAGCCCGACATTGGCGCCGATATCGACGAAGGTGAATCCGTTGCGCTTGCGCCCGATCGCGTCCGCCAGGATGCCGCGCTCCATCACGTCGAACATCTGCGGCGTGAACAGGGCGTTCTTCTCGCAGCCATTGCCGAGCGCGTAGAGCCGCAGCCGCATGCCCCACAATTGCGTGTCGAGCGCGCCGCGCCCGAGCCGCATCGTGACGATGCGGCGAAACAGGATGGCGAGCCGCAGGCCGAGCCAGTTGTTCGGCATCGCGCGCGTGAGCGCGAGCGCGCAGCGGTCGAGCGCGCCGGGCGCGCGGCTGCCATAGGGCGAGCTATCGACCGGGACCGAGTCAGACATGGGCCGGCACGCCCAGTGTCGAGAGGCCGCGCAGCGCGCGCACGCGATCGCTGCGCATCACCTCGTCGAGCCGCGCCTGATTGGCGGAGAGGCCCGCGCGGTCGCTCTCCTTGTGCCAGAGATGAAACACGCCGGTCGCAAAGCGCCCGTCCTTGCGCTTGACGCCGCTGCGGATCATGCGGATGACGATATCGGAATCCTCTAGGCCCCATCCGGCAAACAAAGTTTCGAATCCGTCAACACGATCGAGATCGGCGCGGAAGAACGCGAAGTTGCCTCCGCGCACGCCCTCCCACTCGTTCGCCAGACGCTTCCTCATTGAACCAAGCGGCATACTCACCAACGGCACCAGCCGGTTGATATCGCCACGTACGCGTTTCATGAGCCATGCACCGAGGCGCCAGCATTCCGGTTCCAGGTTTTCGGCGAGAATCTCTTGCGTCAGCCGTTGCGACAGCAACACACGATTTCCGCCGACGAAAAACCCAGGTTCCGCGAGCCTGCGATGCGCCGTGACAAAATGCAGCGGCGCCACGCAATCGCCGTCAAGAAAGATCACATAGTCGCCGGCGCTCGCAACGATCGCACGATTGCGGATTTCGGCCAGACGAAAGCCGCAATCTTGCTGCCAGACATGCTTGAGCGGAACGCCGATCTTCGGGGACCAGTTGTCGATGACGTCGCGCGTTTGCGGACCCGATCCGTCGTCTGCTACCACGATCTCGAAATTGCTGTCGGTCTGACGCCCGAGCGAACGCAGCACGGCGCCAAGCGCATCTGGGCGCTCATAGGTCGAGACCACCACCGAGATCAGCTCATTCACGGCGCTGCCTCGCGAGCCACGCCTTCATGTAGCGGTAGTAGGTGCCCTCGGCATTGGCGACAGCAAGGAGAAAGCCCGCCGCGCCGTCGAGGAAGCCGAGACGCAGCACATAGACGCGCAGGAACGCGAAGGCGCCGTGCGCGATGCCGGTGAAGAACGAGACCGGCTTGCCCGTCGTGATGATCTTTTCGGCGCCCAATGTCGAATAGCTGTCCATGCGGCGGATCGCGTCTTCCAGCCGCGCGACCGGATAGTGCATCAGCGGCGCCTTCAGCCGCGCGACCTTGCCGTCGCAGATCACCCGTTCATGCACCACGTCATCGGAGAACCGCGCTCTGTCGCGGCGGAACAGGCGCAGCACGTAATCGGGAAACCAGCCCGAATGGCGCATCTCGCGCCCGCAGAAGGTGGAGAGGCGCGGCATCTCGAAACCGTCGGCCTTGTTCTCCTCGATCGCTGCCTTGATCGCCTGCGCGAGCTCCGGTGTCACGCGTTCGTCGGCATCGACCGACAGCACCCAGTCGCCGTGCGCCAGCGACAGCGCATAGTTCTTGTGCGGCCCGAAGCCCTTCCAGGTATGGGTCGCGACGCGCGCGCCCTTTTCCCGGGCGATCAGCAGCGTGCCGTCGCTGCTGCCGGAATCGACCACGATGCGCTCGTCGCAGAACGCCACGCTGTCGAGGCAATCCGCGATATTCGCCGCCTCGTTCCGGGTGATGATGATCGCGCTCAGACGCGGCACGTCAGCCTCCGCCGCGTTGTCCGATCAAGTGCGGCCGCCCGAGCGCGCGACCATGCTGGTCGTGCTGTGGCCCGGCACCAGATCAATCAGAATGACTTCGCCGCCGTCCGCCTCGACGATGTCGTGGCCGACCACCTTGTCGCGCGTGTAATCGCCGCCCTTGACCAGCACGGCGGGACGCACCTGGCGGATCAGTTCGAGCGGCGTGTCTTCCTCGAACACCACGACCAGGTCGACCGCTTCGAGCGCGGCGAGCACGTCGGCGCGCGACGCGACATCTTGAATCGGCCGCTCGGGGCCTTTCAGGCGCTTCACCGACGCATCGCTGTTGAGCCCGACCACGAGCCTGTCGCAGGCGGCACGCGCCTCCGCCATCAGCTTGACGTGTCCGCGATGCAGCAGATCGAAGCATCCGTTGGTAAAGCCGATGCGCAGCCGCGCGCGGCGCCACTCGGCGAGGCGCTCTGCGAGCAGCGCACGGTCGTAGATCACCTTGTCCTCGGAGGCGAGCGTCGAGGCCGGCAGCACCTGATGGCGCAACTCGTCGACCGACACCGTGGCGGTGCCGCGCTTGCCGACCACGATCGCGCCGGCCGCATTGGCGACACGCACCGCGACCTCGAAGTCGGCGCGCGCCGCGAGCATCACGGCGAGCGCCGCAACCACGGTGTCGCCCGCGCCCGACGCATCCTTCACCTTGACCGGATAGGCCGGCACGCGGACCGGCGCGCCACGCGCGGGCACCAGCATCAGCCCATCGTCGCTGAGCGAGCAGAGGACAGCCTGTGTGCCGAGATCGGCGTTGAGCTTCTCCGCCGCCGCGACCACGTCCTCGTCCGACGCAACCGCCATCCGGGTCGTCTCGGCCAGCTCCTTGCGGTTCGGCTTCAGCACCGTCGCGCCGCGATAGACCGAATAGTCGGCCGCCTTCGGATCGACGATCACCGGCGTGCCCGCCTTGTTCGCCGCCGCGATGATCTCGCGCAACAGCCGCGGCGTGAGCGCGCCCTTGGCGTAGTCGGAGAGCACGACGGCACCGACGCGCGGCAGCGCGGCGAGCGCGCGCGCCAGCAATTCGCCTTCGCGCTCGGCATCGACCGGTCCAGCCTGTTCCCAGTTGGCGCGCAGCAGATGGGTGGAGAAATGTTCCGAGACAAAACGCACCTTGCGCGTCGTCGGCCGCGTACGGTCCACGACGAGCGACGGCTCGATCAGCGGATCGGCCTGCAGGCGCGCGATCACCTCGCGTCCGGCCTCGTCGTCGCCGACCAGCCCGACGAAGATGCAGCGCGCGCCGAGCGAGGCGACATTGCGCGCGACGTTGCCGGCGCCGCCGATCGCGACTTCGTTGCGCTTCACCGCCAGCACCGGCGCCGGCGCTTCCGGCGAGATGCGGGCGACCTCGCCATAGACGAAGTCGTCGAGCATCAGATCGCCGACGCAGAGGACGGTCTGCTGGCCGATGCCTTGCAGGCGCTTTTCGAAATCCAGCATGCTTTATCGGTACCGGTCTTCGCGATCGAGGAACTGGGTGACGTAGCGGCGCACCGACTCTTCCAGCGGCGCGAAGCCCGCGTTGTAGCCCGCGCGCTGCAGATTGGCGACCTCGCTTTGCGTGAAATACTGGTAGGTGCCGCGGATGGCAGGCGGCATGTCGATGTATTCGATGTTCGGCGCGCGGCCGAGTGCCGCATACATCGCCCCGATCAGATCCTTGAAGCTGCGTGCCTTGCCGGTGCCGACATTGAAGATGCCGGTGACCGACGGCGTCTCCAGCATCCAGCGCACGACCCCGACCGCATCGTCGACGTAGATGAAATCCCGCTTCTGCTCGCCGTCGGCGAAGCCGTCGCGATGCGACTTGAACAGGCGGATCGCCTTGCCGGCCTTGGCGTCGTCGAAGGTCTTGGCCACAAGGCTCATCATTGGACCCTTGTGATATTCGTTCGGCCCGAACACGTTGAAGAACTTGCAGCCGGCCCAGTGCGGCGGCATCCTCTCCTTGCGCTCGACGCGATCGGCGAGCGCCAGATCGAACAGATGCTTGCTCCAGCTGTAGAGGTTCATCGGCTTGAAGCGCTTGAGTTCCGCGAGCGACCAGCCATCCGAGAAACCCTGCTC
>Ga0207674_10003718_pt1 | contig 18629 bp, 15 predicted proteins | sample KBSCornC72_FD_184303 | JGI IMG/M metagenome (GOLD analysis project Ga0207674, IMG submission 184303) | Corn rhizosphere microbial communities from Kellogg Biological Station, Michigan, USA - KBS Corn C7-2 (SPAdes) (version 2) | ecosystem: Host-associated > Plants > Roots > Rhizosphere > Soil ... | reverse complement strand
GTAGCGATGATCGTCGGGTGATCGGGCAGGAAGTCGACGCGTTCGCGCACGACCGTGACGTTCGGATGCTGCTCGATCGTCCGGGTCACTTCAGAGGCGAACGCCTCTCGGTCCACTGCCAGAGCGGAACCCGCGGGAACGCGGTGCTTGTCGCCGGAGCGGATGATCAGAGAATTGAGTCCTCGCATTTCCTGGTGGAGCAGGCCGACAGCATTGTGCTCGGCGTCGTCCGAGCGGAAGCTGTTCGAGCAGACCATCTCGGCCAGTCGGTCGGTCTCGTGAGCCGGCGTTGTGTCGCCGCCGCCGCGCATTTCGGAGAGGCGAACGCGCAGACCCGCCTCGGCGAGCTGCCAGGCCGCTTCACTTCCGGCGAGCCCGCCGCCGACGATGTGGAGGTCGAAGGACATGAATGCGCCAATATCGCGCTACGAGCCGCGCAGTCGAGGGCGCATTGCAGAGCCTCGACTCGAGCGCATGCCAAGTGCAAGGCTAACCTTCGGAGGCATCATGCAGTGGGACCGTCGATCTACGCTCGCCATGCTGGCCGCTGCGGCCGTTCCAATCCCCGCATTGGCTTCCGCCGCAGCAGAGCTGGGAGGTACGAAACTGGTGCTCCTGGGAACCGCTGGCGGGCCCAGGGTACGCAAGAACCGATCGGGCAGCGCGCAAGCGATCGTTTCCGGCGGAAATATTTATGTGATTGATTGCGGGTATGGCGTGGCTCGCCAGATGGTGCTTGCCGGGCTCGACCTGAAGCGGTTGCGGCATATTTTCATCACCCACCATCACTCCGACCACGACATCGACCTCGGGCCGCTCCTTCAACTTGCCTGGTTGACCGGGCTCACGACCGCCGTGGATTGTTGGGGTCCTCCCCCGATGCACAAGATGATCGCCGACTATTTGAAATATGAGGCCTATGACATCGGCGTTCGGCAAAGAGACGAAGGCCGGGTGCCGTTGCGCCCTCTCATCCATAGTCACGAAATTCACGGCGGCGGTCCGGTCATGCATGATGCCCAACTGCGAGTGACGGCCGCGAAGGTCATTCACCCGCCAATCGACCTTGCGCTTGCCTATCGCTTCGATGCGACGGATCGATCAATCGTCATCTCCGGGGACACGCGTCCTTCCGATGAGCTCATCCGGCTTGCCAAAGATGCCGATGTCCTCGTCCATGAAGCAATGATGCCGGACCGAGTAGCTCAACTCCTGCGGTCGCTGCCGAACCAGCGAGCGCTGGCTCGAAGCGTGCTGTGGCATCATTCGTCGGCCGAAGAAGTGGGGCAGGTCGCGTCGGCCGCGGGCGTTAAGATGCTCGTCCTTTCGCATCTCGTTCCCGCCGACGATCCGGATGTTCCTGACGCCGAATGGGTTGCTGCAGCGCGGCGGCATTATTCCGGCCCGATCGTGGTTGGCCGCGACCTCATGCTAATCTGAGATGCGCATCTTCACCATCGGTTATGAAGGCACCACGGTCGGTGAGTTCATCGCGGCTTTGCACAAGGCCGGCGTCAGGCGGCTGATCGACGTCCGCGCGCTGCCGCTGTCGCGGCGGCCGGGCTTTTCCAAAACGGCGCTCCGCGGCGCGCTCGAAGAGGCGGGCATCGAATATCTGCATTTGAAAGCGCTCGGCACGCCCGCGGATGGGCGGGCTGCGGCGCGTGCAGGACGTCACGCCGACCTCGAGCGGATTTACGCCGGGCAGCTCGAGCTTCCCGAAGCCATCGCTCAGTCGGCGCAGATGCTGGCGCTCGCAAACGAGATGCCCAGCGCTTTGCTGTGCATGGAGCGCGAGCCGGCGCATTGTCATCGCACCTTGCTCCTGGACGCCGTCGCGCCGGAAGCCGAGGTCGTTCACCTCTTCGCCTGATTGCCCGGATCAAATTCAGGAACCCTGGCAGCGCTGACCAGTTACGGTTGAGCCACAATTATGAGCATGAGGGAGAAGCGTCGATGAGGAAATTGGGGATTCTGCTGGGCGCGATCGCGCTGTCAGCCTGCGCGTCGCGGACGCCGCCGCCGCCGGTCGATCTGAACAATCCGCTGATGGCGCCAGGCTTCCTCGCCCAGGCGGGAAGCGCCAACGAGTGGGAAATCGAATCGAGCCAGCTCGCGCTTCAGGCATCGCAGAATGCGGGTGTGCGCAATTTTGCGAACACGATGATCGCCGACCACGGCCAGATGGGTCAGCAGGTCGCGGCCGCAGCCGTCGCCGCGCATCTGCAGCCGCCGTCGCCGACCCTGCTACCCGCACAACAGGCGATGCTCGACCAGCTACGCGCTGCCGGCACCGGGTACAGCTTCGACACGGCCTACCAGCAGATGCAGATCCAGGCGCATCAGCAGGCAATCCAGCTGATGCAGAATTACGCGACCAGCGGCGACGTGCCGACGTTGCGGACGACGGCTGCAGGCGCGATTCCGGTCATGCAGCGGCACCTGTCGATGGCGCAGATGCTGCAGGTCACTCCGCCGCCACCGCCACCGCCGCCGCCGCCGCCTCCACCGCCGGTCCGGCGCTCGGGCGAGCGCGGCTAGCGCGACGATCAGGGAGCGGGATAGACCAGGTGTCCGTCCCGCTCCTCCGCCGCGGGCGTAATTCGCGCCGGGTCGATCCGGCTGTTGCCCATCAGGTGCAGGACGGGAATGCCGCGGGCGAGCAGATAGTCGGCGATGATCCGCCGATGACAGCGCCACCACACCGCCTCCGAGCACATGATCGCCGTAGGGGTGTCCGCGGCTAAGGCGATCAGCTCGTCAAGCGCTGATCCGAACGCCGGTGAGAGCGCGTAATCGGCGTAATTGTGGAAGCTCTGGTTTTGCCAATAGGCGTTGAGCTCGGGCGGAACGTCGCGGGCCCGGCCGCGCAGGCCGCCGAGCCCGGCGATCGGCCGATAGGCGACTTGCCAGGGCGCAAGCTCGGTGCCGAGGACATCGGCATTATATTGCGGGTTGGTTCGCGAGCGCGGCACGGTGCGCACGTCGACAACGAGGCGCACGGCGCCGCCGCGCAGGATCTCCGCGAAATCGGCGATGCTGCGCGTCGAGTGCCCGATCGTAAAGACGGGCAGCCGGTCAGACGTTGGGAAGTTCCGTGGTCGCAGTTGCGCTGTCGAGCAGCGCTTCAATGTCGGGGATCGGGCGACCCGTCATTTCCTTGTCGACGGTGCAGACGATGCGGCGCTCAACCTCCTTGTGGAGACATTTCTTGAGCACGCCCAATGCTTTGGGCGGCGCGATGATCGCAAGCGCTTCGAAATCGCCGCGCAGGACCCGCTTTTTCAGCTCTTCCGCAGCGTCCTTGATCCAGCGGTCTTCTTCCTGCTGGTGGAAGTCGGTTTCCTCATAGGTCGAGCGGCCGTAGCCGGCGCTCTGATGGGTCCCGCCCGGAGCATCGGTCTTGATGTCGCTGTCCTTGCGATCTTCCCGCTGGTCATGCGCTTCGGTCCTGAGGTCGATTTGGTTCTCGTCGCCGTTATTGCGAAAGAACAGCATCTTGCGGCCGTCGGCGACCAGGATCAGCGCATTGTGGGGAAGGGGCATGGACGGTTCCTCCTGAGGTTCGTCAAAGGAGAACGCGGACAGGACGGTCGCGGTTGCTGCGGCTCGTCGCTTCTCAAATCCTCCCTGGCTGCAAGCCGGGGAGGGGAACCATGCGCAGCATGGTGGAGGGGTATGGCGCGGCGCCGCTGGCCCCTCCACCACTGCCTTCGGCAGCGGTCCCCCTCCCCACGAGTTGCACTCGTAGGGAGGAGCTGCGCCTACTCCTGCTCCGGGTCAGCGGGCTTGTCGAGTTCGCTTTCGCCGATCACCGCATCGTCGACCGGCGCGAGCTCGTCGCCGCCCTCGATCTCGATCTCTTCCTCGTCGGTCTCCTCGATCCGGGCGACGCTGACGACATGCTCGTTGTCGGCGACGCGGAAGATGGTGACGCCCATCGTGTTGCGGCCGGCGATACGGATGTCGCCGACGGTGGTGCGGATCATCTTGCCCTGGTCGGTGATCAGCATCAGCTGCTCGCCCTGGCGCGCGGGGAAGCTGGCGACGACGCAGCCGTTGCGGGCCGACGTGTCGATGTTGGTGATGCCCTGACCGCCGCGGTTGGTGCGGCGATATTCATAGGCAGAGGAGCGCTTGCCGTAACCGTTCTCGGTCACGGTGAGGATGAACTGCTCCTTCTCGTGCAGCTCCGAAATGCGGTCTGCGTCGAGCGCGCACTCACCCTCCTTTTCGCCCTTCCAGGGGGCGAAGCGAAGATAGGCCTCGCGCTCCTCCTGCGTCGTGCCGACCCGGTGGAGGATCGACATGGAGATGACCTCGTCGCCCGGGAGCAGACGAATGCCACGCACGCCCATCGAGGTGCGCGACTGGAATTCGCGGACGTCGGTTGCCTGGAAGCGGATCGCCTTGCCCTTGCGGGTCGCGAGCAGCACGTCGTCGCCCTCGGTCAGCAGTTCGACACCGATCAGCCGGTCGGTGGGATCGGTCTGATCGTCACTGTCATCGCCGGTCTCGACATCTTCCGCCGCGCCGGCGCCGAAGCGCATCGCGATCTTGCCCGCGGTCGGAATGTTGGTGAAGGCCGCCATGCTATTACGGCGCACCGTGCCGTGCGCGGTTGCGAACATGATGTGGAGGCTGCCCCACTCGGTCTCGTCTTCCGGCAGCGGGAGCACGGTCGAGATAACTTCGCCTTCGGCAAGCGGCAGCAAATTGACCATCGGGCGGCCGCGTGTGTTGGGCCCCCCTTCGGGCAGCTTCCACACCTTCATCCGGTAGACCCGGCCGAGATTGGAGAAGAACAGCACCGGGTTGTGGGTCGAGGTGACGAACAGGGTCGTGACCGCGTCCTCGTCCTTGGTCGCCATGCCGGCGCGGCCCTTGCCGCCGCGCTTCTGCTCGCGGAACAGGGCAAGCGGGGTGCGCTTGATGTAGCCGGTCATGGTCACGGTCACGACCATGTCCTCGCGCTCGATGAGGTCCTCGTCCTCGATACCATCGGCGGCGGGTGCGAGCTCGGACACGCGCGGGGTCACGAACTCCGTTTCGACCTCGTCGAATTCCTCGCGCATCACCTCGTACAGGCGAGCACGGTTCGCCAGGATTTCAAGCAGTTCGCCGATGCTCTTGGCAAGACCTTCGAGCTCATTGCCAATCTCGTCGCGGCCGAGCGCGGTGAGACGGTGCAGCCTGAGCTCGAGGATTGCCTTAACCTGCGCTTCGGACAGCCTGTAGGTCTCCCCCGCGGCCTGGGGTTCGACCGCTTCGACGAGCGCGATGTAGGGGCGGATCTGGTCACCCGGCCATTCGCGAGCGAGCAGCTTCTCGCGCGCTTGGGCAGGCGAGGCCGATCCGCGGATCAGCTTCACCACCTCGTCGAGATTGGTGACAGCAACGACCAGGCCGAGCAGGATGTGGGCGCGCTCGCGGGCCTTGAACAGCTCGAACTTCGAGCGTCGGGTAATGACTTCCTCGCGGAAGCGAATGAACGCCTCGATGAAATCGCGCAGCGTCAGCGTCTCGGGCCGGCCGCCGCGGATCGCGAGCATGTTCGCTGGGAAGCTCGATTGCGCCGGCGTGTGCCGCCACAGCTGGTTCAGGACCACTTCGGGGGTGGCGTCGCGCTTGAGCTCGATGACGATGCGCACGCCGAGACGGTTGGATTCGTCGCGAATGTCGCTGACGCCCTCGATGCGCTTGTCCTTGGCGGCTTCGGCGATCTTCTCGACAAGGCCGTTCTTGCCGACCTGGTAAGGGATTTCCGTAAGGATGATCGAACGGCGGTCGCCGCGGCCTTCCTCGACGTGATGGCGTGAGCGCAGCAGGATCGATCCGCGCCCGGTGGTATAGGCGCCGCGGATGCCCGACTGGCCGAGAATCAGGCCGCCGGTCGGGAAATCGGGGCCTTTCACATGCTCCATCAGCGCTTCGGAGCTGACCGTGGGATCCTCGATATAGGCGCGGCACGCGGCGAGCACTTCGCCAAGATTGTGCGGCGGGATGTTGGTCGCCATGCCGACCGCGATGCCGCCGGCGCCGTTGACCAGCAGGTTGGGGAAGCGCGCGGGAAGGACCTGCGGCTCGCGCTCGGACGCGTCATAGTTGGGCTGGAAATCGACCGTGTCCTTGTCGATGTCGCCGAGGAGGAAATTGGCGACCTTTGCCAGCCGCGCCTCGGTGTAGCGCATGGCCGCTGGCGGATCGGGGTCCATCGAGCCGAAATTGCCCTGGCCGTCGATCAGCGGAACGCGCATCGACCAGTCCTGGGTCATGCGGGCGAGCGCGTCGTAGATCGCCTGGTCGCCGTGCGGGTGATACTTACCCATGACGTCACCGACGATGCGGCTCGATTTGCGGTACGGCCGTCCGGCGACATAGCCCGCTTCCTGGCAGGCGTGGAGGATGCGGCGGTGGACCGGCTTCAACCCGTCGCGCACGTCGGGCAGCGCGCGGCTGACGATGACGCTCATCGCATAGTCGAGGTAGGAGGTCTTCATCTCCTCGACGATCGAGATCGGCGCGATGTCGCCGTCGCTCGGCGGGGGAGGAATGGTATCGTCGATCGGGGGCTGAGTGGCCAAGGAACGGTCCTGCTGAGAAAATAGGTGCGCGTGGAGGAATGCGGCGCAAACGCCGCCCGCCCCCGTCCAGCCTATCTAGTGATTGTTCGGCTCCAGCGCCACCCCGCGCGTACACGCGCGCGCGAGCAAATCTCGCGCACCGGGATTCGGCTACGGCCGATTTTCTGCTATGAAATCAAGCGGTTCAAAGGGCGTTCAGGGCTGGTCCGCCAATGAACTTGGCCTTGCACCAATTTCGGGTCTAAGGCGCCGCCGACATTCGTGCGGCCGGCGCCGGCCCAAACAGGAGTAGCCAAGCCGATGAAGCTCTTCACCACCACTGCTATCGCGTTGATTGCCGCCATCTCGGCCGCACCGGCGGCCGCTCAATCATACGGAGCGTCAGCACAACCGCCGGCGCAGGTCCCGCCGTCGCAGAACGCCGACAAGACTACGCCGGCTGCGCCCAAGATCACGCCGTCGAAAGGCGCTCTCAAGGCGATCGTCGAGCTTCAGGACGCTGTGAACAAGAATGACTATGCAAGCGTGCCGACGAAGGTCGCTGCTGCCAATGCCGTCGCAACCACCAAGGAAGACCGCTACCTGATCGGCCAGCTGCACCTCAAGGCAGCGCTCGCCGCCAAGGACAATGCCGGAATGGCCGCGGCGATCGATGCCGTCGCCGGTTCGGGCTATCTTGATGCCGCCAAGACGAGCGACCTCTACGTCGCTCTGGGCGGCACCTACTACAACGCCAAGCAATATTCTCAGGCGGCGGCTGCTTACCAGAAAGCACTGGCGCTCAACTCCGCGAACAGCGAAGCGCTGACTTTACTCGGCGAATCCCAGATTGCGTCCGGAGACAAAGCTGGCGCCGCAAGCACCTTCCAACGTGCGATCCAGGCCAAGGTCGCTGCTGGCCAGAAGCCGGATGAAGCGCTCCTGAAACGCGCGGTTGCGGTTGCCTATGACGCGCAGTCGCCTGCAGCGGTCGAGCTCGCGCGGCAGTGGGTCTCGGCCTATCCGAGCGCGTCGAGCTGGAGCGACGCGCTCGCCATCTATTCGAACCTCAACCACCCTGACGTCGAGGGCACGCTCGACCTCCTGCGGCTGAAGGAGGCCACCGGGGCGCTCAAGAGCGGCTCGGAATATGCCCAGTACATTCGCGCCGCGGCCGACCAGAGCAATTTCAACGAAGCGCAGAAGGCCTATGACGCGGCCGTTGCCGCCAACCTCATCGACCCGAAGAAGGCGGAATATAACGACCTCGCGAACATCAAGTCGAAGCCCAAGGCGACAGCGGCCGACCTCGCCGCGGCGACCAAGACCGCGCAAAGCGGCATGGCGCTGCTGCGTATCGGCGACCGTTACGCAGCGATGGGCGACTATGCCAAGGCGGTGGAGCTCTATCGCATGTCGATGGGCAAGCCGGGCGTCGATGCCGCAATCGCCAACCTGCACATCGGAATGGCGCTCGCCCACTCGGGCGACAAGGCCGGCGCGACCACGGCGTTGAATGCCGTCACCGGCCCTCGCGCGGGTATCGCCAAATTTTGGCTGACCTATCTCAATCAGAAGGCATAAGCCTTTCAGATCGCAGCGGAACGAAGGGGGCGTCGGCTTGGGCCGGCGCCCTTTTTCGTTGCGCCGAGTTCCGGGAAATCATTTGTCCCGTTACGGGGCGGTTAAGTTCTAGCTTCTTAGCGCAAGGTAAATGCTCCACTAGAGCGTCGGGAGGGTGCGTCCTTAAGGAATACTCCAGCCTGTGCGCTTCGACGATCGTCTGCTGACCGTCCTCAACCAGCCGGCCGAAGACCGTCATGATGCGGCGGTGCGGTGGCGCCAGCTGGTCGACCTCGTCGCGCGTGCCGGCGCGAATAGCGACAGTCCGGTAGTTGCCGATGCGCTGGAGGCCATTCGACGCGAGGCGCAGGCGGTCGACGAACCCTTGCGCGCGGCTGCGGCGCGCGCCGTCGCGGCGCTGCCGCTGCCGCTCGGACTGCTCGAATATTTCGCCGCCGACAGTTTGACCGTCTCGGCGCCGGTGCTCGCCGCGGCGACGCTCGATGCGCATCAGTGGCAGGTGCTTCACCGCGCCGCGGACGAAGAGGCGCGGCGGTTCATCGAGACCCTGCATCCGGAGATCGGGACCGAGCCGCACATCGAAGCGCCGCCCGCAACAACTGGGGTCGAGCAGGCTGCGCCGCCGGCTGCATCGGAAGCCGAGCCAGCTCCCTACACGCCGCCCTCTCTGCATGAGGTCGTCGAACGGATCGAACGGCGGCGGCGGCTGCGCGCGGGAGAGCCCGTTACGGCGGCCGGGGCGCCACCGGCATCGGCCGAATCCCCGGCACTGTTCCGCTGGGAGTGCGGACCGGGCGGCGACATCGCGTGGGTCGAGGGCGCGCCGCGCGGGCCGCTGATTGGCCGCTCGATCGCCAAGACGCAGGAGGGCGACGGCGACCGGATTGACCAGGACGTGATCCGCGCATTCGCAGTGCGCGCGCCATTTCGTGACGGCGCGCTCCGGCTCGCCGGCGGTGGACCGGTAGCGGGGGAGTGGAAGATCAGCGGCGTGCCGGCGTTCGAGCCTGCCGACGGGCGGTTCGCGGGCTACCGCGGGGTCGCCCTGCGCGAGGTTCCGGAGACGGCCGAGCCGGCCGCAGAGACGATCCCGGACGTGCTCACCGATCCGGCTTCGCTGCGCGAGCTGGTCCACGAGATCAAGACGCCGCTCAATGCGATCATCGGCTTCGCCGAGATCATCGAGGGGCAATATCTCGGCCCGGCCGACCGCGGCTATCGCGACCGGGCAGCGGAGATCGTGCGCCAGGCGCGGCTGTTGCTGACCGCGATCGATGACCTCGATTTCGCCGCCAAGGTGCATTCGGCGAGCGGTGCCGGGCGGGAGCGGGTCGACCTTGGCGCGCTGCTCGGGCGAGCGGCAGGCGAGCTGCGGGAAATTGCCGCTGCCCATGGCGCCGAGGCGGAAGTTGCGCGGGCGCGAGCCGAAGCCGCCGCCGCGGTGCAACCCGAGCTTGCCGACCGCCTGCTGGTGCGCTTGTTCCGGGCACTTGCCGAACGCGCGGGCCGCGGCGAGCGGCTCGAGGTCGCGGCTGACGTCACCGGCAAGGCCGCGCGGGTCACGATCAGCCGTCCGGCCGCGCTGGCCGGCCTCGGCGATTCCGACCTGTTCGACGTGGCGCGCGGGCGGGAAGGGGCACAGGGCGGATTCTCGCTGCGCCTGGCGCGCGGGCTGGCGCGGATCGCCGGCGGCGACCTGGTCAGCAGCCGCGACAGCTTTGCATTGGTATTTCCCCGCGCCTGACGCCTTGGCTGCGGACCACGCTTTCGTCTATCGCGGGCCGGCCGGGGAGGGCCTGTAGCTCAACGGTAGAGCCGGCCGCTCATAACGGCTAGGTTGCAGGTTCGAATCCTGCCGGGCCCACCGGGTTTCGATCAAAGTGGTACTTTGATCGAGGAGAAGAAGAGGATATTTCCTCGATCTTCAGGGGTCCCCACGAAGTATCACTTCGTGGGGTGGTTTCGGGGAGTGGCGCAGCCTGGTAGCGCATCTGCTTTGGGAGCAGAGGGTCGCAGGTTCGAATCCTGTCTCCCCGACCATTTTGCCACGGTAAGGATCGGCGCGCGGCGCAACATCCGCCGGCCGTGACGGTTGAGCGCCCATGGCCGAGCATTCATCGCGCACTGCCGTTATTGCAGCGCTGATCGGCAATGTGCTGATCGCGGTGACCAAGGGCGTCGCCGCGGCGGTTTCCGGGAGCTCGGCGATGCTGAGCGAGGCGGTGCACTCGATGGTCGACAGCGGCAACGAGGTGTTGCTGCTCTATGGCCAGCACCGCGCCGGCAAGCCCCCCGACCGCAAGCATCCGCTGGGTTACGGACGCGAGATCTATTTCTGGTCGTTCGTCGTCGCGCTCCTCATCTTCGCGCTCGGAGCGGGCGTATCGATCTACGAGGGCATCACCCATTTGCAGCATCCGGTGCCGATCTCGGACCCGCTGATCAACTTCGTGGTCTACGGTTTTGCGGCCGTGTTCGAGGGCATCAGCTGGTGGTTCGGGTGGAGCGCGTTCCAGCGCATCCGCCGCGGCAAGGGGATCATGGATGCGGTCCACGCGAGCAAGGACCCGACGACCTTCATGGTGCTGTTCGAGGACAGCGCCGCTTTGGTCGGAATCGCGATTGCCGCCAGCGCGACCGCGCTCAGCCTGCATTTCAGCGCGCCATGGATCGACGGGACGGGGTCGATCCTCATCGGCCTGGTGCTCGCCGCGGTCGCCGTAATCCTGGCTCGGGAAAGCAAGGCGCTGCTGATCGGCGAACGGGCGACCGACGAGCTGACCGAATCGCTGCGCGCGGCGACGCTGCGCCAGCCGGGCGTCAACGGCGTCGAGGATGTTTTGACGACGCAGCTATCGCCCGACCAGGTGATCGCGACGCTCAGCGTCCACTTCAAGGATTCGCTCGACGTGCCCCAGCTGGAGAAGCTGATCGGGCGAATCGAAAGCGAGCTGCGGAGCGACCACCCGGAACTGTTCAAGGTGTTCGTCAGGCCGACGCCATCGCGGCCTCAGGAGGCGCCACGCGCGGCGGCTTCAGCCTAGAACGCTATTTGTTCTCGGTCGCGTTGGCCTGGCTGTTGGCGGCGTGATCGTCATTGTCGCCGATCTTGTTCTGCAGCTTGTCGCCGGTCTTCTGGACGTCATTGCCGATGTCCGCGGCGATATTCTGCGCCGTGTTGCCGACGTCGGCCGCCGCATTCTCCGCGGTGTTCTGGTCATACTGGACCGTGACGGCGTTGCCCTCCTTGCTGACGTTGCAGGCGCCGAGCAGCAGGACCAGGGGAATGGCGAGTGCGATGCGCATAGTTTCCTCCGTTGTTTGAAGGCTCAACGCCGCTTGGCCCGTTTCGGCTCCGGCTCAATCCCGCCCGATAGCACTGCAAGCGCCGCCGTCCAGGCCGCGACGTTCTGCCGCAGCTGCGCTGGATCGATCTTGTCGAGCGTATCGTCGGGCGTGTGGTGATAATCGAAGTAGCGCGTGCCGTCCTGGTTGAGCGAGATCCATGGGGCGCCGGCGGCGATCGTCGCCTCGACGTCGGTGCCGTCGGCCTCACCCTTGTCGTTTTTGGTGATGCCGAGTGGCGCCAGTGAGGCCGTCAGCTGGGCATAGGCGGCCGGGTCCGTCTTGGAGAGCTGCGAGGCAAAGCGCCACACGCGGTCGGCGCCGAAATCACTTTCTCCGGCAATTGCATAACGTTCATGCCCATGCGCCTTGGCGTAGGCCGCGCCGCCGAAGCCGCCCGGCTCCTCGGCGCCGAACCAGACGATGCGAATGGTCCTCAGCGGCCGCCCGGCATCCATGATGTGCCTTGCCGCCGCGGTGACGATGGCGACGCCCGACGCATCGTCGATCGCGCCGGTGCCCTGGTCCCAGCTGTCGAGATGGCCGCCGACGAGCAGGATCGGTGCGTTCGGATCGCGTCCTGGTACTTCGGCGATGACGTTGCCGGACTGTGCGCCCTCGGTTTTCTGGCTGACGAGCGTCAGGTGCATCGTGACGGGCTTGCCCCGCTTGAGGATGCGCATGAGCTGCTCGGCGTCGGGGACGGTCAGCGCACCGGCGGGTATCGGCCTGGCGCCATCGGTGAAATATTGGACGCCCGTGTGCGGATTGCGGTGATGATCGGTGCCGATCGAGCGGATGACGATTCCGATCGCGCCCTTCAGCGAGGCGATGGTCGGTCCCTGGCGACGCGGCGCGCCGAACTGGCCGTAGCCGGAGCCGTCCTGTGCCGGCATCATGTGATGGTCGATGAAGACGATCTTGCCGCGCACGGCGCTATCCGGCGCTGCGCGGAGTGCGTCGACGCTGTCGAAATAGGCGATCTGTCCAGTGATGCCCTCCGGCCCCGTCGATCCGCTGTAGCCGAGCGCGGCGACGACCAGCTTCTGCGGGAAGGGCGAGACGATCTCGGCGCTTTCGGCGCCGCGCGTCCACACCGGCATGGTGAAGGGTTCGACATGGACGTTGGCGAAGCCCATTTCGGTCAGGCGCTTGACCGCCCAGTCGCGGGCGCGTGCTTCGGCTTCGGTCGCCGCGAGCCGCTGGCCGACCTCGGTCGTCAGCCCTTCGGTGATGTCCCAGGCATAATGATCGTTATCGAGGGCATTGTCGCGCAGCGCGGCAACCGCCGGGTCGGCGAGCACGGGCGGCGGCAGCGATGCGGTCGACTGCTGGGAAAGGGCAGGGGCGGCGGACGCGAGCAACAGCGCGGCGAAAAGGGTTCGGTTCATAGGGCAGCGACTACGAAGCGAATGGCGTTTAGTCACGAGCGCCGGTCGATAAAATTCGCTCGCCCATCGATCAAAGCAGCCGCATCTGGTCGCCCTCCGGCGGGCGGAACAGGTCGGTCCGGAGCGGGAACCTGGCCTGTTGCAGCCCATATTTCTTCGACGCAATCTCGAACCGGGTGCGGAGAAGGTCGGCCCACGGGCCTTGCCCGCGCATGCGGCTGAAAAAATCCGGATCGTTGTCGCGCCCGCCGCGGAGCGAGCGGATCGTCGCCATCACCTTGGCGGCGCGATCGGGGTAATGCTCATCAAGCCAGGCGCGGAACAAGGGCGCGACCTCGTGCGGCAGGCGAACCGGAAGATAGAAGCCGCCGGGCGCCCCTGCTTCGACCGCGGCCTCGACGATATGCTCGAGCTCGTGGTCGGTGATCTGCGGCACGACGGGAGCAATCGCGACAAAACAGGGCACGCCGGCCTGGTTCAGCGCCTTGACCGCGGCGAGGCGCTTGCGCGGCTGTGGCGCCCGTGGCTCCAGCGTCCGTGCGGCCTTGGGATCGAGTGACGTCACCGACAGGGCAACTGACGCAATCCTGAGGTCCGCCGCCTGCTTGAGGAGGTCGATGTCACGCAGCACCCGGTCCGACTTGGTGGTGATGGTGAAGGGGTGGCGGGTTTCGAGCAGCAGCTCGATCACCGACCGCGTGATGCGCCAGCGCTCCTCGATCGGCTGATAGGGGTCGGTGTTGGTGCCCATCGCAATGGGCCGGCATTCATAGCCGGGGCGCGACAGCGCGGCGTGGAGCAGCTGCGCGGCATTTGGCTTTACGAACAGGCGCGATTCGAAATCCACGCCCGGCGACAAATCGTGATAGGCGTGGGTCGGGCGCGCGAAGCAATAAATGCAGCCGTGCTCGCAACCGCGATAGGCATTGATGGAGCGGTCGAAGCCGATGTCCGGCGAGCTGTTGCGCGTCAGGATCGACCTCGGATGCTCGATCGTGACCGTCGTGCGGCGCCTGGGCACGCCGTCGAGCGCTTCGACCTGGTCGAGCCACTCGCCCTCGACGACGCGCTCCTTGAGGTTGAAGCGCGTCGGGGTCGGGTTGTGGGTGGCGCCGCGGCCGTGGCTCGATTCAACTGCCATGCTCCTTGGTACGCCGTTCAAAAGAACATAACAAGAACATCAGATGAAATATGACGGCGGGCGAGCGTTTGGAGCGACCAACGGAGCCATGTGAATCATTCGTAATGGTTGATTCAGCTGGGATGCAGGATTCCGGCACCAATCCCACGCGCGACAGGGGCTCATCGTAGCCAAAAAGGGAAATCATATATGCGCAAGTTCATGACGGCGGCCGCCGTGGCCTCGGTCGCGATCGCGTCGCCCGCTTTCGCCGACGGACCTTATATCGGGATCGAGGGCGGGGTGACGCTGCCGCGCAGCACCGACCTCGACATCATCCTCAACAACACCAGCGTCACGCCGAACACGTCCGTGACCTACAGCGACGGCGAACGAGCCAAGTTCAAAACCGGGTGGAACGCCGACGCGCTGGCCGGATACAAGCTCGGCTTGTTCAGGCTGGAGGTCCAGGGAGGCTACCAGCGCGCGAACTTGAAGAGCTTAACCGCCAGCACGACGCTGCTGAACGACGTTTCGGCAGCGACTGGAACGACCGCGACAGCCGCCAATTTTCCTGGAAGCCGTGCCGGTGTGACCTATGTGCTCGCCAATGCGCTGCTCGACAGCGATTTCGGCGGCGGCTTCGGCGGATATATCGGGGGCGGCGCGGGCCGGGCCTGGGTGTCCTACTCCGGTGACCGGGACAACGCCTGGGCATTCGATGGTACGGCGGGACTGCGCTATGCCCTGACGCCTAACCTCGATGCGGGGGTCAAGTATCAATATCTCCGCACCGCCAAGCTCAACTTTGACGACGCGTTCGCGGTAAATGGAGTCAATTACACCAGCACCGCACGCGGGAATTATGCGTCCCACAACGTGCTCGCGAGCCTGGTTTACAACTTCAACGGGCGCGAGGCGGCCGAGCCGGCGGCACCGCCTCCGCCGCCACCCCCACCACCTCCGCCGCCGCCGGCGACCCAGACTTGTCCCGATGGGTCGGTGATCGAAGCGACGGCGACCTGCCCGGCGCCACCGCCTCCACCGCCTCCGCCGCCGCCGGCGCAGCGGGGCGAGCGCGGCTAGGCACGAAGAAACAGCATCACTCCAGGAGAGAACTGGCCTCCCGGACCACACGGTCCGGGAGGTTTTTTAGTGGGCCATTGCAGTCATGCTCGTCGGGAAGCTGGGCCAGCGGTGTTGCGCCATCGCCTTCAGCGTATTCGTCGGTTCGTTATTGAGGCCCTGATAGACCCACATGTTCCGCATGACCGACGGGACGTAGTAGCGGGTTTCCCAATAGGGCAGGGATTCGATCCACAGCAACGGATCGCCCTTGTCGTTGATGCCCGCCCAGCGTGCGACCGGCAGCGGCCCGGCATTGTAGGATGCGATGATGCGCGGCAGCTGGCCTGCGGTCGCCGAGGAGCTGCGCATCGTTTCGATGAAGCTCTGCCCGAATTCCAGATTGTATTTCGGGTCCGTCAACGTCGCGCGTGAATAGGGAACGCCCCGGCTGTTCGCCATTTGCTGGGCGGTAATCGGCAGGACCTGCATCAGTCCCACCGCGCCGGCGAGACTGACGGCACCGCGGCGGAATGCTGATTCCTGCATGATGTGGCCGTAGGCAAGGGCGGGATCCACCCGCCAGCCATTCAGCGGCCTCCATGTCGGGTTGGGATAACGATCGGATGAATCCGAGCGAGCGCCCCATTGGCCGTTGTTCGCCAGCCATAGCTGGGCCGCGGGCAGATCGAGCCTTTTTGCGACCTGGATTAGCGCGTGATGCTCGGACACCGCGCCGATTTTCGCCTGGTGACGAAGCATGTCCTCGGTGAGCGCGGGTTCGCCGATCTTCGCCAGCTCGATCGCGCGCTGGACGTTGGGCAGATTGTCGATGGGCGGATCGCTGCCGATGAACGGGTCCTGGGCCAGCTCGGTCGACTCGCCGAGCGTTTCCCGAGCGAGCAACCCGTAGAAACTCTCTGTCGCCTCGGCGGTGTTCGCGGCGGCCTTGAGCAAGGATTCCACCGAGCGCGGGCGTCCGGCAGCCTGCTCGGCGCGCGCTGCCCAATAATAGCCGCCGGCGCGAAGCTCACGCTGCTGGGCAAGCCGGGCAACCTGCTGAAAGGCGCTCGACGCCGCGTTCCAGTCTCCGAGGCGCCACGACGCCAGGCCCGAAACCCAGGCCGCCTGGCTGGCCCACTCGCCGCTGGCGCCCTGTCGCCAGGTATCGGCAACCCGGCGCGCGTCCATGTCGAGCCCGAGCACATAATAAACGAAGGCGACGCGCTGGCCGGCCTCCGCGCGGGCTTCCGCCGACAATTGCGGTGCATAGATCAGCAATTGCGCTTCGGCGCCGCCGGCGTCGTCGGCTTTGACCAGCGAATCGAGGATCGTCCGAAGCTGGTCCGCATAGGGCTCGCCCTGGACCGGCTTGGCCTTGTAGCGGATCGGTGCCGAGCCGATGCTGTAGGTCGGTTTCTCGGCGACGGTCAGCGGCGCCGCCGTTGCGCCGCGCTTCACTGCCATTGCCGCAAGCTGGTCCGCTTCGGGAAGCTCGGGCGCCTGGGCGATCAGCGCCTGGAGCGAGGCAAGGTCGACCACTGGCGAATTCTTCGCCGTGTAGAGCTCAGCCGTGGCGACGGGCGTGAGGATGCTTTGCGGCAGAGCGGCGATCCCGGCGCGCGCCGATGCCCAGTTGCCCGCGTCGATCGCGTCGAACACCCCGCGCCAGTCTTTCGGCACCGCCACCGTCTTCGGCGGCGGCGCGGTTTGGCTGACGACGATCGGCTGCTGGGACTGGGTGTCAGCCGTTGGTGTTGCCTGCTCAGCCGCTGGAGACGTGGCTTGCGGCGGCGGCGGGGAAACCGGCAGCGGCGCCAGTGGGTCGGGCGCGGCCTGTGCGAACAGTGGCACCGCCCAGATCAGCGAACCGAAGCCAAACAATCCCGCCTTCAAGATTCGTCCTCCATGAGCAGCAGAAGGTCTTTCCATGCCAATGACTTGTCTAATGGCCGCTTGATCAGGTGCCGGGGATGGAAGGTGGCTACGGCGCGCACGCCTTCGATCTTGTGGACGTGGCCGCGGGCCTGGGCGACCGGTTTGCCGAGCAGCGCCGTGGCGACGCCGTCGCCGAGCAGCAGCAGCCGCTTCGGCTTGACGAGCTTGATGTGGGTACGGGCAAGGTCGGCGCAGGCCTGCCGGTCGGCGGGCGAAAGCTTCGCGCCCGGCACATGAATGCAGTTCAGTGGCGCCGTATAGGACTGCTCCGGCGCAATCCTGATTGCCGCGAGCATGCGCTTCGTCAGCTCCCAGGCGTCTCCGCCGATCGGTTGCCCCGCAGTGAAGTCCTCGAACGACGGCGCGTCAGTCAGCAACATGATGGCCGCATCTTGGGTGCCGTGCGGCAGCACCCGCTTCGCCGTTGGTGAAGCAAGCGGCAATTGCATGCTGCTCGCAAGCCAGTCCTGGAGCTCGGCAAGCGTGTCGTGCGACGGCGGCGCGATATTGGTCGCGGCTGGCGGCTCTGGCGACGCCTTGGCTTGCGTCCTGGCAAGCGCGGGCTTGAGCCAGTCTCGCGGCTCTTCCTGCACGGCGACATCGACCCCGGCGTCGAGCCACCAGGCCAATGCGCTCCGCGCCTCGGCACAAGAAAATCCTGCGCCGGTTGATTGCACTTCCCCGCCCACGGCGCCTTTCCTCACCGCCATTGACGATATGGTCAAGGAAGCGGCAGGGCAGATGAGTCGAAACGTGTGGACAGCGCGACGGGAGGAAGATGAGCGACCGCGAATCCATGGCTTATGACGTGGTGATCGTCGGCGCCGGGCCTGCCGGCCTGTCGGCCGCGATCCGCCTCAAGCAGCTGGCGAACGAGGCCGGGCGCGACCTCAGCGTCTGCATCCTCGAGAAAGGGAGCGAGGTCGGAGCGCACATCCTCTCGGGCGCGGTGATCGATCCGAAGGCGCTCGACGAGCTCATTCCCGACTGGAAGGACAAGGGCTCGCCGCTGACCGTCCCCGTGACCGAGAATCACCATTGGGTGCTTTCGAAGAGCGGCAAGTTCGGCATTCCGCAAATGCTGATGCCCGGTTTCATGCACAACAAGGGGACCTATACGCTGAGCCTCGGCAATTTCTGCCGCTGGCTGGCCGCCCAGGCCGAGGAGTTGGGAGTCGAGATCTTCCCCGGATTCCCGGCGGCGGAAATCCTGTTCAACGACGACGGCTCGGTAAAGGGCGTCGCGACCGGCGACATGGGCATCGCGCGCGACGGCAGCCATCGCCCCGACTACCAGCCGGGGATGGAACTGCACGCCAAATACACCTTCTTCGCTGAAGGCGCGCGCGGCAGCCTGACCAAGCGCCTGACCGAGCTGTTCGGCCTGCGCGAGGAAAGCGGGCCGCAAGTGTTCGGCCTCGGAATCAAGGAGTTGTGGGAGGTTCCTCCCGAGAAGCATAAGCCAGGGCGCGTGATCCACACCCAGGGTTGGCCGCTTTCGGACGCTTGGGGTGGCGGGTTCCTCTATCATCAGGAAGGCGGGCAAGTCGCGCTCGGCTTCGTCGTCTCGCTCGATTACGCCAACCCCTATCTGTCGCCGTTCGAGGAAATGCAGCGCTGGAA
>Ga0207674_10003716_pt1 | contig 18636 bp, 18 predicted proteins | sample KBSCornC72_FD_184303 | JGI IMG/M metagenome (GOLD analysis project Ga0207674, IMG submission 184303) | Corn rhizosphere microbial communities from Kellogg Biological Station, Michigan, USA - KBS Corn C7-2 (SPAdes) (version 2) | ecosystem: Host-associated > Plants > Roots > Rhizosphere > Soil ... | reverse complement strand
GGCGAGCCGACCCCGATCCAGCGCGCGGCCATCCCGCCGGTGCTGATGGGCAAGGACCTGGTCGGCATCGCCCAGACCGGGACCGGCAAGACCGCCGGTTTCGTGCTGCCGATGATCGACATCCTTCACGAGGGCCGCAGCCGGGCGCGGATGCCGCGCTCGCTGATCCTCGAGCCGACGCGCGAGCTGGCGATGCAGGTCGCGGAGAATTTCGAGAAATATGGGAAATACCACCCGCTCTCGATGGCCCTGCTGATGGGCGGGGTGCAGATGGGCGACCAGGTGAAGGCGCTGGAAAAGGGCGTCGACGTGCTGATCGCCACGCCGGGCCGGCTGATGGACCTGTTCGGCCGCGGCAAGATCATGCTCACCGACTGCAAGCTGCTGGTGATCGACGAAGCCGACCGGATGCTCGACATGGGTTTCATCCCGGACATCGAGGAGATTTGCTCAAAACTGCCCAGGTCGCGCCAGACTTTGCTCTTCTCGGCGACCATGCCGCCGCCGATCCAGAAGCTGGCGGCGAAGTTCCTGAACGACCCCAAGCGGGTCGAGGTCGCCCGCCCGGCGACCGCCAACGTCAATATCGAGCAGCGGCTGGTCGAGGTCAGCGCCGACCGCAAGAAGGACGCGCTCAAGGCGCTGCTGCGCTCCGACGAATTCCGCAACGCCATCGTCTTCTGCAACCGCAAGACCACGGTGCGCGAGCTGGCTGGCAGCCTCCGCCGTTCGGGCTTCGCCGCCGGCCAGATCCAGGGCGACATGGACCAGGCCGACCGGATCGCCGAGTTCGACCGGTTCAAGAAGGACGAGATCAACATCCTCGTCGCGTCCGACGTCGCCGCCCGCGGGCTCGACGTCAAAGGCGTCAGCCACGTCTTCAACTTCGACGTGCCGTGGCAGCCCGACGATTACATCCATCGCATCGGCCGCACCGGCCGAGCCGGGGCCAAGGGCATTGCGATCACGCTCGCCACCAAGGCCGATGCCGAAGCGGTCGCCCGGATCGAGAAGCTGACCGGCCTCAAGATCGCGCGTTCGTCCGCCGCCGGCGCCCCGGCGCCCGAACCCCGGCCGAGGGCCAAGGCGGAAGCAAAGCCGGCGCCGACCGAGCCGAAACGCGCCGCGAAGGCGGAACCCAAGCCCGCCGCCGGGCCCGCTGCCAGGGCCGAGGCGAAGCCCACCGCCAGGGCGGACAAGCCGCGCCCGGAGAAGACTCCGGTCGTCGAGGACCTCAAGTCCGAGTGGAACGGCCCGCTGCCGAGCTTCCTTTCGGTGAGCGCCGACTAGCCGCCTTGCCGGCCCGGGGCGCGAGCTCCACTTCGATCCGCCCGAGGCGCTGGTCGATCCCGGCGAGCGAATCTTCGACCTTGAGGATGTGCCGCTCGCGCAGCGCCGCTGCCTCGATCGCGCTCGACAAGGGGTCGATGATCATCGCGATCGCCGCTTTCTCGTCCCGGGTGAAGCTCGCTCCGTCGCTGCGCGGGCCGATCGCCAGCACGTCCGGCTGCCCCAGCTGGTCGGCGAGCTCGCGCCGGATCGGGAACGGATCGTCGCGCCGCTCGGCCGGCCGTTCGGCCTCGAGCAGCGCGGCCGCCTTGTCCGGCTCGATGCCGTGCGCCGCAAGCACCCGCCACTCGCGACCGTCATCGCCGAGCACCGCCGCGTAGGCCGCGCCGACGCCCGGGACGAGGTCGGCGAGCGCCGCGCTCGCCAGCTCGTCGGGCGAATCGCAGGTCTGCCAGCGGACCAGCTTGTCCGGCAGCTTGCGCAGGTGGACGAGCGCCGGCTGGAACCTCTTCTCGGTCCAGGCGAGGACATAGGCGCGCGCCGGGGTGAAGACGAGCGCGGCGATGACGGTGGTGATCGTGGTCGTCGCCATCGGGTTGCCGGCCCAGCGCTTGGCATAATCGCTGACCAGCATCTGCACGAGCGCCCAGACGACGCCGACAATCAGCGTCACGATCGCATAGCCGAGCGACTTGCCGGCGACCGCGTCGGCGTCGTTGAGGCGGTATTCGAGCAAGGAGATGCCGACGCCGGTGGGAATCAGGCCCAGGCCCAACGCGATCAGGAAATCCAGTCCCGCCATTTGCAACTTGAACAGCTGCGGGTCGGTCTGGAGCAACGATCGCGGCTCTTCGATCACGAAACCGACAAACGCCAGCAACAGGCCGGCGGCGAGCCCGCCGACGGCCCATTTCAACTGCTGCTTCTCGAGCCCGGGCGGCATTCGGACATAGCGGTAAACGAGCAGCGCCAGGCTCAGCAGGAACAAGATCAGGAAGAACAGGCCGGCAAGGGCCACCCAATCGGTGAAAGCCGCGATGGTTGCGGCGATCGCTCCCAACGGCAGGCCGATTCTGAGCCAACGGGCCGAACGCGGCACATATTTCCCGTCGGGAAACGCCGGAAACGTGGTGACGAGCAGCAGCACGGCGATGATCCCGGCCCCGGGGCTCGTTCCCGAAAAACCGATCGACCGCCAATAGTTTTCAACTGCCGGGTTGAGCTGCGCCATAAGGACGAACACGAAGGAAAAGCGCAGGGAGACGGGATCGGCCGAACGGCGCCGGCGCAGCGCAAACCCGACGGCGAGATAGAGCGCCGACACGATCGCGTGGAACACGAGGACGCCGATCCCGAGCCAGTCCCAGACCGGCTGGCGGCGGAGCGTGGCGACGATGACCGGGCCGCCGGCGCCACTGGTCAGCTCGATATCGACCGTGCTGTCCTGCGGCCCGTCGAGCAGCTGCGCGACAGTGTCTCGCGGCGTCGATTGGGTGATGGCTGTGCGATCTGCCCCGACCAAGCAGCCGCCATTAGAATCGATATTCTCGGGCCACTCGGCGCTGGCGACACGGGTCTTCGGCTTCACTCCGAAGCACGCCGACATGGTCGGATCGATTGTCAGGCCGACCCGCTCGAAGCCGGTCGGATGCAGATGCTCTTCGACGCTGCGCCCGATGCCGCCCACAACCCCCAGGGCGGCGACTCCGAACAGCAGCCACCACAGCACGGCCATGACTTGCGCCCGGCGCGGCCCGGGCGGCTTCAGCTCGGCCGACGGCCATTGGCCCATGGCCTCGCTCCTTCCCCAGCGATCCGGCGGGACCCTTATGACTCAGCGGCTTGCGGCAGGAAAGCCGGCCCGGGGGTAGAAAGGCCACGCCCGCGTTCCTAGCTCAGCTGCGGGCTGGGCAATGAAAGCGAAACCGAATGACCGACACCAGCGAATATGTCCTGCCCGAGGTGTGGACCTGGGACGCGCCGAGCGGCGGCCAGTGGGCCGGCACCAACCGGCCCGTCGCCGGCCCGACCCACGACCGCGAGCTCCCGGTCGGCACGCATCCGTTCCAACTCTATTCGCTCGCCACGCCCAACGGCCAGAAGGTCGCGATCCTGTTCGAGGAGCTGCTCGCGCTCGGCCATAAGGATGCCGAATATGACGCCTGGCCGATCCGCATCGGCGACGGCGACCAGTTCGGCAGCGGCTTCACCGCGATCAATCCCAACTCGAAGATCCCGGCGCTGGTCGACCGCAGCGGTCCCGAGCCGGTCCGGATCTTTGAATCCGGCGCGATCCTGCTCCATCTCGCCGAGAAGTTCGGCGAGTTCCTGCCGCAGTCGGGCGCGGCGCGCGCTGAAACCCTTTCCTGGCTCTTCTGGCAGATGGGCAGCGCGCCCTTTCTCGGCGGCGGCTTCGGCCATTTCTACTCCTACGCGCCGGAGAAGTTCGAATATCCGATCAACCGTTACTCGATGGAAGCCAAAAGGCTTTTCGACGTTCTCAACAGGCGCCTCGCGACGAGCGAGTATCTTGCGGGTCCGGACTACACCATTGCGGATATCGCCAATTGGCCGTGGTACGGCGGGATGGCGCTCGGACGAAACTACCCTGGCTCGGAGAAATTCCTGGCGCTGCAGGAGTATGAACATGTCCAGCGCTGGGCGAAGGCGATCGACGCCCGGCCGGCGGTGAAGCGCGGACGGATTGTAAACAAGACTTCGGGCAACCCCGCCGAACAATTGTGGGAACGCCACGACGCGAGTGACTTCGAGCTCCGCACCCAGGACAAGTTGCAGGCCGCCGCGGCCTAGCTGTCCCTGCGCTAAAGAAGGTTGGCCGACCGCATGAGCGCGAGGCCGCCTTCGACCAGCTTGCGCCCGCGGCCTTCCGAATTCTCATTGGTCCGCATCATGACGAGGTGGCTGCCCTTGTAATCGCCACGCCACAGAATCCGATCAGTCGCGGCGTCCATCACGATCCAGCGCACCGTATAATAGCGCCAGGCGCCGCGCAGCTCGAAGTTCGCCGGAAGTACGAGGAGCCGGTACCGTGCTTTCACAGCCTGTTCCTGAGAAGCATTATCGTGGATGGTCTGAAGGACCGGCGGCGCGTCGTAGGTCTTCTGGCCGTTAAAAGCCTTCCTGACCGGGACGAAGAGCGAGCCCTGCATCGTATCCGCAAACAACAGGATTTGCGGATTGACCTCGCTCGCCTTGAGGGCGTCGATCAGCTGGCTGTGGAACTGCGCCAGGACCTTGTCGCCGAACTCGGCCTTTCGAATGTCGAGGAAGGAATAAACGAAGATCGGCTCGCCTCGGAGCGACAGGCTCGCAGTCGCCGGAGGCGCAGGCGGTGGCGGCGGAGCAAGGATCACCGGCGGTGGAACGGCTGGAGCGGCCACTTGCGCCGATGCGGTGACCGGCGCGATCAGAATCGCCAGCAGAATTATGAAGTTACGCATGTGAGCCCCCGATATCCGCCGTGTAGATGACAGCCGAATACGGTCAAGCCGAGCTAGGCCGCGGACCTCGCGGTGGCACGATACTGTTGCAGAAAGCTCACGGAAAACTGCATCAGCCGTTGCTCGAGGATGGCGCCGCGCAGAGCCAGCATCAGCCGTTGGTAGAACCACAGATTGTGCTGGGTCATCAGCATCGCGCCGAGGATCTCGCCCGACTTCACCAGATGGTGGACATAGGCGCGGCTGAAGGTCGTGCAGGCGGGACACGGGCAACCAGGCTCGATCGGCTCCTCGTCCTCGGCAAAGCGCGCGTTGCGTAGGTTGAGCGGACCGTCGGCGGTGAACGCCTGGCCCGTTCGGCCAGACCGCGTCGGAAGGACGCAATCAAACATGTCGACTCCGCGCACCACGGCCTCGACGATATCGTCGGGCTTGCCGACGCCCATCAGGTAGCGCGGCTTGTCGGCCGGCAGCATCTCGACGGCGAAATCAAGGCAGCCGAGCATCGCCGACTGCCCCTCGCCGACCGCCAGCCCACCCACCGCATACCCGTCGAAGCCGATCGCGATGAGCGCCTCGGCCGACGCCCGGCGCAACTCCGGGTCGAGCGCGCCCTGCTGGATGCCGAAGATCGCCGCGCGCTCGGCATGCCCGCCGCCGCGATCGAACTCCTCGCGGCTCCGTTTCGCCCAGCGGATCGAGCGCTCCATCGCGTCCGCTTGCTGCTCGCGGGTCGAGGTCGTCGGCACGAGCTGGTCGAACTGCATGACGATGTCGCTGTCGAGCAGCCGCTGCACTTCGATCGACCGCTCGGGCGAGAGCAGGTGCCGCGACCCGTCGAGGTGGCTGGCGAACGCCACCCCCTCCTCGGTGACCTTGGTCAGCTCGCTAAGGCTCATCACCTGGTAGCCGCCGCTGTCGGTGAGGATCGGCCGCTCCCAACCCATGAAGGCATGCAGCCCGCCAAGCTTCGCCACCCGCTCGGCGCCGGGGCGCAGCATCAGATGGTAGGTGTTGCCGAGGATGATGTCGGCGCCCGCGGCACGCACTTCCTCCGGCCGCATCGCCTTGACCGTCGCCGCGGTCCCGACCGGCATGAACGCCGGAGTCCGGATCTCGCCGCGCTGCATGGCGATCACGCCGGTGCGCGCGGCGCCGTCGTTCGCGGCGATCGAGAAGGCGAAGCGGGTCACGATCGCGGCCCTAGCCGACACAATTCCCGTCGGCAAAAGACGCGGCCGAGTCCGCCGGACCGGCTCGAACGACCGGCCGCGGTTGCCGGCCGGCGCTTGCTTCCATATGCTCAGGCCCATGCGAAAGACCGGCGCGGCAGCGCTTTGTGCAGCATTTCTGATCACTTCCGCAGCGTCAGCGGAGAAAGCGGCGTGCCCCGAACGGGAAGCCGGAGCGGCCTATCCGTGGCAGAATCTCGAGCCGATGAAGGGCGACCGCTACGCCTGGATCATCGTCGACGTCGACCGCACCGGCCGACCCATCCGCTGCGGCGTCGGCGCCAACAACATCCCCGATCCCGACATGCGCTTCCTGCTGTGCAACGCCTACAAGGGCGACTGGCGAGCGCCGCCGGCCGAGGCCGGCGATCCCGACGTCCGAACCCTCAAGCGGCGCACGACCATGGTCGGCTACGAGCATCAGATGGCCGACAAGAAAGCGCGCAAGGCCTGGTTCCGCGCGCATCCCGAAGAGCGGCCGGAATGCTACCCGGAATGACCTGCTAGGCCGGCAGCAGCAGGCTCGAATCCCCGTAGCTGTAGAAGCGGTATCCCGCCGCGACCGCGTGGGCGTAGGCCGCCTTCATCACCTCGAGCCCCATCAGCGCGCTGACCAGCATGAACAGGGTCGAGCGCGGCAAATGGAAGTTGGTGACGAGGCCGTCGATCGCCTTGAAGCGGTAGCCCGGGGTGATGAAGATCGCGGTGTCGCCGTCGAACGGACGGATCGTGCCGTCCGCGTCGGCGGCGCTTTCGAGCAGGCGCAGGCTGGTCGTCCCGACCGCGATCAGCCGCCCGCCCGAGCGCCGCGCGGCGTTCAGGCGGTCCGCCGTGGCGGCATCGATCCGGCCCCATTCGGCGTGCATCTTATGGTCCTCGATCTTCTCCGACTTGACCGGCAGGAAGGTGCCGGCGCCGACGTGCAGGGTCAGCGTCTCGCGGCCGACCCCGCGCGCGTCCAATGCGTCGAGCAGGCGCGGCGTGAAGTGCAGCGCCGCGGTCGGCGCCGCGACCGCGCCTTCCCGCTTCGCGAACATCGTCTGATAGTCGGCGCGATCGTCGTCGTCGGCCGGCCGCTTCGCGGCGATATAGGGCGGCAGCGGCATCCGCCCGGCGCGCTCGAGCAGCAGCTCGACCGGCTCCTCCCCGTGGAAATGGAGCAGCGCCGAGCCATCGACCTCCTTGTCGACCACCGATGCAGCGACCCCTTCGCCGAACGCGATCGTATCGCCCGCCCGCGCCCGTTTGGCGTTGCGCAGGAACGCCCGCCATTCGCGCGGCCCCTCGCGCTTGTGCAGCGTCGCGCCGATGCTCGCCTCGCCGCGGCGTCCTTCCAGCTGCGCCGGGATCACCTTCGTATCGTTGAACACCAGCACGTCGCCCGGCCGCAGCAGGTCGGGCAGGTCGAGCATCGCCCGATCGGCGATCTCGCCGCCGCGCACGACGAGCAACCGCGCGCTGTCGCGCGGCCGCGCCGGCCGCAGCGCGATCCGCTCGGCGGGAAGCTCGAAATCGAACAGGTCGACGCGCATTCCCCGTCATTGCGAGGAGCGCAGCGACGAAGCAATCCAGGATGACGCGAAGCTGGATTGCTTCCCCCGGCTCAAGGCCGGGGTCGCAATGACGCTATTTGGCGTCGCCGAGATAGGCCCGCACGATTGTGGTCGGCTCGGGCGGCGGTTCGCCGACCGCGATCCGGTCAACCCCCTCCATGCCCGACACGACGCGGCCCCAGGCGGTGTAATTGCCTTCGAGGCTGATCATTGGCGCGAACATGATGAAGAACTGGCTGTTGGCGCTGTCCTTGGCGTCGGCGCGGGCGGCGGCGACGGTTCCGCGGAGGAACGGCATGGTCGAAAATTCCGCCTGGAGGTCGGGCATGGTCGAGCCGCCCTCCCCGGTGCCCTTCGGGTCGCCGCCCTGGGCCATGAAGCCGGGGATTACGCGATGGAATTTGAGCCCGTTGTAGAAGCCCTGGCGGACCAGGGCCTGGATCCGCTCGACATGGTGCGGGGCGAGGTCGGGGCGCATCTGGATCACTACCTTGCCGCCGTTGGACAGCTCGAGGGTCAGCGTGTTGGCTGGGTTCGCGGCCACCTCCGCGGGCGCGGCGATGCTCGGCAGCGGCGCCGGGGCGGGCGCCGGCGGAGCTTTCGCAGCGACCAGGGCGAAGGCCAGAAACGGAAGCGCGAACAAGGCCTTAGACAATATTCATCCCCCTATTTTCAAGCTCTCGCCGCCCTAGTGCAGGCGCGGCGCTGACGCTAGCGTGAATGTCCGTCGAGGTGGCGCTTGACGTCCGCGGCCACCGCCGGAGTGACGAACTTGTCGATCTTCCCGCCGAAGCGCGCGATCTCCTTGACCAGGTTCGACGCGATCGGCTGGAGCGACACGTCGGCCATCAGGAAGACCGTTTCGATGTCGTCGTTCAGCTGCTGGTTCATCCCCGCCATCTGGAACTCATATTCGAAGTCGGCGACGGCGCGCAGGCCGCGCAGGATCATCGACGCGCCCTGCGCTTCGGCGAAGTCCATCAGCAGCGAATCGAACTCGACGACGTCAATGTCGCCGGGGATGTCCGCGATCTCGCGCCGGACGGTCGCGACCCGCTCCTCGACCGAGAACATCGGCGTCTTGGACGGGTTGGTGGTGACCCCGATGACCAGCTTGTCGACGAGGTGCGCGCCGCGCCGGATGATGTCGAGATGCCCGAGCGTGATCGGGTCGAAGGTCCCGGGATAGACTCCGATTCGCACTGGCACCCCCTAGTGATCCCGCTCGATAGCAAAGCGCGCGATCGCGCGCAGCAGGTCGGCCTCTTCGCCATGACTGGCGAGATGCTCGACCGCCTGGTTGACGAGGAAGCTCGCCTGCTGCCGCGCCCGCTCCTCGCCGAGCAGCGAGACGAACGTCGCCTTGCCGGCATGGGCGTCCTTGCCGGTCGGCTTGCCCGCCGCGCTCTCGTCACCGCTGTGGTCGATGAGGTCGTCGGCGATCTGGAAAGCGAGGCCGATGTTGCGCGCATAGCCGCGGTACGGCGTCCGCGCCTCCTGCGGCAGCTTGACCATGATGCACGCCACCTCGACCGCATATTCGATCAGCGCCCCGGTCTTGAGCTGCTGGAGCCGGGTGATCGAAGGCAGGTCGAGCTGCTGGCCTTCCGCGACCAAATCCATCATCTGCCCGCCGGCCATCCCCGCCGGCCCCGCCGCCCGCGCCAGCTCGAGCACCAGGTCCGAGCGGACCCACGGGTCTTCGTGAGTCGCGGGATGCGCGAGGATCTCGAACGCCAGAGCGTGGAGGCTGTCGCCGGCGAGGACCGCTTCGGCCTCGCCATACGCCTTGTGGATGGTGGCCTTGCCGCGCCGCAGATCGGCGTCGTCCATGCACGGCAGATCGTCGTGGATCAGCGAATAGACGTGAATCGCCTCGATCGCGCAGCCGACGCGCAGCGCCCGCTCGCGCGCGATCGCGAACAGCTGCGACGCAGCGACGGTGAGCAGCGGGCGCAGCCGCTTGCCGCCGCCGATCGCGGCGTGGCTCATCGCCTGGTAGAGCCGCTGGCGGTTATCGTTGGGCGGCGGCAGCAGGCGGGTGAAGAAGTCGTCGACCTCGGCGGTGACTCGGGCGGCCTCCGCGTCGAGCAGTCCGGCGAGCCGGTCGATGGTCTCAACCGGCATCGAACGGCTTGACGCCCGCCGGCTGGCCGTCGCTGCCGAACGCGATCTGCTCGATGCGCGCCTGGGCCGCCTTGAGCCGCGCCTCGCAATGGCGCTTGAGCCGGTCGCCTTCCTGATAGAGCTCGATCGACCGGTCGAGCGGCGCCTCGCCCTTTTCGAGCGTGCGCACGATCTCCTCGAGCCGCTTCAGCGCGTCCTCGAAGCTTAGCTGGCTGACGTCGGTCTCGGCGGTGGCCATGGGCGGCTTGTGACCCTCACCGGCCCCTGAATCAAGCAGGGCCGCTTATTCGACCGGCGTGTTCTTGAACGGGTCGCGGATGCCCGGGACGACCTCGTCGCGCAGGTCTTCTCCGCTCGCCGCGGCAAGCGCGGCTTCGGCGTCGCGAACATGCTGCTCGCGCTCGGCGCGAAGCTGTACGATCAGCGCCTCGCGGTCGCCTTCGAGGCGCGTGTCCTGGAAGGCGGCCTTGCCCGCCGCCTTGGCCGCCTTGGCGACCGCCGCATCGAGCTCACGCTGGGTGGTGAGGCCGAGGGTCACGGGGTCCTTGGGGGTGATGTTGGCCATGTTCCAGTGGGTCCGGTCGCGGATCGCGGCGATGGTCGTCCGCGTCGTCCCGATCAGCTTCGAAATCTGGCCGTCGCTGACCTCGGGGTGGTTTCGAATGATCCAGTTGATCCCGTCCGGCTTGTCCTGGCGCTTGCTGACCGGCGTGTAGCGCGGGCCCTTGGTGCGCCGCACCTGGTCCGGCACGCGGTGCATCTGCAGCCGGTAGTCGGGGTCCCGCTGCCCCTTCTCGATCTCCTCGTGGGTCAGCTCGCCGGCGCGGATCGGGTCGCGGCCGGTGAGCTTGGTCGCCGCGGTGTCGTCGGCGATCGCCTGGACCTCGAGGATGTGGAGGCCGCAGAATTCGGCGATCTGCTCGAACGTCAGCGAGCTGTTGTCGACCAGCCAGGCGGCGGTCGCGTGGGGCATCAAGGGGGTGGCTTGGGCCACGGCTTCTCTCCGGACTCTATAAATGAATAGGGCCGCCCCTCACGGAGCGGCCGGTGTCAGCGGATGATGTAGCCCCGAGGCGTCTTCGGGGCAAGCTTTCTAGAGGCTGAGCGGAATCCAGTTGGGCTGGCCCTTCACCCGCTCGAGCCAGTTGCCGATGCGCGGGTAGAGATGCATCTCGAACCCCGCTTCGTGCGCCACGTGCGTGTAGGGAAACAGGACGACGTCGGCGAGGGTCATGTGCCCGGCGACGAACCAGTCGCGGGCCTCGAGATGCTTGTCCATCAGCTTGAGCGCGGCTTCGCCGGCTTCGCGCTTGCCCGGGATCTGATGCTTCTGCGCCTCGGTCAGGTTCTGGTGGCCGACATTGTCCTTCCAGAAGCGCAGCGTGGCGACGTTGGGCTCGTGATTATATTGCTCCCAGAACATCCAGCGCAGCATGTCGGCATGGTCGAACCCGTCGGTCGGGATGAGGTTGGACCCGTCGGCGATGAAATAGCAGGCGGCATTGCTTTCCGGGATGAAGCGATGGTCGACCTGGAGCACCGGGATCCGCCCGTTCGCATTGACCTCCATCAGGAACTGCGGGGTCCGCGTTTCGTCCTTCATGATGTCATATTCGCGCCGCTCGAGATGCTTGCCGACGATCGCCGCCGTCAGGCGGACCTTGTAGCAATTGCCCGAGGCGGCATATTCGTGGAGGACCAGCCGCTCGCTCATTCCCCCACCTCCAGCACGATCTTGCCGACATGGTCGCCGGCGTCCATCCGCGCATGCGCGTCCGCGGCCTGGGTCAGCGGGAAGACGCTGTCGATCGCCGGCTTCAAGCGCCCGCCCTCGACATAAGGCCAGACCGTCTTGGCGATCTCGTCGGCGACCATCGTCTTGAACTCGACCGAGCGGCTGCGCAGCGTCGAGCCGGTCAGGGTCAGACGCCGCCGCATCACGTCCTGGATCGAAATCTCGGCCCGGGCCCCGCGCTGGAAGGCGATCGAGACGTGGCGGCCATCGTCGGCCAGCGCCTTGAGGTTGCGCGGCAGATAATCGCCACCGACCATGTCGAGCACCACCGCGACGCCCTTGCCGCCGGTCAGCGCCTGCGTTTCCTCGACAAAGTCCTGGGTTTTGTAGTTCACCGCGGCGGCCGCCCCGAGCTCGAGCGCCCGGGCGCACTTCTCGTCGCTGCCGCAGGTCACCGCGACGTTGAGCCCGAACAATTTGCCGAGCGCGATGGCCATCGTCCCGATGCCGCTCGTCCCGCCGTGGACCAGCACCCAGTCGCCGTCGGCGGCGAAGCCGCGCTCGAACAGATTGACCCACACGGTGAACAGCGTTTCGGGCATCGCCGCGGCCTCGATCAGCGAGATCGCGTCGGGGACGAACAGGCAGGTGCCGATCGGCGCCGCGCAATATTCGGCATAGCCGCCGCCGGCGACGAGCGCGCAGACCTGGCGGCCGAGCAGCTCCTCCGCCCCCTCGCCGGCCTCGACCACCGTCCCGGCGAGCTCGAGCCCGAGGATGTCGGGCGCCCCCGGCGGCGGCGGATAGAGGCCGCGGCGCTGGAGGAGATCGGGGCGGTTCACGCCGGCGGCCACGACCTTGATCAGCACCTCGTCGGCGCCGATGCGCGGCACGCGGCGGTCGACCAGCGCCAGTTCCTCGGCGCCGTCGGGCTGCGGTGCGACGACCGCCTTCATCGACGAGGGAACGGAGCTGCCCACGAGAGCCGGCTTATTGACTTGGCGCGCCCAACGGTCAACGATTCCCGCCGTTATGGACCTCGAGGACCTCTTCCCGAGCAAGCCCGATGACCCGCTGGTCGCGCTCGGCCGCCAGGACCTCGACCCGATGTCGATCGACGAGCTCAACGAGCGGATCGAGGCCCTCAAAGCGGAAATCGCCCGAGTCGAAGCGCACATGCAGCGCGCCCAGACCCACCGCTCCGCCGCCGAAGAGCTGTTCAAGAAGCCCTGAGCTTCAGTCCCGTGGTTCAGCTCCCGAACAGCCACAGCTGCGATAAACTGGGGATAAGGCTCCCTCTCGCCTCTTGATTGGCGCGACCGAGCGTATGACATTGTTAACCATGTTCGTCCCACATCTGGGACGGACCAGGAGTAACCGTCTCAATGCCCAGTTTCGCCCGCGAGCTCGAACAGACGCTGCACAACGCGCTTGGGGAGGCCAGCCGTCGCCGGCACGAATATGCGACCCTCGAGCACCTGCTGATCGCGCTGATCGACGACGAACATGCGTCCAAGGTGATGACCGCCTGCGGAGTCAGCCGCGACGAGCTGCGCGCGTCGGTCAAGCAATATCTCGACAATGAGCTCGGCGCCCTGGTCGCCGACAGCGCCACCGACCCGACCCCGACCAGCGGCTTCCAGCGCGTCGTCCAGCGCGCGATCCTCCACGTCCAGTCGTCGGGCCGCGACGAGGTGACCGGCGCCAACGTGCTGGTCGCCCTCTTCTCCGAGCGCGAGAGCTATGCCGTCTATTTCCTCCAGCAGCAGGACATGAGCCGCCTGGATGCCGTGACCTACATCAGCCACGGCGTCGGCAAGGGCGAGAGTGCGGCCGAGCCGCGCGCTCCCGAAGGCACCGAGGAGAAGAGCGAGAAGGAAGGCGGCAAGAAGGAATCCGCGCTCAAGCAGTTCACCGTCGACCTCAACGAAAAGGCCAAGGCCGGCAAGGTCGACCCGCTGATCGGCCGCATGCCCGAGGTCGACCGCACGGTGCAGATTCTGTGCCGCCGCTCGAAGAACAATCCGCTCTACGTCGGCGACCCCGGGGTCGGGAAAACCGCGATCGCGGAAGGCCTCGCCCGCAAGATCGTCGAGGGCAACGTCCCCGAGGTCCTCAAGGGCGCCGTGATCTACGCCCTCGACATGGGCGCGCTGCTCGCCGGCACGCGCTACCGCGGCGACTTCGAGGAGCGGTTGAAGTCGGTCGTCAACGAGCTCGAGAAGTTACCGCACGCGATTCTGTTCATCGATGAGATCCACACCGTGATCGGCGCGGGCGCGACCTCGGGCGGAGCGATGGACGCCTCGAACCTCCTCAAGCCGGCGCTGTCGACCGGAGCGATCCGCTGCATCGGCTCGACCACCTACAAAGAGTTCCGCAACCATTTCGAAAAGGACCGGGCGCTGCTCCGCCGGTTCCAGAAGATCGACGTCAACGAGCCGACGGTCGAAGATACGATCAAGATCATCGCCGGGCTGCGCTCGTCGTTCGAGGGTCACCACAACGTCCGCTACACGCCCGACGCGATCAAGTCGGCGGTTGAGCTCTCCGCCCGCTACATCCACGACCGCAAATTGCCCGACAAGGCGATCGACGTGATCGACGAGGTCGGCGCGATGCAGATGCTGGTGCCGCCCTCGCGCCGCAAGAAGATCATCACCACCAAGGAGATTGAGGCGGTGGTCGCGACCATGGCGCGGATTCCGCCCAAGTCGGTCAGCGCCGACGACAAGCAGGTGCTCGAGCATCTCGAGGCCGACCTGAAGCGCGTGGTGTTCGGCCAGGACCTGGCGATCGAGAAACTGGCGTCCGCCATGAAGCTGTCGCGGGCCGGCCTGCGCGATCCCGACAAGCCGATCGGCAATTATCTTTTCTCCGGCCCGACCGGGGTCGGCAAGACCGAGGTTGCGCGCCAGCTCGCCTCGATCATGGGCATTCCGCTCGAACGGTTCGACATGTCGGAATACATGGAGCGTCACGCGGTCAGCAGGCTGATCGGCGCGCCGCCGGGCTATGTCGGCTACGACCAGGGCGGCCTCCTGACCGACGCGGTCGACCAGCATCCGCATTCGGTGCTGCTGCTCGACGAGATCGAGAAGGCGCACCCGGATCTGTTCAACATCCTGTTGCAGGTGATGGACCACGGCAAGCTGACCGATCACCACGGGAAGACCGTCGATTTCCGCAACACCATCCTGATCATGACCACCAATGCCGGCGCGTCCGACATGGCGCGCGAGGGCATCGGCTTTGGCGCGAGCAACCGCGAAGACGCCCAGGAAGACGCGGTCAAGAAGATGTTCACGCCCGAATTCCGCAACCGGCTCGATGCGATCGTGCCGTTCAGCTATTTGCCCCCGGCGGTGGTCGCCCGGGTGGTCGACAAGTTCATCCTCCAGCTTGAACTTCAGCTGGCCGACCGCAACGTCCATATCGACCTCGACGACGAGGCGCGGTCCTGGCTGGTCGAGCGCGGCTATGACAAGCTCTACGGCGCCCGTCCCATGGCCCGGCTGGTGCAGGAGAAGATCAAGCAGCCGCTCGCCGAGGAATTGCTGTTCGGCAAGCTGGTCAACGGCGGCGAGGTCAAGGTCCGGATCAAGGACAATGCTCCGTCGTTCGAGATCACCCCCGCGCCGCCCAAGGCGGCCAAGGGCAGGAACGGCAAGGCCGCCAAGCCCAAGGCCGACGCCAAGCCTGTGGCCAAGAAGAAGGCCGGGGCTTCGGAGACTGAGTAAACGAAGGGCCGGGACGCAAATCCCGGCCCTTCCTTTGTCGGCTCGCCCTCCCGGCGTGTCGAATGACAACACGTATGACCGACGCGTCAGAACGACGGTTGGTCGATAACCCCGGTATGCGGCTCGTCAGTCGAGCTGCTGGTGCAGGAAATCGGCGGTCCGCTGGTTGGCGAGCGCCGCCGCTTCGGCGTTGTAGCGGTCGCCGTTGTGGCGCGAGAACGCGTGGCCCTGCCCCGCATAGGTGTAGATCGTGACGTTCGCCTTGGCCGCCAGCGCCGCCTTGATCTGGGCCTGCGCCTCGGCCGGCATATATTCGTCGTCCCCGGCGAGGTGCATCAACAGCGGCGCCGTGATCCGGTCGGCTTCGTCGAGATATTTCTCGGTCTCGCCGCCGTGGAAGGCCACGCCGGCGTCGACCAGGGAACGAGCCGCCGTGAGGAAGGTCATTAGTCCGCCAAGGCAATAGCCCATCAGCCCGACCTTGCCGGTGCATTCGGGGAGCTTCGCCACGGCGTCGATGGTGTCCTTCGCATCCCTGGCTCCGGAATCGCGGTCGAACCGCTGGTACAGGCCCAGGGCGTGCTGCCAGTCCGCCTCGGACGTGACGCTCAAGTCGACCCCCGGCTCGAGCCGCCAGAACAGGTCGGGCGCGACCGCTACGAAGCCCTGCTCCGCCAACTCGTCGCAATGCTCGCGGATGTCGGCGTTGACGCCGAACACCTCGTGCAGGACGACGACCGCCGGCGCCGGCAGAGCCTTCGGCCGGGCGATATAGGCGCCGAACGGGCCGTCGCGCCCCGCGATGGTGATTTGATCGTCGATCGTGACTGGGTCGGCCATTGCGTCCTCCCTGGGCCGGATCGGGTCAGACCGCCGGAATCGGCGGCAGCTTTGCGGTGAACTCGGCGGCCTCTTCCGACCCCTTGGTCGCGTCGCCTTCGCTGTAGCTGTGCGCCCCGGCGCCGGCGAGATGACCGCCCTCGACGATCAGATATTCGTCGCGGATCGGCCGTCCTTCGAAGAAGCATTCGAGGATCTCGCGCGTGCCCGCGGCATAGCGCGCCTGGGCCGACAGCGAGCTGCCCGAAATGTGCGGGGTCATCCCGTGATGCGGCATGGTTCGCCACACATGGTCGCGCGGGGCCGGCTGCGGGAACCACACGTCGCCGGCATAGCCGGCCAGCTGACCGCTGTTGAGCGCGGCGGCGACGGCGTCGCGGTTGGCGATCTTGCCGCGCGCCGTGTTCACCAGATAGGCGCCGCGCTTCATCCGCGCGATCATCGCCGCGTCGAACAGATTCTCGGTCTCGGGATGGAGCGGGGCGTTGATCGTCACCACGTCGCAATGCGGCACCATGTCCGCCGCGGATTCGTGGAACGTCACCCCGAGCTCCTGCTCGACCTCCGGCGGCAGCCGGTGGCGATCGGTGTAATGGAGATGCATGTCGAACGGCTTCAGCCGCCGCAGCACCGCCGAGCCGATGCGTCCGGCGGCGACCGTGCCGACGTGCATGCCCTCGACGTCGTAGGACCGCGAGACGCACTCGGCGATGTCCCAGCCGCCCGCTTTCACCACCTCCCACGACGGCAAATAATTGCGGACCAGCGACAGGATCATCATCACGACGTGCTCGGCGACGCTGATCGAGTTGCAGTAGGTGACCTCGGCGACGGTGATCCCGCGCTCGATCGCGGCCTGCAGGTCGGTGTGGTCCGAGCCGATGCCGGCAGTGATCACCAGCTTGAGGTTCTTCGCCTTGGCGAAGCGCTCGGCGGTCATATAGGCCGGCCAGAAGGGCTGCGAGATGACCACGTCGGCGTCGACCAGTTCGCGCTCGAAGCGCGAATCCGGCCCGTCCTTGTCCGAGGTGACGACATAGTCATGGCCCGCCGCCTCGAGGAATTTGCGCAGCCCGAGCTCGCCCGACACGCTGCCCAGCAGCTGGCCCGGCTGGAAATCGATCGCGCTCGGGCTCGGCAGCGTCTGGCCGTCGGGATAGCGCTCGATCTTCGGCAGGTCGTCGCGCGGGTAGCTGGTCGGATAGCCGCCGGCCGGGTCGTCGTAGAGGACGCAGAGAATCTTCGCCATGAGACGCGCCTTTCATGCTCGCGAGACGGCGCGCGGGAACGCAGGGCAGATTGACTGGCGCGTCGATCGCGCGCGCCTCTAGCAGCTTTTCAGCAGTCCCGCACCGCCGCCTTCACGACCCCTGCCGTCGCGGAGCAGCCCCTCAGCCCGTTTAGGTGCCACCTGAAACTTCGTGCTCGATCTCGCGGTAGCCGGCGTTCGGACTGTGAAGCTGGATGTACTGCTTCAGCAGCGCCCATTGTTCTTCAGTTGCACCGGTCCTGAGTTCCTTTCCATCGACCTCAATTGCTGCAAGAATCTGCCGACCCACCGTCCCGGGCGCATCTTCATGCTGATAGAGGTGCACGGTCAGGTTGGTCACCTTATCGGGCGTTTTCGTCAGTATTTCATAGAGACGAGTCTTGCCCGGGTCTCGTAGCGTAAAGCCGGCATACACAATCCAGATGCCCACAATCGCAATCAAGAGCATGGTTGCGCCGCCGATAATGTAAATAGGCCAAGGATGCGCAGGAGGCGGTCCTTCCCCGGGTTGGGACACCGCAAACACCGCCAGCGCATCGAACAAGAGCAAGAAGACGCCAAGGATCAGAAAATTCCGCCTGTCCCGGAGGAGCATCGCCCGGATGAATCTCGTATCTCCGGGTTGGAGGACGAATTTCTTTGGCGTCTCCGCAGGCACTCTCTTCTCGAGCCAGCTTCCCGCCAGGTAGAACAGGCTTCCGCCGACCACGAACACAATGACACCGACCAAGTCGAGCCGCTGATCATCGGCGATGAACGGCAACCATAAGACAGCCCCCATCGCGACGCACAGCGCACCAAAGAGCGTCGTGCAAAGTGCGAATAGTTGGGCGCACCCCCGCATCGCAGCTTGATAGTTGAAACGCCTCAGGAACGACAGCCGCTGCGGCCGGGAGAAGGATTTACCAAAATCGCTGGATGGCGATCGCCGGGATAACCGTCGACGCCGTATTATGGCCTTTGGGGATGATCCACACGCCGGCGATGATCCCCGCCCGGTCGCTCCAATTATATTCGACCGCCGGGGCGAAGCCGACGTTCCAGCTCTTCGGCGAAGTCTCGCGGACGAGCGCCCCGCCCGCGTCGCGGCCCCGGACCTTCGTCCGGCCCCACGCGTCGGCCTCGACGTCGAAGGCGAGCACCCACTCCCTGGTCAGGCTGTATTCGGCGCCGAGGATCAGGGTCGACTTGGCGCCCGGCCGCGCGTGGCCGCGAAAGCCGAGCTGGGTGCCGTAAACGCTGCGGTCGCGGACGTCGGTCTCGATCGGGAACTGGTGCAGCACGTTGATCCGGCCGCGCAGCAGCCGGCCCTTGCCGAGCAGGAAATATTGCTGGACGTTGATGCCGAGTTCCGGCGCAAAGGCGCCCGAGCCGTGCCCGCCCTTCCG
>Ga0207674_10003715_pt1 | contig 18636 bp, 9 predicted proteins | sample KBSCornC72_FD_184303 | JGI IMG/M metagenome (GOLD analysis project Ga0207674, IMG submission 184303) | Corn rhizosphere microbial communities from Kellogg Biological Station, Michigan, USA - KBS Corn C7-2 (SPAdes) (version 2) | ecosystem: Host-associated > Plants > Roots > Rhizosphere > Soil ... | reverse complement strand
CAGCGTTTGTGCTTGAGTTACGTCTTCTTCTGAAACTATTCCCGTCTCAAACCTAACTTTCGTCAAATCCAAAGCTTGCTGGTATGCGACAACGGCGGTATCGAGCAATTTCTTCTGCGCATCAAGCGCTCGCAGTTGGTAGTAATCGAAGGCTACTTCCGCCTCGACGCTCAGGCGAACATTTTCGAGATCAGCAGCAGTGGCTTGTGCTTCTGAAGTATTCACCGCGACTGTGTTCTTGACGCGACCCCACAGATCCGGCTCCCACGAAGCGTCGAACGGTAAGCTATAGTCGGTAAACGTTCTTCCGGTCGAGATATTCGATTGAGTCATCTTTCCCGACTGTCGCGAAACGATCACGGAGGGACTTGTAGAAACTGTGGGAAAATATTGCGAGCGAGCTTCCTTCACCAACTCCCGAGCTACGCGAAAGTTTGCGTCTGCAACAGCGATACTCTGGTTCGAAATGTTGACTTGATCTTCGAGTTCGTTAAGTTGTGGATCATTAAAGATCTCCCACCAGTTACCTTTGAGAGAGTCGTCGGCCGGCCTGGCAAACTTCCATCCGTCTGTTTCCTTAAAATTTGCTGCCGTCAGTTCTTTGAACGCTGGCGGTGTCTGGACTGGAGGTGGGTTCTTGTACTTTGGCGCCTTGTCGCAACTCTTGAAAAGCACAAGACATAACATTGTCGTAAATAATATTTTGAAATGAATTGACACTATCAACTCTCCTGTGATGCCGCGCTCATTGAATTCTTGCGCATCTTCTGCCACCCCAAACGCAACCGGTCGAGGTAGAGATAGACCACCGGAGTGGTGAACAACGTCAGCATCTGGCTAACGATAAGTCCCCCGATGATTGCGATGCCGAGCGGGCGTCGCAACTCTGATCCAGTGCCACTACCTAAAGCGAGTGGCAGGGCACCTAAGAGTGCGGCCAAAGTCGTCATTAATATGGGGCGAAATCGAAGCAGGCAGGCCTGGTAAATTGCATCACGAGAACTCTTACCCTCAACACGTTCTGCGGCGAGCGCGAAGTCGATCATCATGATTGCATTCTTTTTAACTATACCTATTAAAAGAATGATGCCAATCAACGCGATCACACTCAGATCCATGCGTGCGATCAATAAGGCCAGTACGGCTCCCACTCCCGCCGAGGGCAAGGTCGAGAGGATGGTTATTGGGTGTACATAACTTTCATAGAGAATTCCCAATACGATATACACCGCTAACAACGCTGTGACGATCAAGAATGGTTCGGAAGCGAGCGACGACTGGTATGCCTGGAGTGTGCCCGAGAAGTTGCCACGAATCGTCCCCGGCATCCCGATACTCTGTTCCATTTGATTAATTGCCTGGACGGCGTCACTCAGGGCAACACCTGGAGCCAGGTTGAACGATAGTGTGACAGCTGGAAATTGACCCTGGTGGGCCACCGTCAGCGGCGCCGTCGTCGGCTCGTAGTGCGCAATGGCACTTAACGGGACAACTCCTCCTCCGGGTGGGTGTAGGTAAATGCTCTTTAATCCCTCCGGGTTCTGCCAGAATTGCGGATCCACCTCCATGATCACGTGATACTGATTTAGCGATGTGTACATCGTGGACACTTGCCGCTGACCAAATGCATCGTAAAGAGTTGAATCAATCATCTCGGGCGTGATGCCCATACGCGCGGCAGTGGACCGGTCGTAAACAAGTTCAGCTTGTAAGCCATTGTTCTGCTGGTCACTACTCACATCTGTTAGTGCCGGAAGCGTACGCATGTTTTGGAGCAACACTGGTCCCCATTTTTTCAGGTCATCGAGATCATCGCTCTGAATCGTGTACTGGTACTGTCCGTTTCCTGCTCTGCCGCCAATCCGGAGATCCTGAGTAGCCTGTAAAAAGAGCGACGCACCTTCAACCGATGAGAACTGTTTTCGTAATCTACCGATGACCTGATCCGCGCTTACTTTCCTCTGTTCAAGTGGTTTGAGCGCAATAAACATTCGTCCAGTATTCGTGGTTGTGCCACCGCCACTGCCAGTAAACGCGACCACGTTGTCAACGGCGGGGTCGTTTCTGATGATGTCGACGAAGCGCGTCATCCTTTGCTTCATCGCTGAGAACGACGAGTCCTGAGCGCCCTGTATTCCACCTGCCAATCGACCCGTATCCTGCTGCGGAAAGAACCCTTTTGGAACGATGATCAATAAGTAAACATTCAGCGCGATTGTCACTAACAGGACGACGAGTACGATAGCCGGATGTCGCAATACCCAGCGAAGGCTGTGCTCGTACGTCCGCAGCATGAAAGCGAAGAACCGTTCAGTCGCCATATACAGTCGACCATGATCATCCGGATTCTGGTGCTTCAGCAGTCGAGAACACATCATCGGCGTCGCAGTCAATGACACGACGAGTGACACAAGAATTGCCACCGACAGAGTTAGCGCAAACTCACGAAACAGCCGGCCTATTATTCCACCCATCAAGAGAATTGGAATGAAGACGGCTATCAACGAAATGCTGATCGACAAGACCGTGAAGCCAATTTCCTTCGCGCCCTGCAAAGCTGCCTGGATCGGATGTATGCCATCTTCCACGTGACGCATGATATTTTCGATCACAACAATCGCGTCATCCATCACGAAACCAGTCGAGATGGTCAACGCCATGAGCGACAGATTGTCGAGACTGCTGTGGAACAAGTACATGATTCCGAAGGTGCCGATCAGCGAAACAGGCACAACGACGGCAGGAATGAGCGTTGCTCGCGGGTTTCGTAGAAACAGAAACACAACGAGAATCACCAGGGCGATCGAAATCACTAGTGTCCGCTCAACCTCTCTCACGGATGCACGGATCGTCGTTGTCTGGTCCTGAACAACAGTTAGGTTAATCGCTGAAGGTATCGATGCTTTCAACTCAGGGAGTGCGGCGCGCACTCCGTCGACGGTATCGATAATATTGGCGCCGGGCTGGCGAAAAAGGATTACAAGAGCGCAAGGTTTGCCGTTTGCCAAACCCGCGGATCGAATATTTTCGACTCCATCCTGGACATTTGCGATATCAGATAGCTTGATTGCCGCGCCGTTGACGTAGCTCACAATTAACGGCCTGTAGTACTCGGCCTTTAGCAGTTGATCATTTGTGACAAGATCCGCTGTTGTTTGACCATTCGATACTTGCCCTTTCGCCAGGTTCGCGTTCTGTTGTCCAAGCATCGCACGAACGTCTTCGAGTCCGAGCCCAAAAGCATTCAACTGCGTAGGATTAACATCGACTCGAACTGCCGGTAGTGAACTGCCGCCAACCACCACCTGGCCCACGCCCTGAATCTGAGAGAGCTTCTGCTGCAGGATTGTTGAAGCAGCGTCATATAACTTCCCCTGATCGTAGGTATCCGAAGTCAACGCGACGATCATGATCGGAGCATCAGCCGGGTTAACCTTCCGATACGTCGGGTTGTTAGGCAGGTTGGCAGGCAAATAACCACGTGCGGCATTGATAGCTGCCTGGACGTCTCGCGCTGCAGCATCGATATTCCGGTTTAACTCAAATTGGAGTGTGACACTGGTAGATCCGAGATAACTTGCGGAAGTCATCTCTGTTACACCGGCGATGTGGCCCAGTTGTCTTTCAAGCGGAGTGGCAACCGAAGATGCCATTATTTCGGGACTCGCACCCGGCAGATTTGCCTGGACCGAGATTGTCGGAAAATCAATCTGAGGCAATGGCGAGACAGGCAGAAGTTTGAAGGCGACTCCGCCCGCGAGTGCAATCGCCACCGTCAGCAAAGTTGTTGCTACCGGCCGTTGAATAAATGGAGACGAAAGACTCATGCCGGTTCTCCCGGAGCGTTCTCGGGCACCGGACGTTTGCCTCGAAATTCAGAAATCTTTTCCGCGATCGTATCGAAGAAAAGGTAGATGACGGGTGTTGTATATAGAGTGAGTAACTGACTCAGTATTAGACCACCGACCAATGTGATCCCGAGAGGACGTCGCAATTCGGAACCAGTACCTGAACCAAACGCTAGCGGCAGCGCACCGAGCAACGCGGCCATTGTGGTCATCATGATAGGGCGAAACCGAAGTAAGCAGGCTTGATAGATCGCCTCGGATGCAGGCTTTCCTTCGGTGCGTTGTGCGTCGAGTGCAAAGTCGATCATCATGATGGCGTTTTTCTTGACGATACCAATCAAGAGAATGATGCCGATTATGGCTACGACGGTTAGCTGCTCGTGAAAAATCAACAGCGCCAGAATTGCGCCGACACCCGCCGAAGGAAGCGTAGAGAGAATAGTTAGAGGGTGGATGTAGCTCTCGTAAAGCACTCCTAAAACTATGTACACCGTGATTATCGCGGCGAGTATGAGCAGCGGTTCGTTCGTGAGCGATGCAATGAACGCCTGCGCAGTCCCCTGAAATTGTGCTTCGACGCTGGCTGGCATGTTCAGATCCTTCTGAACCTTTGCGATTGCCTCCGTGGCTTCTCCGAGTGAACTATCGGGGGAAAGATTGAATGAGATTGTTACGACAGGAAATTGCCCTTGATGATTTACGGCGAGTGGTGCTGTTCCAGACTCTAAGCGCGTAAACGTACTTAACGGTATCGCGGTACCTGTTGAGGAACGAACATAGATGTCCTGTAGTTTTCCCGGATTGAGCTGGAAGTCCGGTAACGCTTCCAAAACTACGTGATATTGATTCGATTGCGTGAATAACGTAGCAATTTGCCGCTGACCGAAAGCGTCGTACAACGTTTGATCGATCATTTGGGGTGTAATGCCGAGACGCGATGCTGTTATGCGATCGATAACAAGCGTTGTCTGTAGTCCTCGAGTCTGTTGGTCTGTGGCGACATCCTGTAATTGCGGCAACGCCTTAAGCTTATCCACCAAACGCGTGGTCCAAAGGTTCAACTCCGCAGCATCTGCATCTTCGAGCGTGTACTGATACTGTGTTCGACTTGCTCGGTCCTCAACAGTCAGGTCCTGGACCGGTTGCATCCAAAGTGTGATGTCCTCGATCTTTGCCAACTCAGGTTGGAGACGTCTCATCACCTCGCTCGCACTGACTCGACGCTGATCCAACGGCTTAAGATTTATTTGAATTCGCCCGCTGTTAAGAGTTGTGTTTGAACCGTCTACACCTATGAAGGACGAAAGGCTGGCAACTGCAGGATCTTTCAGAATGACGCGGGCCAACTCCTGTTGTTTGTCAGCCATGGCCGGGAAAGAGATTCTTTGCGACGCTTCGGAAATACCTTGTATTACACCAGTATCCTGGACCGGGAAAAACCCTTTCGGCACAATTACATACAGCCATATGGTAAATACCAGGGTCGAAGCAGCAACGAGTAGGGTGAGCCATCGGAATCTGAGTACCCAACGCAGCGTATAGGCATACCACTCTATGATTTTCTCGAACACCCTTTCCGACGCTAAGTAAAATCGACCTTGCTTATCATCATGTTTTTGACGCAACAGACGGGAGCACATCATCGGCGTCAGCGTTAGTGAGACCACTGCCGATAGGAGAATTGTGACACTCAGCGTGATTGCAAATTCGCGGAACAACCTACCAACAATGTCGCCCATGAACAACAAAGGGATAAGGACTGCGATCAAAGAGATCGTGAGAGAGACAATTGTGAAGCCAATCTGCTCGGCTCCATGAAGCGCCGCGTCTAATGGCTTCTCGCCTTCTTCGATATAACGAACGATGTTCTCGATCATGACGATCGCATCATCGACAACGAAGCCTGTCGAGATCGTCAAAGCCATGAGCGTTAGGTTGTTCAAGCTATACCCGAACAGGTACATCACAGCAAGCGTTCCCACCAGCGACAAAGGGACAGCAACGCTGGGAATGATGGTGGCGGCAAAATTGCGGAGGAACAGAAAGATAACCATCACAACCAACGCGATCGTCAACATCAACGAGAACTGAACGTCCTTTACCGAGGCTCGGATGGTCTCAGTCCGATCTGTAAGGACGGCAATCTGAACAGATGAAGGAAGCGTTGATTGTAGTTGCGGTAGGAGGGCCTTCACGCGATCGACGACCTGTATGATGTTTGCACCTGGCTGTCGTCGAATATTTAGGATGACCGCAGGAGAATCGTTCATCCAGGCGGCCTGCTTCACATTCTCAGCACCGTCAATCACGTTTGCTACGTCTGACAACAACACGGGAGCGCCGTTTCGATAGGCTACGATGATTGGTTTGTAGTCTTTACTGGAAAGAATTTGATCGTTGGCATCTATTTGATAGCTCTGTTGTGGTCCATCAAAGTTTCCCTTCGCCTGATTGACGCTGGTTTGCTGAAGCGCCGTGCGCACATCTTCCAGATTGATCCCATAAGACGACAGGGCCGTTGGATTCGCTTGAATCCTGACAGCAGGTTTCTGACCGCCGCTAATACTGACCAAACCGATGCCCGGTAACTGCGAAATCTTCTGGGCCAGACGCGTATCCGCCAGATCCTCAACCTGCGTTAAAGGAATCGAGTTGGAGGTTAGAGCCAGGGTCAGTACCGGTGTGTCCGCAGGATTAGTCTTACTGTAAATGGGTGGATTCGGAATGTCGTTAGGTAGAAAGTTTTGAGCCGCATTTATAGCTGCTTGTACCTCTTGTTCTGCAACATCAATATTCAGATCCAGTGCAAATTGAAGCGTGATGATCGAACTTCCGCCCGAACTGGTCGACGTCATCTGGTTCAATCCCGGCACCTGGCCAAACTGCCGTTCCAGAGGCGCCGTGATAGCTGAGGCTACGACATCCGGACTCGCACCGGGATAGAACGTGACGACCTGGATCGTAGGGTAATCAACCTCTGGAAGCGCTGAAACCGCAAGTTGTCGATATGCGACGATCCCAGCGAGAAGGATCGCAGCCATCAGCAGCGAAGTGGCGACCGGCCGGAGAATGAAAGGACGCGACGGACTCATGGATTCGCCTTTCCTGTGGTGGCAGCCTCTCCGCCTTTTCGGACCATCACTTTTGCACCGTTCTGCAACTTGTCGAAACCATCAACGGCTATCACCGCCCCGGGATCCAAACCCGAGACTTCAGCCAAGCCTCCATTCGTAACACCTACAGTCACGTTCTGCATCATGACGGTCGAATCAGGCTTAACAACGAAGACAAATGTGTTTTGAGCACTACGTTGGATCGCGGCCGTCGGTACAAGCGTGACGCCGCGATGTGTATCGATCAGGAGCTGAGCGTTCACAAACTGATTTGGGAACAGACTGTTGTCACCATTCGCGAAAGTCGACTTTAATTTGATCGTGCCGGTTGTGGTGTCAATCTCATTATCGAAGGTCAGTAGCGTGCCGGTTGAGAGTTGTTTCTGCTGTGCTCGGTCGAAAGCTTCGACTCTCAACCGGTTTCCCCGGATCAACTGCTGGCGAATCTGGGGTAGATAGTCTTCGGCAACGCTGAAAACAACATTGATTGGTTGCAGTTGAGTGATGACCAACATTCCGTTCGCATCACTCGCGTGTACGATGTTGCCGGCATCTACTAACCTTAGTCCGATACGTCCGGTGATTGGAGAAGTGATCTGGCAGTAAGCAAGTTGGACCTTTGCATTATCGATCTGGCCCTGGTCATTTTTTAATATTCCTTCATCCTGGTGCACCGTTGCTACTTGAGTATCGAGTTGTTGTTTCGGAATCGCGTTCTTGCTGTAAGCAATCTGGTAACGGCTCAGATCAATATTGGCATTTTCGAGTAGCGCCTTGTCTCGATCGTACTGCCCTTGAACCTGAAGCAACGCCGCTTGAAAAGGCCGCGGGTCGATCTGGGCGAGCACATCTCCCTGGTGGACCATCTGACCTTCGCGGAAATTAACACTCATGAGTTGCCCGTCTACGCGACTTTTGACGGTCACAGTGTTTAGCGGCACCACCGAACCAAGTGCACTTACGTAAACTCCGATGTCTCCCCGGCGAGCAGTCGCCGTTGTAATCATTACGCCATTTGGTGCGGGAGCAGGTCGCTCCGCCTTAGCCTTACCTGATTCACGTCGTTGGAAAAAGAGAATGGATACAACGACCACGACGGCCAGAAAAGCGAACACGAGCAGACGTCGCCATCGGCCTTTCGCAACCGGGCGGGGGCTTGTCGAAGGTGCGGTCTCGGTGGAAGTCTCGTTATCCGAAGGGGAAGTCTGATCAGCAGCAATTGGAGGGTCGCCTATGTCGGTTGAGGGTGGCGCGGACTTGTGAGCACCCTTGTCAGAATTTGGTTCTTCCATGATTCACTCCCCTACTCGGCTCGCTCCAGAATTCATGGAGGAACAAAGAGATCAAATAACCAGTCCTCAGTTCGACGTTTGTCAGAACCGGGTAAAAGAGAACTTGCTCAGAGAGCCTGACATCACCATCAGGTGACACTCCCTTGGTCAGGCTCCGTTGAGCAACCTGTTCAAGTCCTAGCCTTGAAACAGAAAATTGCAATCGCGACAATTAACGGTGACGACCACCGCCACCTCCGTGAAAGCCACCATCATGAAAGCCACCACGGTGGACACCACCACCGAAGTTCCGGCCGCCACCGAGTGTGCTTCCTCTGAATCCGCCGCCCCGATCAAACGAGCGATAATTCATACCTGGCCTGGCGTTAAAGCTCCGGCCGGAGTTTCCGCTAAAACCGCGAAACTGGTTTGAGCCATTCCAACGATTTGGGGAGAACGCATGATTGCTTCGTCCAAAATCACGACCTGAACGTCCAAAGCCACCTCGAATCCCCACAAATGGACCATGACCGCCAAAGAAGTGGCTATGCGATACATAGGGCACGCGGTTGAAAACGAGGACATGGCTTCCCCAATTGAAACCCCATGCTGGCCAACCCCAGCCGAATCCGCCAAAGTAACCAAGTCTTATGGCCGGACCGAAAGAAACAAACGTGTTACCCAACCATGGTCCATAGTAGTAACCAGGAAAGGGCACGATCGGTGTTCCGTAAACCAACCAGGGATCGTATTCAGGCAAGTAACACAGGTCGGCATAAGCAGGCTCGATAACTATCGACGGTCCATCGGTGATTACTCGTTCTTGAGTTGTGCTCCTCAGGGTGCCGGCTTGTTCGGCCCTGGCGCGCATGAGCTGGACCGCGTTCATTACGTCTTGTTGTTGGTTGAAGTAGACTTCACCTAGTTCCGTAGTCCACGACAGGTTTTCATCCATGGTCGAGAGAACCGACGGAAACGCAGTCAATGCCTTAACGCTCGGGTCCCATGGTTGTTGATCAGCCGAAGCAGCCAGTTGCTGACCCTGCAAGCCCGAATTAGCTTTTACCCAACGATCCGCCTGGACCACTTCTGTCGGGTACGTTGAGGCGGCTAGTATTTGTGCGACCAGCGCATCCGGATAGAGCGCGATCGGCGCCACCAGCTGCTGTAAATCATCTGCTGAAACTGGCTGAAGGCTCGCCGTGTAGGGTTGTTCGACCTGTGCAAATGACCTGGTCACCATAAAGCTCAATAACGCCGTTGCGACGACTAAAGAACGCACCGAAGTCCATCCTTGAAATATCTTCGTCAACAACAGTCTGCCGATCCCGAGGCGACTGCGCCCGCTGTCGTCCAACCTGTGGTGGACGTCAAATTCGAGCGAAACTTCATTTCTAACTAATTGGCCCATCTTTTTTCTTTGCATGATGCACCTCCTAAAATCGCGGGCCGGGGCCACATTTAGGGAGAGTAGAGTCGCGGCGAGATTCCCGCTCATGCTCGCTATCAAAAAACATTCGAAGCCGTTTCGACTCCATCTGGCTTCGAGCGCGGCCCGACGGTAAAGCTCTTCGACCGTCGGGCCGCATATTTCAATTGATCGTTATGGCTACCGTTTCCGGTTGGGCTTGCTTGCCGCCCATCGCCATGTCACGTTCCAATGTTCGCTCGCGGCGAGATGGTTCTATTTCCCTGCCTGTCTCCATTCCTGGAGTCCAGACTTCGTAAAGAAAATAGACGTCGCCGTAGCGATGAAAAACAACTTTGCCGCGATTGGGAATCCTGGCCTGCTGTACAGGTTCCGTCTCGATCATCGTGTGCTCACTGCGATGGTCGATATTGGCGATCTCCAAACCACCGGCTTCATCGGTTATGCGCGAAATTTCGTAGTGACCTGCGGGAAGTGTTCGACCCCGCACGGTAAAATCAAACGGGATATTTGCGCGTATTGGTGCGCCCGGTAATTGCGCGAACGCAGTCACGGACATCAGCGCCATCACAACCGCTCCGAACGCGATGCCCAAAACTCTCCTTTTCATCATCTCTCCTTTAACGGTTGACGCCCGAAGCATTTCGTCATCCCTAAACCAAGCTGCGGAACCAGCAGTACTGATTGCTTCGCCACAAGTAATTCGATCGCTTTCATAATCCGTGCGATCTGTTCACCCATCTCACTTGAAAACTGTGTGCCACAGCGATCTGACGCCATTTCAAAGTCATCGTGACTGGAGGAACACCGCAGTAGCGCGAATTACTGGGATTCTGCCGGAACCCTCTGTGGCTTTCTTGCTCGAAAAAGAAAAAAGGCCACGCTTGAAATGAGGCGGTTGTATGACGAGGGACGACGGAGCTGGACCGTAAAGAAATCAAAACCGCGCAATTATTCCAGCGTTGAAACGAACCATTGAGTGCTGAACTCGAAATACGCTTCTTCACCGTGTGGCTGGCATGATGGTTGCCGCGTTGAAGTGGCAACGAGTTGAGTGATCTCTCGCTGTTGAATTTGCTAAGCAAGGAGTGACAGATGCACGAACGAGAAAATGTAGACGTTGTTAAAGACGCCTATCGTGCTGTCAGCGAGAAGAACTTCGATGTTCTGCGAGAATGCCTGGACGAAAATGTGAAGTGGTTTGCGATAGGACCACCCCACCTAATTCCAACCGCTGGAACCAGGTACGGCATCGAGCAGGTGGAGCAATATTTTCGCTTACTTGAAATGAGCGGCGACCTGAAAATGCTTACGCCGCTTGAGTTCATCGCTGAGGACAACAAGGTTGTGGCGATTGGTGAACAGGAATCACAGTTGGGGAGGAACGGAACGTCGAACAAGACCCCATGGGTTCATGTGTTTACACTACGACGGGACCTAATTTGTGAGTTCCGAGCTTTCTACGATACGGCCGGCGCTGTCTCAGCACTCAACGCCGCCATTCGAACGGGAAAAAAGTTGGCACCGAGACTAGAACCGGGAATACCCGCAATTTTCTAGCAATCATTCCGCATTTATAACGGGACAACACGAGTGTCCCACTGAAAGGCAGAGGAGAAATCATAGTGAAAAACGAACATTCGATGACGGACAACCAGGAAAAACCCCAGGGTGCGGCGGCGAGTCTGAACACGTCGGCTGCCACACCAAAGAAGGAAGAGCCAAAGGGAAAAGAGCGCGATAAAGAGAAGACAAAACGACGTCAGGGTGCGCACTCTGCGGGCGCTGGTAGAAACCGGTAACCGGTGCCCCAACGGCAGTTCAGCGATGGGGGCGCTGTCTGCCAATATGCGAAAGGGACGCTTCTGCTGGGTAGCGTCCCTTTCGCTTTTTGTTTGCATCTCTTTGGCTTGTAATCCAGATAAGTGGTTTTATTCGAAGAACCTTTTATTGGTCATTGGTCGATCATTTCTCATTTCTCATTCTCGGTTTATTGAATTGTTCGAAGGTGACTGGTCAGGTAATGGGAAATGATCGATGACCAATGACCAATAAAACGATCTGCGTCTCACTATACGTCAAAAAAAAGGGTGACATCACTGTCACCCTTCTCATCGCGATTGCGCATGTCTAACGACTATTAGAAGTTGAACCTCAGTGCCAACTGAATCACACGTGGATGGCTACTGAACACGTGCGAGGCTACGTTAAAATCACTTTCACCTACCGTGTTGAACTGATTGACTCCCGTCGTCGCAATGGGCTGCACGCCATCAACCGATCCCGGAACATACTGTGGATGATTGAATGCATTGTACAGATCTACTCGGAACTGCAATTTTTTCGTACCTTCGCCAATTGCAAAATCTTTGAAGAGCGAAAAATCGAGGTTCTGAATGGCAGGTAGCTGCAAGGTGTTGCGACCAGCATTCGCCAGCGCCCCCACACCCGCCTGAATATACTGCGCATTTGGATTGTCGGCGAGATAAGCGACGACAGCTCCGCTGCTATTTAAGAGTGGCGATACCGTACTTGACGTATTGGCAACACCGTTTGGATTAATAATGGTCCTATCCGGAGCCGGATCCCCATTCAGGTTAGAGTCGATACCACTCAAGACCGTAGCCTTTGAACCAGACTCGAAAGAAAGAGTTGCAGCAGTGCTAAATCCACCTAAGAACGTCTTCACGAAAGAATTGGTACTTCGCGAAAAGAAAGGCAGGTCATACAGTGCTGAAGCAACGAAACGTTGCCGATGATCAAGCGCCGAATCGGCTTTCTCAGCTGTCATATTCTGAAAGTCCTGCGGTCTCCTTGGTGACAGTACGGTACTGAAAACTTCAGCTGTGCTGTCATCAATCAGGTGACTCCAGGTATATGCACCAGAGAACTGCAGACCGTTGCTCAAACGACGAGTCAGTGAAACTGCACCCGAGTGATATGTCGAGTTGCCGTTAGACAAAAATGCAGTGATCGGCGAGATAAACCCCGCCGCTGCAAAGGTAGGTAAAACATTGTCGGCCGATTGAAGCTGGTCCAACGTTGTGGTTAGCGAATCGAGCGTTCCCTGTGACGGCGCGGAGAAGAAGGTGGGAAGTGAACCTCCTGGTACATTGGACACGGTCGGCCCGATGTTAATATGACTCTGCGTCCCCAGGTGAATGCCGCGACTTCCCAGGTAGCGAATCTCTAGAGCGTAGTCTTTATGAATCTCTCTCTGGTAAGTCAAACTCCATGACAGCGAATACGGTACCTGTTGGTCAGGTATAAATGCGGAGGTTGCCGCTCGGGCAGCAACTGGATCGGTGGTCGCTCCCGGCACAACGTTGGGCGGAATTCCGCCGTTAGCCAAAAAGTTTGGCGTCACGAGCGGCGTCCCGGGAAAGTTCGTGCCAACGTCAACGGTCTGCTGGAGCTGTGGTGGCAGCGACAAGATATAGAGATTATCTACAATCGTGTCGTAGGCCATCGCAAAACTCGCGCGCAGAGAACTCTGGTCCGCGTCACCGAAGACTTTATGTCCCCAACCTGACGTGAAGTTAGGTGAATAGGCGAACCCGATGCGGGGAGCAAAATTTTTCTTCTGAGCTTTTGGCTCATCAAAGGTCAATAAGCCAGGCACCGAGGCAATCGCGTTAATCGGCTGCTGTCTAGCAGTCAACGGGACCTGCTGGTAAACATAATTCACTCCCAAATTAAGGTTGAGCCGGGGCCTTATCTTCCAGTCGTCCTGCACAAATCCATAGAACAAGTGTTGGTTGCCATAGTACGGCGATGCTCCGACCGTACGCTCACCGAAGCTTGGCTGTATGTCACGCAGAAACAGGTCAAGGTTCGGATATTCGTAGTCTCCACGCTGTCGTTGTACAAACGATTGGGGAGATATGAGCGTGCGCCAATCGACACCAAACTTGATTGCATGGTTGCCGTGGGTGTAAGTCGCCTGGTCCACTACCTGGTAGCTATTCTCAATTGTGAATTGCGGCGCATTACTGTCCGGACCAATACTCAGTCCGAGATCATCAAGATCGATATTCGGAAACTGGTCTAAACCAGGAAAACTGACGTCCGGAACCGGGAACGTCTGCAAGTACCGGCGGTATGCAAGACGAGTCTCATTCGTTAGTCGCGGACTAAAGTTATGAATGAGCGTGTAGGAAAACAGCCGTCCGTCTACTGGCACCAGATCAAAGAACTCTGGAAAGGTTGCCAGATTGTCGATGGTCCGGTTGCGGTTGAAAATAAACCTGGAGTGATGCTCGGTGTTACTGCTTTGAGTAAAATCCAGATTGAAAACGATGTTGCGATTGTTGGCAAAGTTCGGAGCAGCGAAAGCAATGTTTCCCACTGGAACCGCCAGTTCACTTCCACTCGGACAGTTACCTCCGGCATCGCGAAGTGCAGTACAAACGGGAATAGTACCCGCATTATTTGTGGGAGCTACCGGCACAAACTGACGAAAGACACCCAGGTTCGTTGCCGAGACTCCAGAAAGTCCCTGGAGCATCGCCAGGCCTTCTGCCGTTGGAGCAGAGATGTTTCCTGGAGAAGCTGCCTGGCCTAAACCGGACTGCTCAAACTGAAAAAAGAAAAACAACTTATTGCGTCCACTCCATCCATAGGTACGCGGACCACCCTCACCAAAGCGAGGCAAGTACAGTGGACCACCAATGTTAAATCCGTAACGGTTGTTATCGAATCTTGGATTAGTTTCGCGTGTAAGCCCCGAGAGAGTCTGCAAGTTATCGAGTGCATTCAAACGCCTGTTCTGAAGAAATTCAAATGCGGTTCCGTGAAAATCGTTGCTGCCAGACTTGGTCACAGTGATGAACTGACCGCCAGTCGAACGCGCGAATTCCGCTGAAGTCTGATTGGTCAGTAAGTTGAACTCTGCCACTGATTCTGGGGAGATATATATCTGCGGTCCTGATACCGCTTTGTCATTATTATCAATTCCGTCAACAATAAAGTCGTTGTTGCGTGGGCGTTGGCCACCAACAGAACCACCGGTTCCGAGGCCTACTCCACCACTACTCACGACGTTGGGAGAAATCAAAGCAAGATTGTAAATTCCCGCACCTTGACTTGATTGGGCCAGGTCAACCACCTGGCGCGCGCTGAAATCCTTTGAAAGATTTATCGACGTTGTATCGACGAGTTCTGCACCGCCCGCGGAAACCGTAACCGATGCCGAGGCCGCGGCAGGCTGTAGAGTGGCAGGTAAATCAGTGACCTGGTTTAACTGCACCTTTACTTCGTTGATAGTCAACTGCGCAAAGTTCGAACCCGAAGGTGGCTGGATGGTTACCGTGTAGATACCAACCTGCAGGTTGCTGAATTGATATTCACCTCCGCTTCCTGTCGTGACAGTTTGAGAAGTGCTCGTTTTTGGATCGGTAATGGTCACCGTTGCGCCCGGGATTACTGCCCCAGCCGGATCAACTACAACTCCTCGTACGGTTCCAGATGTTACCTGCGCCTGTAGGGTAATGCCCGACAAGAGCAGAAAAACCACGAGTGAGGCTCCTCGAAATATCTGCTGAAGTCTGAGTAGACTTACTTCCATAAATTCCCCGCCTTTCTTACCTGTAAATCGCTTGCTACTAAAATGGGGCCGACTCTGTAGTCAGCGTAAGTTTTGGGACTTAGAGCGAGGAGTTCGAATCGAAGTTGAATTTAACTCGCGCTCGCCACGCTCCGACACTTTTGGTTCACTTAAAAGGAGCGAACGTAAATTGAACGTAAAGCTCGAAACAACTCCGCGACACTAATTATCCTGGTAAGGGTCGCTCCAGTTGTTGTTCAAACACGTCCGCAAAATCCAGCGCTTGCGAAGCAAGAAAAGTGCCGAGATGTGGATCAAAAACTATTTTCTGGTTTTGAATCAGAGGTAGGCGGGAGAGTGGAAATCAGATTAAACAATAAACTTGGGTGTTACTTTGCTTATCTAAAGCGACAGTTCAGGTTCGTGAGACCGCAAAGATTTTGTTTGAGTAGTGTGAGACTCTGGCTATGAACTTTACAGTTCGGAACTCAGAAAACTGAGGCAGTTTTTCTCGCAGGAGAAAGAAAGCCTCACTATTACCTCACCTTTGGCCAACACTTCACAGCCAGTCAGCATCGTACCTGCCGGCATTCAATGGCGAGAGTCAGTCAAATCAAATTTGCATGGAAGCCCTGTTTTTGCTCGACCTCCGACCATTAAGGAGTCAGAGCACGAAAGTTGCAGCGGTTTCTGTATGTGTGGTCCGGAAAACAGCAAATTGTTGAAAGACTTTCAGCTCGTTTGGCGATAGGGTGGCAGCGCTTGCGGCTGAGATTTAACCTCCAATCTAAGATCATCGTCCTGGTAACAGGCTCGATGCTTCTAATCCTGTTTACCTCCTCGTATCTACATACGGTTCGAACCCGGGCGGTTGTTGAAGAGAATCATTTCACCGGAGCAATTAGTCAAACCACTGTACTTGCAGAGCGGATAGCCAGGTATGATTACTTTTCAAACCTGGAAGATCTGCAGCAGGAAATGCAACTCGTCGCCGGCTCAAGGCCCGACTTCAAACAGATCGACGCGTACATCAGTACTCCGTCAGGGCCGCAGTTAGTTGCGACGACGGCACCAGGCGCACAGCGGCTTGCTTCCCTTCCAATGAGCGGAAAAATTGAGACGAACGACGAGTACCCGAACCTCCGTTCGACCGAGATCTCCAGAAACAATAATAACTACTGGCTAATAACCTCTGACATCAAGAATTCTCATCAAAGCGGACTGATTCAGGCACTTGTGCTGAAGAGCGCTCATCATGAGTTAGTCGATAGCCTTCATAGAGAGTACAACCTCTTCCTGTTTGCAGCGGTGGCGGCATCTGTAGGGCTGCTTTATCTCTTGTTCACCGTCTTCTTTCGCCGGCCTGTTAGAGAACTGCTACAGGCGATGGGACAGACCAGAGGCGGCAACCTGTCGGCGCGAGCGCCGGTGCGACGCAACGACGAGCTTGGCGAGATTGCCCATGGCTTTAACAACTTGATGGACGATATCGCGTCCCGATCTGCAGAACGCGACGCTCTTCTAAAACAGATCGGGGAACTCAACAACGAACTGATCAAGAAAGTTGAGGCGGCGACCGGCGAGCTTCGCGCAACCAATGCGAATCTGATCAGAACTCAGCAAAGGCTCGCCCACTCGGAGAGAATGGCGGCAATCGGACAGATCACGGCCTCCCTGGCACATGAGATTGGAACTCCGTTGAATGCCGTAGCCGGTCATTTACAGCTACTCGGTCGTAATCATCGCGACGAGCCCGATACACAACGGCGGTTGAATATAATCAACGGACAGCTGAGCTCCATTGTCCAGACTGTCAGAGGACTGCTTGAACGCACGCACCGCCGTACCACTACCTTCAAGTTGATCGACATAAACGAGCTGGTGCGGGAGTTGGTCCAACTCATTGGACCGATGTTGGAATCCCGCAACATTACCCTGGCCATCGAGCTTGAGCCCAACCTGCCGCTCGTGCTCGCCGATCGTGATAGTCTGCACCAGGTTTTCTTAAACCTTGTCAACAACAGCTGCGACGCCATGCCGGCCGGAGGACAGCTAAACATCACAACCCAACTTCGGAGTTATGACCGCCAGATCGAAATACTCGTCTGCGATTCCGGGGCAGGAATTGAACCGGATGTTATCGAGCATCTCTTCGAGCCAATGTTTACAACCAAGCAGGCGGGCAGCGGTCTCGGACTTGTAATTGCTCACGACATCATCCTCGAACACCGAGGAACTATCGAACTTGTTTCAGGCTCAGAAGGCGCAGTCTTTCTTTTGACGTTGCCCGCTGTTGATGAGATGGGCCTGGAAAACAATGCAGTTGAGGTGGAAACAAATGCCGCGTAAGTCTCCTCAGATTCTGGTCGTTGATGATGATCGCGTTACGTGCGAGTTGCTTTGCGAAGTCTTCACCCATGAAGGTTTTGACGCAACATTCAAGCATAGCGGCGAAGAGGCTTTGGCCCAACTTGAGGTGGCGCCCGCGGACCTGTTGCTCAGCGATATTCGCATGAAAACGCGTCTCGATGGTCTATCGCTGCTTGAACTAGTGCGCCAGGATTATCCTGAGACTCCGGTGGTGCTGATGACGGCGTTCGGATCGATCGAAACAGCTATACGAGCTGTGAAGGAAGGGGCGTTCGACTACATCAGCAAGCCATTCAATATCGATGAACTGGTGGCAATCGTTCGGCGTGCTCTTAATAACAAGTCAACTAGACAACCATCGGCCATCCTCGAAGACGAAGGTCGAACAAGCGGCCTGGTGGGCAGAACTCCGGCGATGCTGGAAGTCTACAAGATGATTGCACGCGTTTCTGATTCATCGGCCTCCGTACTGGTTACTGGCGAATCCGGCACCGGCAAAGAATTGGTCGCCCGAGCAATTCATACTCACAGCCCGCGCGCCAACGCTCCTTTCGTCGCAATCAATTGTGGTGCGCTTACAGAAACTCTGCTGGAGTCAGAGTTGTTTGGACACGTGAAAGGCTCTTTCACGGGAGCCACTGCAACTAAACGAGGTATTTTTGAACAGGCGGGTGAAGGGACAGTTTTTCTTGACGAGGTCAGTGAAACTAGTCCTGGCTTGCAGGTCAAACTACTGCGCGTGCTTCAGGAACGGGAAGTTGTGCCCGTCGGTGGCTCAGAAATAATCAAGGTCCGCGCGCGCGTTATCGCCGCCAGCAACAGCGATCTCGAAAAGCTCTCAGCGGCCGGCGCGTTCAGACGAGACTTGTTGTATCGCTTAAATGTGATCCAGTTGCACTTGCCACCTTTGCGTGAAAGAACTGATGACATCCCATTGCTCGTCGCACATTTCCTGCTTAAGCACGCCGTTAATGGACAAGCGCCGGTAACTATCGACGAGGAAGCAATGCGGTCGCTTTGTGCATACACCTGGCCCGGCAATGTGCGCGAGCTCGAAAAC